>Ga0306920_100002615_pt1 | contig 22764 bp, 17 predicted proteins | sample flu12Cox44000170_FD_204666 | JGI IMG/M metagenome (GOLD analysis project Ga0306920, IMG submission 204666) | Lab enrichment of tropical soil microbial communities from Luquillo Experimental Forest, Puerto Rico - flux4day.12C.oxic.44.000.170 (v2)... | ecosystem: Environmental > Terrestrial >...
TCGTGTGGCACGGCTCGATCCGCAGCCCGGAGATCGCCGAGCAGGCCGCGTACTACGGGGACGGCTTCTTCGCCAACAACATCTTCTGGCCCAAGGAGCATTACATGCGCCTGATCCGGTTCTACCGGCAGCGCTACGCCCACTACGGCCACGGCAGCGAGAAGCAGGCCATCGTCGGCCTGGGCGGGCAGGCGTATATCGCCAGGAACTCCCAGGACGCCAAGCGGGAGTTCCGCCCCTACTTCAACGAGGCGCCGGTCTACGGGCACGGGCCGTCGATGGAAGACTTCATGGACCTGACCCCGTTGTCGGTGGGCAGCCCGCAGGAGGTCATCGACAAGACCCTGACCTTCCGCGAGCACTTCGGCGACTACCAGCGCCAGCTGTTCCTGGTGGACCACGCCGGCCTGCCCCTGAAGGCCGTGCTCGACCAGCTTGACCTGCTCGGCGAACAGGTCGTGCCGGTGCTGCGCCAGGAAACCGAGGCCAGGCGCGACCCGGAGACGCCCCAGGCTCCCACCCACGCCAGCCTGGTCAGGGCGAAGTACGGCGACCAGGCTCCGCGTCAGCCGCGCCCGAACGCCAACCGCGGCGACAACGTCACCGGCGCGTCCCCCTACACCGACACCGCCCCCGACGTCCAGGCCGAGTACCCGGACCTGTGATGGGTGACAGCAGGCATCTCGCCAACGACGCGTGGGAGGCGCTCCTGTCGGCCCACGCCGCGGCGATGAAGCAGTTCGCCGCCGACGGCATCTGGCAGGACCTGTCCATGCGGGAATACGACGTGCTGTACACCCTGTCCAAGTGCCCCGAACCCGTGCGCGTCAGCGAGCTGCACCAGCACGTCCTGCTCAGCCAGCCGGCGCTATCCCGCCTGGTGCACCGCCTGGCCGCACGCGGCCTGATCGAATGCCAGCCCGACCCGGCCGACGGGCGCGGCGTCCGCGTGTCGCTCACCGACGCCGGCCGGGCCCTGCAGCGCCGGGTCGGGCGCCAGCACGCCCGCAGCGTGGCCCGCGCCCTGACCGCCGGGTTGAGCCCCGGCGAACTCCATCAGCTGGAAACGATCTGCCGGAAACTGGCCCGCCAGCCCGCCGCCGCTCTCGCGGCCGAGGGCGACGAGAACAAGGACATGCCCTGATGAACAGCCCCGAGCCAGCCGAGCCGTTCCGGCTCGCCGTGGTCAGCGCGGGTGTCGGCGACCCCTCCTCGACCAGCCTGCTGGCCGACCGGACCGCCGAACGCGCCGCCGCGCTGGCCCGCGCGCGGGGCCACGCGGTGACGGTCAGCGTCATCCAGCTGCGCGAGATCGCCGCCGACATCTCCACCGCGCTGGTCTCCCAGCTGATCACGCCGGAACTGCGCAACGCGATCACCGTCCTGGGCGAAGCCGACGGCATCATCGCCGCGGCCCCGGTCTACAAGGCCGCCCCCAGCGGCCTGTTCACGTCGTTCTTCCATGTCCTGGACAACGACCTGCTGATCGCCAGGCCCGTCGTGCTCGCCGCGACGGCCGGAACCGCCCGGCACGCCCTGGTCGTCGATGACCAGATGCGCCCGCTGTTCGCCTACCTGCGCGCCATGACCGTGCCGACCTCCCTGTTCGCGGCGCCGGAAGACTGGAGTGACCCGGGTCTGGGCGAGCGCATCAACCGGGCCGCCACGGAACTCGTGGTGCTCATGGAGAGCGGCGTCAGCCGCAAGATCAAGGAAGAGTCCTGGCACAGCTACCAGCACGAGTACGGCAGCGCGGGCGGGGCCGAGGTCTCCATCGACCTCGACACCGACCTCATGCGGCTCGCCACCGGCGGGTCCGCGGCCTGAGCCGGCGCCTTCATCCCCGCCGGAACAACGAACTTTTTCATCCGCCGGCCTGGGGCTCCGAGTATGCGGGCAGCCAAGGGCAGGATGAAAAGGGCTCATCTGTAACACTGGCACTTCTCGGGGAGCGGCGCGCGGGAGGGCGAGATGGAGCGGATCGAGGCCGGGCTGTTGATCCCCGGCGGGGGCGAGCCGGTCAGCGACGGAGTCGTGATCATCGACGATTCGGTGATCGGCTACGCCGGGCCGGGCGACCGGGCGCCGGCCACGCCGCGCGCCGCGGTGTACCGGGCCGAGACGGTAATGCCCGGCTTGTGGGACTGCCATGGCCACTTCCTCGGCATGCGCACGCTCGACCTCGGCCGTCTGCCGCTCGAACCCGTGCCGCTGCGGGCGGCGCGCTGCGCGCGCGACCTGGCGGCCGCGCTGCGAGCCGGGATCACCTCGGTCCGGGAGGTGGGCGGGCTCGGCGTTTACCTGGCCCGGGCGGTCACCGAGGGCGTGCTCGACGGTCCGGCCATCTACGCGGCCGGGGCGATCCTCAGCACCACCGGCGGTCATGCCGACCTGCACTCCTACCCGCTGCCCTGGATCGGCGACCTCGCCGCGCACCACGGCGAACTGCGGCTGGCCGACGGAACCGCCGAGTGCATGCGCGCGGTTCGCGAGCAGTTGCGGAAGAACGCCCGGCTGATCAAGGTGTGCGCCTCGGGCGGGGTGCTGTCTGAGATCGATGACCCGATCCACCAGCAGTTCACCCTGGCCGAGCTGCGGGCGATCGTGGAGGTGGCCGGCCTGGCCGAGCGCATCGTGGCGGCGCACTGCCACGGCAAGCCGGGGATCATGGCCGCGGTCGAGGCCGGCGTCCGCACCATCGAGCACGGCACCTACCTCGACGACGAGGCCTGTGACGCGATGCGCGAGACCGGAGCAATCCTCGTCCCGACCAGGGCCATCATCGAGGACATCCTGGAGAACCTGGCGGCGGTGCCCGATTACGCGGCGGCCAAGCTCACCGCGCTGGCGCAGCGGCACGCCGAAGCGGTGTCCTGCGCGATCGAGCGCGGAGTCACGATCGCGATGGGTACCGACATCGGGGTGACCGGCCCCGACCGTCCGAACTCCTGGGGCACCAACGGCGCCGAACTGGCCCACCTGGTCAGGCTCGGGATGACGCCGCTGCAGGCGATCGAGGCGGCGACCGCCACCGCCCCGCTGACGCTCGGCCCGCAGGCGCCGAGGTCCGGCAGGCTGGAACCCGGCTATGACGCCGACGTCATCACCGTCGACGCGAACCCGCTCGCGGACATCGCGGTACTCGGCCGCTCGGAACACATCACCGGCGTCTGGGCGCGCGGCCGTCGCGTGACGGCCGCGACCCCCGAGCCCGTTCGCGCAGGCTAGCGCCGGCGGCCAGGAAACGGCGCCCGCACGGGCCGGGTGGCCCCGGCCCAGATGGGCAAGGATGGGAGAGGGAGGAAGGAGCCGATCATGCGCGGCCCGCGGCGAGAGCAGTTCGCGGCCGGCCCTCGGCCCGCCGGCGAGACCCCGATGATCTTGCTGACCGACCCGGTGAGCGACGTGGAGCGCGCCCTGGTGCGGCAGTGGCTGGATCAAGGCGACGTACAGCCGTCCGCGGTGCTGCCGCTGAACGGCCCGGGACTGGAACGGTCGCTGGCCGCGATCCCGCCGGACACGGTCGTCACCGCGGCCCGCGTGGCGTGGCTGCCGCGCGAGCGCGATGGTGAGCGGCGGGTCCGCTGGTCGGACGTCCTGTCGCAGGTCAACCCTCGCCGCCCGCCGGCGGCCTGGCAGGCCCGCATCGTGCGGCGCGAGCCGGACCGGGCCCAGATAGTCGTCGCCGAGCCCGCCACCGTGGCGGCCCTGCTCGAGCGCTGGGGTGGCGCCGGCTCGTTCGCGCAGTTCGTGTCCCGGCAGGCCAGGCTCGCGCTGGACCGCTCCGAGCGGGCCTTGCTCGGCGCCCGCTACAAGGTGCCGAAAGAGGTGGTGGAGGCCATCGGGGACAGCCCGGACTTCCACGCCGACGCCGGCGCGCTCGCCGCCCGGCTAGACCTGCCCGAAGCGGACGTGGAGGAACGCACCCGGGCGGCCCTGGGCGGCCTGGTCGCCTCGATGAGCCCGATCGCGATCGACTTGCTCTCCAGCGCGCTGCGTCCGCTGCACGCCTACGCCTGGGAGGTCCAGGCCGACACGGCCGGGCTCGGCCGGCTGCGTGAGCTGAACCGCCGGCATGCCCTGGCCTTCCTGCCCAGCCACCGCTCCTACGTCGACCCGCTCCTGCTGGCCGACGTGCTCGCCGCGCACGACTTCCCCCGCAACCACGTGCTCAGCGGCGACAACCTCCGTTTCTGGCCGGTCGGCCCGCTGGCCCGGCGCGCCGGAACCATATTCATCCGGCGCAGCTTCGGCGATGACGAGATCTACAAGCTCGCGCTGCGCGAGTACCTGAGCTACCTGCTCGCCAAGCGCTTCAACCTCGAGTGGTACATGGAGGGCGGCCGCTCGCGGACCGGCAAGCTGCGGCCGCCGCGGTATGGCCTGCTGGCCTACGTCGCCGGGGCCGTGGCCCGCGGCCGCGTCGACGACGCGTACCTGGTGCCCGTGTCGATCACCTACGACCAGCTCCGCGAGGCCTCCTCCATGGCCGCCGAGCAGGGCGGGGCCGCGAAGAGATCGGAGGGTCTCAGCTGGCTCGCTTCCTACGCGCGGGGACAGCTCACCCGGATCGGGACCGTGCACGTGCGGTTCGCCGAGCCGCTGTCGTTGCGGCAGGCCCTCGGGTCCGCCCGCGATGACGGCGATCCGGACGCCTGGCGGCTGGCGTTGCAGAAGGTCGGCTTCGAGGTGGCCGTGCGGATCAACCGGGTCACCCCGGTGACGGCGACCGCGCTGGTCACCCTGGCGCTGCTCGGCGTCCGCGACCGCGCGCTGACCCTGGGCCAGGTTCGCGGGGTTCTCGAGCCGCTGCGCGCCTACCTGGCCGAGCGGGAGCTGCCGCATTCGGGTGACACGCTGCGGACCGCCGCCGGGGTGCGCCGCGTCCTCGGCGCGCTGGCCGAGCAGAACGTGGTCACGATCTACACCGGGGGAGAGGAACCGGTCTACGCCATCGACCAGGGTCAGCACCTGGTCGCGGCGTTCTACCGCAACAGCGCGATTCACCATTTCGTCAACCGGGCGGTGGCCGAGCTGGTCTTGCTCAGCGAGCCCGCCGACCGCTGGGACGAGGCCATGTGGCTGCGGGACCAGCTCAAATTCGAGTTCTTCTTCCCGGACAAGGCGTCCTACCGCGCGGAGCTGTCCGCCGAGCTCCAGCGGCTGGACCCCGCCTGGGAGACCGTGAGCGACGGGCGGGCGGTGCTGGAACGCTCGGACCTGCTGGTGGCGGACCGCGTGCTGCGCTCCTTCCTGGACGCGCAGCTCGTCGTGGCCGAGCGGCTCGCCGCGCGCTCCCCGCGCCAGCCGGTGGTGGAAAAGGACTTCCTCGATGAGTGCAGCGGCGTCGGTAAGCAGATGCTGCTGCAGGGCCGCCTGCGCGGGCCGGAGTCCCTGTCCCGGGAGCTCTTTACCACCGCGATGAAGCTCGCCGCGAACCTGGACCTGATCGACGCGGGCCGCGAGGAGCTGGCGGAGCGCAGGCGGGCCTTCGCGGCGCGGCTGCGCGCCGTGGAGGCCCGGCTGATCACGATCGACGAGATCGACGCGGCGGGCCGGCAGGAGGCCGTCGGTGTCGCACCCTAGGTTGTGGTCGGAACAGGACCTGATCGCCGACGTCGAGGCCGGGCCGCAGGGCCCGCAGGTGGGGGCGTTCTTCGATTTTGACGGCACCCTGATCGACGGCTACTCGCTGTCGGTGTTCGCCCGCCACTATCTCCGGTCGCTGCAGGTCGCGCCGGCCGACCTCGGGCGGATGCTCCTCACCGGCCTGCGCGGCGTGACCACCGAGGAAGACTTCGAGCGGCTCACGGTGCTGGGCATGCGCGTCTGGGCCGGACGTAGCGAGGACGAACTCGCCGAACTGGGGGAGCGGCTGTTCGTGCAGGGCATATCCGCGTCGCTGTACCCGGAGGCCTGGCGGCTGGTCGAGGCCCACCGCGGGGCCGGGCACACGGTCGTGCTCGCCTCGTCGGCCACCCGCTTCCAGGTGGAGCCCGCGGCCAGGGCGATGGGCGTGGAGCACATCCTGGTGTCGCCGGTGGAGATCGTGAACGGCATAGCCACCGGCCGTCCCGGCGGCCCGCTGCTGTGGCGGGAGGGCAAGGCCCGGGCTGTCCGAGCGTTCGCCGGCGAACACGGCATCGACCTGGCGGAGAGCTACGCCTACTCCAACGGCCACGAGGACGTCGCGTTCCTGCGGACCGTGGGGCGGGCCCGGGCGCTGAACCCCGACCATGAGCTGGAGGCGGCGGCGCGGCACTACGGGTGGCCGGTGGCCAGGTTCCGCTCCCGCGGCCGCGCCGGGGTCGTGGACCTCGCCCGTACGGTGGCGGGGATCGCCGGCATGCTCGGTGGCTTCACCGCCGGCCTGGCGCTGGGGGCGGTGACGGGTTCCCGTCGTGAGGCCGTCGACCTCGGCACCACGCTGGCCGGCGAAATCGGGAGCGTGCTGGCCGGCGTGCGGCTGGATGTCCGCGGCGCCGAGCACCTCGCGACCAGGCCCGCCGTCTTCCTGTTCAACCACCAGAGCCAGCTCGACGTGCTCATCCTGGCCAAGCTGCTGCGGGGCGGCTTCACCGGCGTGGCCAAGAAGGAACTGGCCAACACCCCCGGGTTCGGGCTGATGTTCCGGCTCGCCGACGTAGCGTTCGTCGACCGCCATGACACCAAGCAGGCGCGCAGGGCGCTGGAGCCGGCCGTGCAGCGGCTGCGTGACGGCGTCTCGCTGGCCATCGCCCCGGAGGGCACCCGGTCGGCCACCCCCGCGCTCGGGCCGTTCAAGAAGGGCGCCTTCCACGTCGCGATGCAGGCGGGGGTGCCGATCGTGCCGATCGTCATCCGCAACGCCGGCGAGCTGATGTGGCGCAACGCCACGACCATCCACCCGGGCACCGTGCAGGTCGCGGTGCTGCCGCCGATTCCCACTGCCGGGTGGGAGGTCGAGGACCTCGACAAGTACGTCGAAGAGGTCCGCGGGCAGTACCTGGCGACGCTGGCCAACTGGCCGGGCGCCGGTTCCGGGCGGGTGACGGTCACGGCGCCGGCCAGTCCCGTCCCGGCGCCGGCGCCGCCGCTGGACTGGGGCTCCTCCCCGCAGATGAACCCGCTCGAGACGGCCATGTGGCGGGCGGAAGCGGCGAACCCCCGGTTGCGGGTCAACGTCAGCCTGCTGGAGCTGCTCGACCCGGCTCCCGACTGGGACCGGCTGGTGGCCGCGCACGAGTGGGCGACGCGCATGGTGCCGCGGATGCGGCAGCGGGTGGTCGAGCCCGCGTTGGCGCTCGGGACCCCGACCTGGGTGACGGTCAGCGACCTCGACCTGTCCCGGCACGTTCATCGCGTCCGCCTGTCTCCGCCCGGCTCGATACGCCAGCTGCTGGACGCGGTGGGCGAGTTCGCGGCCGCGCCGTTCGACCGCGACCGCCCGTTGTGGGAGACGTTGCTGGTGGAAGGCCTCGCCGACGGCCGGGCCGGGTACGCCGTGAAGAGCCACCACAGCGTCACCGACGGGCTGGGCGCCATCCAGCTGATGATGCGGCTGCACAGCCGCACTCCCGACCATGATCCCGACCGGCCCGAGCCACCGGTCCCGGTGCCGGGGGAGGCATCCCGCGTGGGGCTGCTCACCGGGCAGGTGGCGGGCGCGGTGCGGGCCACGCCGGCGACGGCGCTACGCCAGGGCGCGGGCCTTCTCGGCGCGCTGGCTCGCCCGGTAGACACGGTCTCGCGCGCCGGGGGGCAGGTGGCCGCCGCCGTCGGCCTGCTGGGCCAGGCCGCGTCCGGCCCGGCGGGGTCGCCGCTGCTGGCGCGGCGGGGCGGTGGCTGGCACTTCACCGTTCTGGACGTACCGCTGGCTGATCTCAAGGCCGGCGCGAAGGCCGCCGGCGGCTCCCTGAACGACGGCCTGCTGGCCGCGGTCATCGGCGGGTTCCGCCTGTACCACGAGCGGTACGGAGCCCGGACTGACCGGCTCACCGTCGGGTTCCCGATCAGCCTGCGCACCGAGGATGACCCGCAGGGCGGGAACCGCTTCACCGGGGCCAGGTTCGCCGCCCCCATGGCCGAACCCGACCCGGCGGCCAGGATCGCGGCCGTGCGCCAGTTCGTGCTCACCGCCCGCGCGGCCGCGTCCGCCACGGCCGACGCGGTGCCGGCGGCCCTCGCCCCGGCGCTCGGCTGGCTGCCCGCGCCCGCGGTCAGCGCCATCTCCGGCCGGCTGACCAGCACCAACGACGTGCAGGTGTCCAGCATCCCCGGCGTGCCCTACCCGCTGTACATCGCGGGCTCGCAGATCACGAGGATGTACCCGTTCGGCCCGCTGCCCGGCTGCGCGGCCATGATCACGCTCATGTCGTACGACCACGAGTGCTGTATCGGCATCAACACCGACACGCTGGCGGTCGCCGACCCCGCAGGGCTGGCCGATGACCTCCGGGCCGGCCTGGACGAGGTGCTGGCGCTGCGCGGCTGAAGCACGCCCGAGCCCGCCGATAATTGGTGGGTGCTTCCGACGGGGACTGTGACCATGCTGTTCAGCGACATCGAAGGATCAACGGTGCTGCTGAGCCGTCTGGGCCACCGGTACGGGGAGGTGCTGTCGGCGCAGCGGAAGATGCTCCGGGCCGCTATATCCGACCGGCACGGGCATGAGATGGGGACTGAGGGCGACAGCTTTTTCGTCGTGTTCGGATCGGCGGCGGACGCGGTGTCCTGCTGTGTCGCGGCGCAGCGCGCGCTGGGCCGGCACGAGTGGCCCGGCGGCGGCACGGTCCGGGTCCGGATGGGCCTGCACTCAGGCGAGCCGTCCCGGCACGAAGACGGGTACATCGGGATGGACCTGCACCGGGCCGCGCGGATCGCGGCCGCCGCGCACGGAGGCCAGGTGGTGATGTCCCAGGTCACCTGGGAGCTGGCGCAGCCCGGGCTGCCCGCCGAACTGTCCGTCCGTGACCTGGGCTTCCACCGGCTGAAGGACATCGATGAGCCGGAACACATCTGCCAGCTGGCCGGCCCGGGACTGGCCGAGCGCTTCCCGCCGCTGAAGAGCCTGGGTGCCTCGACCAACCTGCCGGCTGCGGCCACGCCGCTGGTGGGCCGGGAAAACGACCTCGAGCGGCTGCGTGCCCTCATCGGTGAGCCCGGGATACGGCTGGTGACCCTCACCGGCCCGGGCGGTGTCGGCAAGACTCGGCTGGCCATAGACGCCGCTGCATCGCTGGGCAGCGCCTTCCCGCACGGGATCTACTTCACCGCCCTGGCCACCGTCCGCGATGGCGAGGTGATGTGGAAGGCCATGGCCGGCGACTTGTCCGTGGACGGGGACGAGCCGGCTGCGGTGATGGAGCATCTGCGGGACCGCCGGACCCTGCTGGTGCTGGACAACCTGGAACAGCTGGCGGGCGCCGCCGAGGTCATCGCCGCGCTGCTGGCCGCGGCTCCGGGCCTGGTGGTACTGGCGACCTCGCGGGGGGCGCTGCACCTGCAGGGCGAGCATGAGCTGCCCGTGCCGCCGCTGGACCTACCGCGAGAACCGGCCCTTGAACAGGTGACAGCGAGCGGCGCGGTGCGGTTCTTCGTGCAGCAGGTGGGCATGGTCCGGCCGGGCTTCGCCGTGACCGCGGACAACGCGGCCGACGTCGCAGCCATCTGTCGGCGGCTCGACGGGCTGCCGCTGGCGATCGAGCTGGCGGCCTCGCGCGCCCGGCTGCTGTCCCCCAGGGCCCTATTCGCCCGCCTTGACCACAGCGTGGCCCTGGCCGCTGCCGATGCCGGGCGGCCATCACGTCAGCAGGCCTTGCGGGCCACCATCGCCTGGAGTTACGACCTGCTGACGCCCCGGTCGGCCGCGGTGCTGCGGCGTGCGGGGGTTTTCGCCGGTGGCTGCGACCTGGAGGCGCTCGCAGCGGTGGCCATGTCCGAGGACGGCCTGGCCGACCCGGCCGACCCGCTGGAACTGGTCAGCGAGCTCATGGATGTCAGCCTGGTCACGGTGACCGAGGGCGCCGACGGCGAACCCCGGGTGGGCCTACTGGAGACGATCCGGGAATTCGCGCTGGAACGGCTGGCCGAGGCCGGCGAACTGGACAGCGCCCGGAGCCGGCACGCCGAGTATTACGCTGCGCTCGCCGAGCAAGCTCACGAGCAGCTGTACAGCCCAGCGCACCTGGCTACCCTGGACCGGCTGGAAGCCGAGCACGACAACCTGCGGGCCGCCCTGACCTGGTCGCTGGAGCCCCCGGCCACCGAGGTCGGCGATGCCGATCGAGTCGGCACCGGCCTGCGGCTGGTCGAGGCGCTCGTCGCGTTCTGGCATCAGCACGGTCACGCCACCGAAGGCCGGCGATGGCTGCAACTGGCGATCGAGCTGGTCAGCGAGGACCCGGGAGCGCCGCTAGCTGCGGTGGCGCACGGGCTGGGAATACTGCTGACCCAGCAGAACGAGTTCGCCGCGGCCATACCGCTGTTCGAGCGAAGCCTGGCCATCTGGCGTGACTCGGGCGATCGTGACCAGGAGGCCAAGGAACTGAACAGCCTCGGCATCACCTATGGCTACCACGGCGACCTGAGCACCGCGCGTTCGTTGCTGGAACAAAGCGCCGCCCTCTCCCGCGAGATCGGCAGCGACTGGCGGCTGGCCGCGGCGCTGACGAACCTGGGCCTGGTCGAGACCCTCGCCGGCGATCTCGACCGGGCCGCGCAGGCGCTGCGGGAAGCGATCAAGCTGGACCGCCAGCAGGGTGACCTGCTGGGCCTGGTCTTGGACAAGCACGCGCTGACCATGGTCAGCCTGCGGGCCGGCCGTACCCGGGAGGCCCGCGATCTGCTGTCCTCCACGCTCGACTTCGTGGTCAGCGCCGGTAACTCCGACATCCTGTCGACCACCCTGGAACTGGCCGCCTGCACCGCCGCGGAACTAGGCGAACCGCTGCGGGCGGCCCGCCTGGCCGGTGCCGCCGAGACGGTCAGACAGCTAGCGGGCATGCCCATCGCCGAGCCGGACGCGGCTCTGCTCGAGAGGTTCCTGGGCCCCGCGCGCGCGACCGTGACCCGTGACGAATGGGATGCCGGGTACCGCGCCGGCCGCGCGCTCAGCCAGGACCAGACAACCGCGTTGCTGCAGACCATCTGACCAGCACGCGGCCAGCGCCCGGGTAATGGATCAGGCGAAGTCGCCGACTCCGCGGACCCAACACTTTGGGCCGGTGTCCGTGGTATGAGGTGAGACGCCGGTTCGAAGGGCGGTAACGATGATGAATGAGGACGCGCTGGTCCGGGCACACGGCGCGGAACTGATCGGTGAAGCCGAGCAGGCCCGGCTGGCCAGGCAGGCTCGCCGTCCGGCCGGGGTGCCGGGCCGACGGAGCGCCGGGCGGACGAGGTCGCTGATGCTGGCGGCGGCCAGGTGGTGGCCCAGGCCAGCCCGGGCAGGCAGCGCAGCCTGCGCGGCCCGCGCGCCCGTTGGCTGGTCACCGGTGGGTAACAGCAAGATGGCCGGGAGGGCGCGATGACCGAGAGCGGGCCGCCCGGTGACCGCGGCGTGGTGACCGGCCAGGGGGTGGTGGATTTCAGCCACCTGACCTCGGCGGACGAACTGGCCGCGGTCAGCCGGATCGAGGGCGCGGGAGCGGTAGTGGTCCCCGAATCGCTGGCGGGCGCGTATGCGGCGATCCCCACCGAGGGCGTGGGCGGGGTGGTCTACGTGCCTGACGGCGCGAACGTCCGCGTGCATGTCGGCCCGCTGATGGTGGGCGGGGACGGGCTGGGCGCGGCCGAGGACGTGCTGGTGATCGTCGGGGTGCTGGTCATCACCAGCCCGGTGACCGGTGTGGTGCCGCGCCAGGTCAGCGTGGTGGGGTCGGTTCTGGCCCCGCAGGGCAGCGAGTCGGCTCTGGGCCCGCTGCTGGGCGGCGGCGTAGGCAGCGTCAGCTACTACCGGTACGCCGAGGGGCAGCACCTCAAGGTGCTCTCCGGCCAGGTGAAGCTTTCGGGCGCGATCTTGGCCAACCCGGCAGGCCAGCCCGATGATGTCCTGATCGCCGCCGGGCAGGTGGTGGTGACCGGGCCGGTCACCAGCGTGGGATACGCGCAGGTGCTCGTGGCCGGCCAGCTGGTCGCGCCCGCCGCCAGCCGGGAGATGCTCGAGCCGCGGATCCAGGCCCAGGGCCAGTCGGCGTGGTACCGCAGCGATGACCCGCGGATCATCATCGAGGACACCCGCCTCGGCCCGGACTTCTTCCGGCTGCTCGATCACCCGGTCAGCCTGGTCGTGCTGGCTGACCTGTCCATCACCCCGGGCGTCACCGAGGCCGCGGTGCTGGAGAAGGTGGCCGACATCGTCCTGCTGGGTGACCTGACGGCGCCGGGCGACCTGGTGCCGGTGCTGCAGGTGCTCGCCGTCGACGCCTTCGGGGCCATCCGGGCCGACGATGGACCGGGAAGCTGAGTTCGGCCGGCTGTATGAGGCGCACCGGACCGCGGTGCACGCCTACTTCGTCGGCCGGACCGCCGACCGGTGGCTGGCCGCCGACTTGATGCAGGAGGTTTTCATGCGGGTGTGGCAGCAGCTCCCTGAGCTGCTGGGCAGGTCCCGTGACGGGCAGCGGGCGTGGATCTTCACCGTGGCCCGGAACCTGTCCATCGACGCGTTCCGCCACGAGCGCACCCGGGCGGGCGCCGAGGCCGCGCTGGGCGACGAGCCCGGGCCGGCGCCGCCATCCGCGGCCACCGCGGTCATCGCGGCCGAACGGGTCGCGATCGTGGGCGAGGCGATCAGGCGGCTGCCCGAGCAGCAGCGCACCACTCTGGCGATGGCCGCCGCCGGCGAGCTGACCAGCGCCGAGATCGCCGCCGCCCTGGGCGTGCCGGCCGGCACGGTTCGCTACCGGCTGTCCCTGGCCCGCCGCGCCCTGGCCGCCGCCCTGGCCAGCTACGACCGCCCAGCCACCCGGGAAGCACGATGAGCCTCGACGACGCCCTCGCGGCCTGGGCCGCTAGCGTCCGCCTGCCCGCCACCACGGCCGCTGACATCTACCAGCGGATCGTCATGACGCCCGCCGCCGCCCGCGCGACCTCCCCGGGACTCGACCCGGCCTGGTGGCGGCGCTTCACCGCCGACTTCACCACCCGGATGATCGCCACCACTCAGCCCGTACGCTGGGCGGCATGACCGTACGACCCGAGGTGGTTGCGCTGCTGACCGACTTTGACGTGGAGCGCACCGGTGCTGAGCCCCGGTTCGCGCACCGGGACGGGCGGCCCTTTACCGAAGAGGAAGCCGACCTGGTCGCCAGCGCGACCGACGAGGAAATGCGCGCCGCCGCCGGCGAACTGACGGCCGCGCCGCAGCGCCTGGCGGAACTGCTGATGCCTTATATCGGCCAGGCAGCGAGGGAGACAGGAGAACGCCCGCCGGACGGGAGCGGAAACTAGTTCCGCTTCCCCCGGGGCTGCCCTAGGCTGCGTGGCCGAAAAATTGCCCTGGTCGAAATCCTCGATGAGGCCGGGTGTATGGGCCATGTGGCAAGATCACTGGCGTCCTGGCTCGGGACGCCCCGACCGTTACGTGAGGTCAAATGACCGCTGTACTCGATCACCTTGCCATCGGCACCCCGGTCCTGGCCGACGGCTGGGACCTGTTCGGTGGGGTCCTCGGCGGCCGCTGGGCCTACGGCGGCGACTCTCCCGGGTACTGGTGGGGCCAGCTGGAGTTCGCCGCGGGCCCGAAAATCGAGCTGCTGACGCCCGCCGGGGGTCCCGACGCGGCCTTCCTGGAGCGGTTCCTGAGCGCCCGCGGCGCGGGCCCGCACCATTTCAACTTCGTGGTCGACGACATCGAGGACGCGCTGGCCCGGATCGCTGCGTTCGGCATCGAGCCGGTCGGCGTCAACCTGGCCAATCCGGCCTGGAAGGAAGCCTTCCTGCACCCGCGCAGCGCTCACGGCATCGTCATCCAGATCGCTCAGCAGGTCGGCGAGCCGCGGTCCGCACCTCCGCGGGAGCTGCCCGAGCCAGGGCCGCCGGCCCGCCTGGACCTGATCGAGCACCACGTCGGCGACCTTGACCGCGCGATAGGGCTGTTCCGGGAGGTCCTGGACGGCCAGCTCGAAGCGGCGGGCGCCGGGGCCGCGGAGCTGGCCTGGCCAGGCGGCAGGCGGGTCAGGCTGGTGCGCGAGGACGGCCTGCCGCTAGGCGGGGCGTTGCATCACGTCCGGTTCACCCGCGCCGCGGGCGCGTTCAGCGCCCAGGACCGCGAGCGCGCGGGCCTGCTGGCCAAGCGCCTGGGCCTGGGCCTGGAGCTAGCCGCTAGCGCCTGACCGCGGCCGCGCGGAGGCGAGCAGTCAGCGGTCTGCTCCGCGGCGGCCGAGGATCGTCTGGTGCAGGTCGAGCAGGGTAGGCACGTCGTCGGCGGCCACCCGGCCCATACCGCACTCGGTGCAGATGCCCCAGCCCTGAGATCCGACCGGGGTCCGGGCGAGGTGGGCGTCGATGTGCGCGGCCTGCTGGGCGGTGGTCCCGGCCGGCTGACGGGCCGGGTAGTAGGGCACGAGCGCGAAGTACAGCTCGGTCTCCGGCCCGGTGCGCAGGTCGGCGAGCGGCGCGAAGTAGCTGCTGTCGATTTGCGCCTGGGGCACGGTGAACGAGAACCAGTTGACGGGCCTGCGCGCCGCCGCGGTGACGGCGTTGGCCACCTGCACCTGCATGGCCAGCGACTCGGGCTGCTTGAAGTGGTGGTGCCCGGCGTCGCCGTAGCACAGGTGCATGCCGACCGGCACGTCGCCGGGTACCTGGTCGGCGCAACGGGCCAGTCCCGGCGTGATCTGCTCCAGCGGGACCGGCGAGAAGCCGAAGCCGCCCTCCAGCATCGCGAATTCGACGGCCACGTCCCATTGCACGGCGACCTGCTCGTGCGGCAGCCGCCCGAGCACGCGGTCGAGGTCGGCGAACAGGGCCGCCTGATAGGACGCGAGCATCCGGTCCCGGTCTTCGGGGACGAACGTCCCGGCGACTGGCGCTAGCGGCGTCGGGTACTGCATCTGGAAGCGCACCCCGGGCGGGATCGTCCCGTCGTCCTGCAGGCGCCGGAAGACCTGGTAGGAGTCCGCGTACGCGTCGGCGTAGCCGAGGTCGGGCCAGTGCACGTCCTCGGCCGCGACCCCGTCGGACAGGCGCAGCAGCGGCCTCGGCGGCAAGTCGCTGCCGGGCATGTCGCGCATCCCCGCAGGCTGGAAGTCCGGCATCGCCGCGAACTTCTGCACCTGAAACCCGATCCAGTAGTTGCGCTCCCCGGTCTCGCCGTCGGGCACGCGGCGAACGCCGACCGGGATGCGCGAGCTGATCTCGCGCATGACCGTTTCGGTGTCGGGAAGATTAACGGACCCGTTGAAGTGCACGCTGCTGGGCGGCATCGCGATCCTCCGTACTGGACGAGGCCCGGGGGGCGGTCACGGCGATGAGCATAACGCGGCACGTCCGGGCGGGCGGTCGCCGCAGACCTGGCCGGCCGGGTGGCAGACTGGTGCTGGCGCGCCTGCCGGCGCGGCGGAGGTGGCGGTGTCTGGTTCCGGGGTTCATCCACCCGACCTGGTCCCGGTTTTGTCGCGGGGCAGGCACCGCAGTCCGCGGCAGGGCGCGTGCTTCATGGAGCTGGCGTCGTACCTGGCGGGGGAGCGCTGGAGCGCTCACCCGGCTTGCACGCACCCGCTGCTGGCCGCGCTCGCCCGCGACGTCAACGACCACATCCGTGACCTGGGCCAGGCGCGGCTCGCCGAGCTGGTCCCGTCGGTGATCGGCCTGACCGGTGACGACCTGCACCTGGACGCGCGGATCGCGCTGGACTGCGCGCGGACGGCGCTGCCGGTGGTCGCGGCCGGCCGGCAGCAGATCATGGCGGTGGCGGTCCTGGCGTGCGAGCGGGTACTGGCGGACCTGGACGGGCGGCCGGCTGATTGGCTGGAAGAGCGGAGCCGGGCCGCGCTGGAGCAGGTTCCGCACGCTGCGCAGTGGGCCCGCAGCTTCACGGCGCGCCTGTTCACCCGCGATACCCCGATCTCCGGGGAGGACCTTCGGCAGCGCTCGGCGCCCTTTACCGTCCATGCCGCGGTGGAGGGGATCGCGCTGGCGTACATTCCAGAACCCGACCAGATGCTCCGTGACCTGCTCGCCGGCGCGATCAGCAACTGTGCCGCGTGGGTCGGCCGGCAGCCCGGCATGACGCCCTGACCGGCGCTGGTCCAGGTCACCCCAGCGACGGTGACGACCAGGCCGGCGCCCCCAGCCGCGGGACGCCGTCCGGCGTGGTCACTACCATGGTGGCGCGTGAACCCCAGCCAGCTCGCGGACGCGGTCCTGGCCGCGGCCGCGGCGGCCCTGGCCGGCCTGGGCCGGGATTCTTCCGTGCTGCCGGCCACGACCAGCGTGGAGCGGCCGAGGCATCCCGGCCACGGCGACTACGCGTCGGCGCTCGCGCTACAGGTGGCGAAGCAGGCGGGCCTGCCGCCCCGGGAGCTGGCCCAGGCGATCGCGGACCGGCTCGCCGCCACCCCGGCGATCGAGAGCGCGGAGGTGGCCGGGGGCGGGTTCGTGAACATCCGCCTGCGGCCCGCGGCCGCCGCGTCGGTGGCCGGGATCATCGTCGAACAGGGCGCGGCGTACGGCCGCGGGATCGCCCAGGCCGGCCAGCGAATGAACCTCGAGTTCGTCTCGGCCAACCCGACCGGGCCCGTTCACATCGGCAGCGTGAGATGGGCCGCGGTGGGTGACGCGCTGGCCCGGATCCTCCGCGCCCAGGACGCCGAGGTCGTCACGGAGTATTACTTCAACGACGCCGGCGCGCAGATCGACCGGTTCGCCCGCTCTCTGCTCGCCGCCGCCCGGCACGACCCGCCGCCGGCCGACGGGTATGCGGGCGAGTACACCGCCGAGATCGCCCAGGCGGTCGCCGAGAAGTACCCGGACGCCCTCGGCGAGCCGGACGCGGACGCCCTGGGGGTATTCCGGTCCGAAGGCGTGACGCTGATGTTCAGCGAGATCAAGACCTCGCTGGCAGATTTCGGCGTGCACTTCGATGTGTACTTCGCGGAGCAGGACCTGCATGACCGCGGCGACCTGGCCGCCGCGCTGGCCAGGCTCCGGCACACCGGTCACGCTTACGAGGCCGACGGCGCGACCTGGATCCGCACCACCGACTACGGCGACGACAAGGACCGCGTCTACGTCCGCAGCAACGGCGAGTTCACCTACTTCGCCGCCGACTGCGCCTACTACCTGGACAAGCGCAACCGGGGCTTCGGCAAGATCCTGATCATCCTCGGCGCCGATCATCACGGCTATACCGGCCGTCTGCGCGCGATCGCCGCGTGCTTCGGCGACGATCCCGATCAGACCCTGGAGATCCTCATCGGGCAGCTGGTCAACCTGGTCCGCGACGGCCAGCCGCTGCGGATGTCCAAGCGCGCCGGGACGATCGTCACGATCGATGACCTGGTCAGCGCGATCGGGGTGGACGCGGCCCGGTACGCGCTGGCCCGGTACTCGCTGGATTCACCCATCGACCTCGACCTGGACCTGTGGACCCGGCACAGCAACGACAATCCCGTGTTCTACGTGCAGTACGCCCACGCCCGGATCGCGTCCCTGCTGCGTCACGCCGCCGACGCCGGCTTGACCCGGGGCGAGGCGTACGACGGCCGCCTGCTGACCCACGACCGCGAGCATGACCTGCTCAAGGCGCTCGCGGACTTTCCGGGCGTGGTGGCCAGCGCGGCCGACCTCCGCCACCCGCACCGCATCGCGCGATACCTCGAGGACCTGTCCGGCACCTACCACCGGTTCTACGACGCCTGCCGCATCCTGCCCCGCGCGGGCGGGCCGCTCGATGAGGTCGGGCGCGCGCGATTGTGGCTGGCCGAGGCGGCAAAGATCGTGCTGGCCAACGGCCTGGGCCTGCTCGGCGTCACCGCGCCCGACCGGCTCTGACCGCCGCTACGCGGGATCTGCGGAGTGCGCGGCGCAGCCGCAGGGACGCGGCGCTCGCCTCGTGAGCCCGTCGATGACCAGCGACAGGATCGTGTCGAAGATCGCGTCGTCCGTCACCTCCGGCAGTTCCAGGCGGACCTGCCAGGTGTGCGGGAACTCGGCCCGGTCCACGGCTAGGTAACCCGTCCAGGCCGCCCGGTCGGTCGCCTGCGCGCGTTCGTCCAGGGCCAGGAACGCTGCCTCCCCGCCCGCCCAGGCCAGGGCAAAGTCGCCGAGGGCGCGATAGATCCGGACGGCCGCAGCTCCCTCGAAACCGGCCTCGAACACGGCGCCGAGGAGGATGTTGACGATCCGCATCTCGGCCGGGCGTTGCGTGGTACGGCACGAGGACAGCGAGGCCGCCGCCGGGTGGGCAAGATAGGTGGCGCGGAGCCGCCTGGTGCTCTCGATCACCGTGTCGACCCAGCAGGCCCGGGGTTCAAGCCCGGCGATGGCCTCCTCGATCAGCCGGTCCGCGATCGCCAGCACCAGGTCGTCCTTCCTCGCGAAGTGACGGTAGACCGCGGTGGGATCGGCGCCGAGCGCGCGCCCGAGCTTGGGCAGGCTGAACCCGGTGACGCCCTGCTTGTCGAGGAGTCCCAGGCTTTCCTCTACGATCCGTTCGGGCGTCAGGCTGCCCCGCGCCAGCCCCGGCCGCGTTGGTCGCGGTCGGCGGCGGCCGGCAGTGGGTGCCGTCATCTGTTTACTCCCCTGGTTGAGCGCGCCACCTGGGCCGATGCTCGCGCAGGCCAGAGTTTACGCCGGTCAAACGTTATGTCATAGGCATTGACAATGACTTGGGCCAACTGATTCGATGTCGGGCGATGTCCCCTCCCACAGGGAGGTAAGGGGTGACTGTCGCTGCCGCCCGCGACCTGCTCTTCTGCCACGGCAGCGTCTTCGATGGCCGCCGGTTCCTGCCCCCCGGCACCTGCGTCCGGGTCAGCGGCGGGCGCATCACCGCGGTCGGGCCGGCGGGCCCGGCCGGATCGGCGGACGTGGTGGACCTGCAGGGCGGGACCATGGTTCCCGGGTTCATCGACGCCCACGCGCACCCGTTGTTCGCCGGGGTTCAGCTGCGTCATTGCGACCTGCGCGAGGCCCCGACGGCATCGGGGTACGTCGAGCTGGTCGCCGCCTACGCTCGTGACCACCCCGACGAGGAATGGATCACCGGCGGCGGCTGGTCCCTGGACGCCTTCCCCGGCGGCCTGCCCGACCGCCACGCACTGGACGCCGTGGTGAGCGACCGCCCGGTGTTCCTGCCCAACCGCGACGGGCACGGCACCTGGGTCAACAGCCGGGCGCTCGAGCTGGCCGGGATCGACCGTTCAACCCCTGACCCGCACGACGGCCGCATCGAGCGTGATGCCGCCGGCGACCCCACCGGCATGCTGCAGGAGGGTGCCGCCCAGCTGGTGTCCCGCCTGCTGCCCCCGGCCACCGAGAACGACTGGGACCAGGCCCTGCAGGCCGCCCAGTCCCGGCTGCTGTCCCTCGGCATCACCGGCTGGCAGGACGCCATCGTCGGCCGTGACCATGGCAGCCAGGGAGCCGACCCCCTGAACGCCTACCTGCGCGCGGTCCGCGCGGGCACCCTGCTGGCCAACGTCGTGGGCGCGCTGTGGTGGGACCGGAACCGGGGCCTGGAACAGCTCCCCGAGCTGATCGGGCGCCGGGAGGAGGGGCACGCCGGGCGGTTCCGGGCCACCAGCGTGAAGATGATGCTCGACGGGATCGCCGAGAGCCACACGGCCGCCATGCTCGAGCCCTACCTCGACGGCGACGGATGCGCCACTAACCACAGCGGGCTCGACTTCATCGACCCGGCCGAGCTGCCCCGCTTCGTGACCGCGCTCGACCGCGAGGGCTTCCAGGTCCACTTCCACGCCCTGGGCGACCGCGCGGTCCGGCACGCCCTGGACGCGGTGGAAGCGGCCCGGCGGGCCAGCGGAGGACAAGGCGGGCGGCACCATCTGGCCCACCTTCAGGTCATCCACCCGGACGACATCCCGCGGTTCTCCCAGCTGTCCGCGACCGCGAACATCCAGGCGTTGTGGGCGACGCACGAGCCGCAAATGGACGACCTGACCATCCCGTTCCTCGGCGAGCGCCGCTCGGCCTGGCAGTACCCGTTCCGCTCGCTGCAGGACGCGGGCAGCCAGCTGTGCGCCGGCAGCGACTGGCCGGTGAGCAGCCCTAACCCGCTGCGGGGAGCGCACGTGGCGGTGAACCGGAGCCTGCCCGCGGACGCGGGCGGCCACGGCCGCGACCCGTTCCTGCCGCAGCAGCGCCTCGACCTGGCGGCGATCCTGGCCGCGTACACCTCGGGCAGCGCCAGGGTCAACGGCCTGGACGCCGTGACCGGCTCGATCCGGGAGGGCCTGGACGCCGATTTCGCCGTGATCGACGCCGACCTCAGCCACATCGGCAACCACGAGATCTGCCGAGCCGCGGTCACCGCGACCTGGGTCCGGGGCCAGCTCGTCTACCAGCAGTGACCTGCCCGCCTGGCGGGATTCAGCGAGAACCAGGAGGAGAGATGGCCAGCAGACGAAGGATAGGGACGGCCGTGGCCGTCGCGGCAGCAGTCGCCCTGGTGGCCTCCGCCTGCGGCCGGTCGGCCGGAGGCAACGGCACGTCGGGGAACATCTCGGCGACGAAGGGCCTGGTGGCGACCACGCCCGCGGGAACCAAGCCGGTGTCGTCGATCACCTGGGCGGTCTACCGGGACGTGAACTCGCTCGATCCCATCTACGCGTTCGACTACCCCGAGAACACCGCGATCTCGCTGATGTGCGAGTCCCTGCTCCGCCAGGCCCCGAACGGCTCGCTGCAGCCCGGCCTGGCCACGATCGCGAACCCCTCACCGACCAAGATGATCTTTACGCTCCGGCCCGGGGTGAAGTTCTGGGACGGCCACCCGGTGACCTCCGCCGACGTCGTCTACAGCCTGGACCGGAACACCAACGCGTCCCTCGCCGGCTTCTACGGCCTGGTGTTCAACCGGGTGTCGTCGATCCAGGCGACCAGCCCGACGCAGGTGACGATCACGCTGAAGCAGCCGGACTACTGGCTCGAGGGCGAGCTGTCCTCGATGGCCGGCGTGGTGATCGAGAAGAGCTACGCGGAGCACCAGGGCAAGAACTACGGCACCCCGGCGGGCGGCATCATGTGCACCGGCGCGTACGAGTTCAAGTCCTTTAAGCCCGGAGTGGGCGTCACGGCGGTCGCGAACCCGCACTACTGGAACCCGGCGGCCAAGCCGCCGGTGGTCCAGCAGATCCTGCTCAAGGGCGTGCCGGACGTCTCCACGTTCACCTCGGGCATGCTGACCGGCGGGATCCAGGGGTCCTACTCGATGGGGCTGAACACCCTGGACCAGCTGAAGAACAGCAAGAACGTCAGCGTCTACCAGGGCCCCGCCTGGGCCACGGACGCGTTCATCGTGTCCAGCTTCAAGGGCGTGCTCGGCGACGTGCGGGTGCGCCGGGCGCTGTCGCTGGCCCTGAACCGGCCGGGCATCATCAACTCGGTCTACAAGGGCGCCGCGCTGATGCCGAAGTGGATGTCGAACCCGGGCACGTTCGGGTACGGCCAGGCCGTGTTCAACGCCGCCTACGCTAGGGCGCCGTACCTGAGCCAGAACCTCACCGAGGCCAAAAAGCTGGTGCAGGAGGCCGGGGCGACCGGGAAGACCTTCACGATCGGCACGTCCAGCCAGCTGGCCAACATCTCCGCGGTGACCGGCGCGTACCAGGCCGCGGCCCAGGCGATCGGGCTGAAGACCGTGCTCAAGTCGGTCTCGGCGCAGAACTACATCAACTTCTTCACCAGCGCCAGCGCCCGGCAGGGCATCGACGGGTTCCTGACCCTCAACTACGGCGACTACGCCGACCCGGCCGCCCTGCTGTCCACGCTCGACCTGCCCGGCGGGTCGCAGAACTACACCAACTTCAACGACCCCAAGCTCACCACGCTGATGGAGCAGGCGCGCAGCACGGCCAACCCGAACCAGCGGGCCGCGCTCATGGTGCAGGCCGAGAAGATCAACAATCAGCTGCTGCCCTGGATCCCCGACGTCCAGCCGACGAACCTGCTGTTGCTGAGCAAGAACCTGAGCGGCGCGGTCGCGTCGTTCGCGTACATGTTCGCGCCCTGGGCCAACAGCCTGGGCGGAACCGGCTGAGCCGGTGCGCTGGCAGTTCTTCGCCCGCAGGCTGGCCATGCTGCTGGCCAGCCTGCTGATCGCGAGCTTCGTGATCTTCGCCGCCGTGTACCTGGCGCCGGGCAACCCGATCTCGGCGCTGTCCGGCGGCCGGGCGCTGCCCGCCAGCAGCATCCGGGTCCTCGAGGCGCGGTATCACCTCAACGAGCCGTTCCTCGCCCAGTACTGGTACTGGCTGGGCAACGCGCTGCACGGGAACCTCGGCATCTCGATCACGCTGCGGGAGAACGTGTCCACGCTGATCGGGTCGAGGATCTGGACCACGGCCGGACTAGTCCTGTACGCGTCTCTGCTGATCCTGGTGTTCGGGATCGGCATGGGGATCGTGGCCGGCCTACGGCCCGGGTTCCTCGACACCAGCACGCTGGTGGTGACCGCGGTTTCGGCGGCGGTCCCCGCCTTCGTCGCCGCGATCGTGCTGATCCTGGTGTTCTCGGTGAAGCTCGGCTGGTTCCCGGCCCTCGGCAACGGGCCCGACTTGGTGAGCAACGTGCAGCACCTCACACTGCCCGCCATCGCTC
>Ga0306920_100002619_pt1 | contig 22747 bp, 17 predicted proteins | sample flu12Cox44000170_FD_204666 | JGI IMG/M metagenome (GOLD analysis project Ga0306920, IMG submission 204666) | Lab enrichment of tropical soil microbial communities from Luquillo Experimental Forest, Puerto Rico - flux4day.12C.oxic.44.000.170 (v2)... | ecosystem: Environmental > Terrestrial >...
CGGATGAGCCGCGCTTCCGTCTTGCGGTTGCGCGCCCAGAGTGCGCACGAGCCACGGAATGATCACCGTGCGGAAGATCATGGGATCAGGCAGCACCTTCGCTTGCCTCCCTAAATGTCCGCCCCTCGGGTTGATCCACGCCTCTTTGGGGACGTCTCCATCGCTCAAAAGCAGATAGGCGTCCGACAGCGGAACCTGGGTATCCCTGGCACCCGCAATGATGAGCATCGGCGACGTTGGCTTGCCGATCAAATTCTGCCGAACCAGCGACATCTTTGGAAGCATCGCCGCCAGATCGTCCACGGTGTTCGCGCTCTCGAAGATCGACCTCATCGCCACGGTCAGCCCGAACAAATACTCCCGGTTGCCTACGAGCGAATTCATCAGAAAATCCTTTTGAAAGAAGGCGTCCACAGGCGGCGATTGGACCACCACGCCCTTCAAGCGGGCGTGCTCTACGATCGCAAGTTTTGCACCCCAGTAACCGCCGAAGCTTTGGCCATCTACCGCAATTCTCGCGGAGTCTACTTCAGGGCGCATCGAAAGATAATCGAGCACCCGGGAAAACATGCGCTCGGCCGTCTCGCTCGCCTTGATCGGCGCTTGGCCTGTACCGGGCCCATCCACAGCGAAGTATCCGATTCCGTAAGTAAGAATGGCGCCGAAGTTTGTCGCCATGTCTTCCTTCCGGCTATCGAGTCCGCTGATCGCGATCACTAGCGGCACCCCACGTTTCGCGTTTTTCGGTAGTCGCAGATACCCGGTGATTTGTGTCCCCTCAAACGGGATGTGTACCACTTCTAGGGGCGGATCCGCTAAGCGCGCACTGGCGAGAAACGCCTCCAGAGCTTTGGCATACGCCGCGTTCTTCCCTGGCGAGGACGGAACCGGCCACCGGCCGAACGAATAGAGACGCCAGGCGCGCACATAGGCAGCGCTCGCTTTCGCAGTATCGGTTGCTTCAAGGGCCCTGCCTTGCGCCATGTAGCGGTCGGCAACCTTCATGAATGCCGCAGCCCACTCGTCGTCATCCATCCTGCTGACCGACGCGAACGCCTCGCGTACGTCGCCAGGATCGAGCCCAATCAGTGGGTACATGCCGTTTTCCGCACGGGTGATCGCCTCGGCCTTCACTTCGTCCAACGTCCGCTCGCGGCGCTCTTCCGCTGCCGAATTGCAGGCAACCGATAGGAATGCCGCCAACGAAACAATGGCGCTTATTAGAAGTAGGGAATAGCCGTTCATCGACGTCTCATTTCCTGAGAAGGCAGCACGATCCACAAATATCTCAGTCCTGCACTGTGTAAATCAGGATTTCCGCCCCGTGGTCGGCGCGAGCCGGCACCGCCAAATAAAATTGGTCGAAGCCTTTCAGTCCCTTGCCGGGATAGCCCGCAGTCCGCGCTCCCAGCTCGGAGGGCACTCGAGCGATCGGCTGATAAAGGTCGGGACCCATCTGTTCGAATATGCTGAGATAGCCTTCTCCGCCGGCTACGTAGATGCGCTTGCGGGCCGAATCGAAGAACATGTCGTCGGAGTTTTGCACGCAAGGAAAAGAAGCAATCATGTGGCCGGACCGCGTGTCAAGCACGGCCATGCGCGCCGGCGCGCGTGTGGCGACAAACAGTCGGTGTCCGGATTCGTCGAGCGCCATTGGAAAATTGCCTTCGAGGCTGATCGGCCAGCGCGTAATGGCGCCCGTTTTACGATCGACGATTGCGATTTGCTTCAGGTCCGGAAGATTGACGTAGATGTGCGGCCCTGACTTTTCGAGTTGAAATGATTCGGGATGGGCGCCGAGCTTGAATTCCGGCTCCAGCCGTTTGTTCGTGCTGGCATCCACCGTGGCGATCGCGCCTGCGCCTTGGTCGCCGTAGCCTACGAAGACGCGCTTGCTTGTTTCGTCGTAGCGCAAATTATCGACATCATCACCAAAATCAATCGAGTCGAGCAGTTTGTAGGCCTCTCCGTCATAGATATACAGCTTGCCCTCATCGCTTCCGACAAACAGCTTTTTGAAGTCGGGCACATAAACGACGCCCTGGGGCTTGGGAATGCCGCTGATCGTGCGCTCGCGCGCCCCTGCGGAGAGATCGATCACTTCTTCGGTGTTGTTGCCAAGGGCGGACACGAAAAGATGACCCTTCCCGTCAAAGCCGAGATGATCGATGCGTCCCGCCACGTTGGGGAGGGCAATGGCACCCGTCAAGACCATGGGTTTGGAGGCATGAGGGCGTGCGCTTCCCTGCCCGATCGCCGGCCCGGCGAGAGCCAGAACCACCAGGGCCGCCATGCTCGGTCGTTGAACCTTCACCGTTATTTCCCCTCTGGGGTGCTCAGCCGGCGGTCGCCGGGCGAAAATCAAAAGCGTTTGATATTATAGGCGCCGCTTCCTACTCCGGCTGGAGTTTTCGTGGCCAAATCCGAAAAAGAATCCGTCAAGCGTCGCGATTTCTTGAAAGATTCGGCGGCAATGGCGGCGTTGGTGGCGGGCGCAGGAAACGCCGCAGTCGCTGCTGCACCTGAGCCGCGCCGCCTCGACGTGCCGGCTATGTCGAAGGAGGCCGAAACCGGCAATCCTTCGACTGTCGAGGTGCTAACGACGGACCGACCCGGAGCGGACTTCATGGTGGACATCATCAAGTCTTTGGGCATCGAGTACATCGCCGCGAATCCCGGCTCGAGCTATCGCGGGCTACACGAGTCGGTGATCAATTACGGGGGCAACCAGGCCCCCGAATTTCTCACTTGCTGCCACGAGGAGTCGGCGGTCGGCATGGCTCACGGCTACGCAAAAATCGAAGGCAAGCCCCTGGGGGTCTTCCTACACGGCACCGTGGGTATGCAACACGCCACGATGGCCATCTACAACGCCTTCTGTGACCGCGCGCCCGTCTACATGGTCATGGGCAATATGGTGGACGCGACCATGAGGCGCCCTGGCGTCGAATGGGTCCACAGCGCGCAGGATGCGGCGGGCACCGTCCGGGACTTCGTGAAGTGGGACGATCTCCCTGCGTCGCTCCCGCATTTCGCCGAATCTGCCGTGCGCGCCTACAAGGTTGCGATGACGCCGCCGATGGGGCCGGTTCTGCTGGTAGCAGACAGCGAGTTGCAGGAGCGCCCCGTCGGCGACAATTCCGAATTGCGTGTTCCGAAGCTCACACTGGCGGCGCCGCCACAGGGCGACTCTGGAGCCGTGGCGGAAGCTGCACGTCTGCTGGTCGCTGCCGAACATCCCGTGATTGTCACCGATCGCGTGGCGCGCACGCCCGCGGGCTTGGCCCGCCTGATCGAGCTGGCGGACGCACTCCAGGCGCCGGTCATCGATCAGGGTGGACGCATGAACTTCCCGTCGCGCCATCCGCTCAATCAATCCGGGCGAGCCGAAGCCCTTATCCGGGAAGCGGATGTGATCCTCGGACTTGAGGTGACAGATTTCTGGGGAACGATCAATTCCTTCCGCGAGCAACTGGAGCGAACATCCACACCGATCGCAAGGCCCACCGCGAAGCTCATCAGCATCACGGCAAACGATCTTTATCTGAAGAGCAACTATCAGGATTTCCAGAGGTACACCGAAGTCGACCTGGCGATGGCGGCCGACGGGGAAGAGACCTTGCCTTCGCTAATCGAAGCTGTCAAGCGCCTGGTCACCGACGAACGACGGCGCGTGTTCCAGAATCGGGGAGCGCAGCTGGCCGCGGCTCAGCAAAGGGCTCTCGAGCAGGCGCGCACTGACGCCACCTACGCCTGGGAGGCAAGCCCCATTAGCACCGCTCGAATGTGCGCTGAAATCTGGGGTCAGATCAAGGACAAGGATTGGTCGCTCGTGTCGGACGTTCAGCCTTGGGTAAGCGACTGGCCCCGACGGTTGTGGGCGTTCGATAGGCATTATCAGTTCATCGGCGGAGCGGGCGGCCACGGAATCGGGTACGGTGCGCCCGCGGCGGTGGGCGCCGCGCTCGGCAATCGGAAGTATGGCCGGCTGAGCGTCAACATTCAGTGCGATGGCGACTTGATGTATGCGCCAGGGGTGTTGTGGGCATCCGTGCACAACAAGATCCCACTGTTGAGCGTGATGCACAACAACCGAGGTTACCATCAGGAGCTGATGCACGTGCAGCGGATGGCCGACCGCCACAACCGCGGCATTACCCGCGCGCATATAGGCACCACGCTCGTCGGCCCCTATATTGATTACGCGAAGCTGGCACAGAGCATGGGGCTGTATGCGGAAGGGCCGATTACCGATCCGAAAGATCTCGGACCAGCGCTCCGCCGCGCGATTGAGGCTGTCGAGAGAGGCGAGCCAGCGCTGGTCGATGTTGTTACACAGCCACGTTAAGGGGACAGCCGTGAACACTCATGTGCGGGTGTTGGCTAAAGTCGGCCGACACGTGGCACCGTTTGTGGCCGCGACGCTGATGTTTTCGTGGCAAGAGGTGCGCCCGCAAGAGACTGGCAAGAATCCGCCCGCTGAGAAGGCCTCCTCCGGCAACCCCGAAAATGGCAAGAAGCTCTACACCGACTACGGCTGTTACGAGTGCCACGGCCGCGAAGGGCAGGGATCGCCTTACTCGGGAGCCCGGCTGGCTCCAAAGCCCGTGGAACTTCGCTACTTCATCGCGTACCTGCGCCAGCCGACCGGCCAGATGCCTCCGTACACCGCGAAAGTGGCGTCCGATACGGACTTGGCGGACATCCGTGCGTTCTTGAGTACGGTGCCACCGCCTCCGCCCGTGAAAAGCGTTCCGCTATTAAAATAGCGCGCGGTTTGGTGGTTTTCCGATGCACGGGAGAAGCGAGCGATGCCCAAGCTTCACTTGTCCATGGCGTGCTGCGGATACGACCGCACTCGCCCGTTAATCGAAGGCCGGATTCCAATCGACGGAATCGATCTCACCTGTCTTGAGCTTCCGGTCGAGGAAGTGTTTTTTCGGATGGTGCGGCACAATGAGTTTGACATTGCGGAGCTCTCGCTGTCTTCGTATGTCTTGTCCCTGTTTTCCGAACAGCCTTCCTTTGTGGCCATCCCGGTGTTCCCTTCCCGGTTCTTCCGGCATTCCTCCGTCTATATCAACCAGAGCAGCGGGATACGCGAACCCAACGACCTGGTCGGGAAGCGCGTGGGAATGCCCGAATACCAGCTGACCGCCTGCGTGTGGATTCGCGGCATCCTAAGCGATGAATACGCTGTTCCAGTGAATAGTGTTTCCTATTTCACAGGTGGGCTCGAACAGTCCGGGCGCCCGGAAAAGCTCGCGCTATCTTTACCGCCCGACATTCGGGTCCAGCCGATTCCGACGAATAAGACGCTCGCCGCATTGCTCGATGCGGGTGAGATCGACGCCCTGTACACGCCGGCAATGCCTTCTACCTTCAGAACCGGCTCCCGAAAAGTAAAGCGCCTATTCGAAAATTACCAGGCCATCGAGCGCGATTTTTTTCTCAAGACGCGCGTCTTCCCCATCATGCACACCGTCGTGATCGGGCGGGAAGTTTACGAGAAGCACCCGTGGGTGGCGCAGTCGCTCTGCAAGGCCTTTGCGCTCGCGCAACGTGAGGCGTACGACGATCTCTATTCCACGTCGGCGCTGAAGTTCATGCTGCCATGGCTCACGCGGCACGTCGAGGACACTCGCGCGCTCATGGGTCAGGACTTCTGGCCTTATGGTCTTGAGCCTAACGTGTGCGTCCTTGAGACGTTTCTGCGGTATCACTACGAGCAAGGTCTGTCGAAGCGCCTACTTGCTCCGCGGGAGATTTTCGCGCCGGAAGCTTTGGAGTCATTCAAGATCTGACGGGTCCAAGTCGTTCTCGTCCACATTCAAACACTTCGTTATGGCAATAGACAAAATCTCCACATCCCCGCGGTGGTGGGCCCTAAAACGCGGCGACATGGACGCCACGGTTGCTCAGGTGGGCTTCAACATCGCCCAAATGATCATTCCCGTATTGTTGCTCGCGCCGCTTGGTATTTCCCGCGCCTTCGGTATCACGCACCTGCTGCCCGGCTACGCGCTGGGCTTTCTTGTGGGTTCGATGGGCTTGACCTGGCTCGCAGCAAGCCTCTCGAGGAGGGAGGGCCGTTCGGATGTGACCGCTCAAGTCTACGGCAACAACGTGCCCGCGATCATCTCCTACACTCTGGCCATCATGGTACCAGTGTATCTCGAGAGTCACGACGAGCGCCTTGCGTGGCAAGTGGGAGCGGCCGCTGTTATATGGACGGGAATCATCAAGCTGGTGGCTGCACCGTTCGCGTCTGTGTTCCGGCGATTCATTCCGGTGCCTGCCTCCATGACCGTATTCGCCGCCGCCATGTACAGCTATCTCGCGCTCATGCTTTTGCAGCGGGTGTTCGATCATCCGTTGGTTGGCCTCATAGCCCTGGTCATTATTGCGGCGAGCGTTTTCGGGGATGTGCCCATCACGCGGTGGAGAATACCGCCGTTTATCGTTGCCTGGATTGTACCCCTAGGCGTTGCGCTTGGCATCGGCTACGTGCCCCTCGCGTGGTCGGTATTTTCGCCGGGAGCGCCGTTCGCTGCTTCATCGCACGCGCTGCGGGCGATGGGCATGGCCGTCCCGTACCTCTCGGTTGTTGTGCCCATCGCGATCTATCAGGTTTTGCAGGATATCGCCGCAGTGGAAGGTGCGTCGGCCGCCGGAGACAATTACGATGCCCGCAGCGTCGTGGCATGGGACGGACTCGGGACATTGATTTGCGGCGCTGCGGGCAGCGTGATCACGCCGGTGGTCTACGCCATGCACCCTCCCTACAAGACGATGGGAGCACGCATCAGCTTCGCGTTTTGGACTCCCGTGATTATTCTCTGTGTGGTGATGAGCGGGTCGACGGTCCTCATTGCCCAACTCTTTCCGTGGCCGATACTTGCTGCGATGATCGCCTATGTATCGGTGGGTGTGGGCCTGGCGGCGCTAGGCCGGGTTGACCGCAAGTATTGGAGCGCGTTGCTGTTGGGACTGGTTCTGCCCACCGGTGCCGTTGTTTCGGCGGCTGTCAATTCTGCCCTGCCCGCGCTCAGGCTCTCGGCGTCGATTCCCGCAGTGCAAGCTGCGTTGAATGGATCGATCTACTGGTCATCGTTGCAGGGCCTCGGCAACGGGTTTTTGTTTCTCGTGCTAACTGTGGCAGCGCTCATTACGGAGGTCATTGACCGCAATTTCGGCCGCGCCGCGGTGTGGTGCATCGTAGCGGCCGTCTTTTCCTGGTTTGGCATGATGCATTCCGCTGTTTTCCGCTGGAAGGCTCAGCCGATGTACGCCGCCGGGTGGTTCGCCGCAGCCCTCATCGTCTATTCCGCTCGTTGGTGGAAGGGCGATAAGGACGCAGGGCGGTAGAAGCGTTCGCGCTTGCTCGCAGTGTGGGCGATTGTCCGGCCTCTTCGGTCCGAATGATACTGGCTAAGGCTAAAACAAAAGCTTCAAGCCCAGCTGAATGGCCCGCGCGCTTCCCGAACCGACAATTGGGTTGGCCGCCGCCACATCCGGCGTGACGCAACCGCAGCCGAATGGTTGCGTAGAAGGATCGTTAAGACCGAGGCCGTTCTGACCGCCGTACGGGTTGGCGAAGTTGGGGTGATTCAGAATATTGAATATCTCGGCGCGGAACTGCCCGCTGAATCGCTCCGTGAACTGCCAGTTCTTCTCCACTGAGAAATCCCAGTTGCGGAAGCCGGAGTCTGGGAAAGCATTGCGATGCACTGTGCCGAACGTGCCGTAGGCCGGCGGAATCATGAGCGACTTGCCCTTGGCGTAGCAGCCCCAATCAGTCAGAGAGGCCGTTGCCAGACCTGGCGCTCCTCCGTCCAGAGTCAAAGCCCTTGCAGCACATGCGGCATTGCTGGTGCCGGCAAAGTATGGAATCGGTTGCGGGCCAGACTTGAAATCGTTGGGATTGCCGAAGAAATCCCAACGATTGACGCTGTTGGCCGGCGGGTTAAAGGGCAGGGGACCTGTTCCGGCGACATCGGTTCCCAAATCAATCGGTCCCCACGGCTGGGCGCTGGACAGATTCACGATGGATGTGACCTGCCAGCCTTCGAGCAACTGAGCAAACGACTTCTTGCCGGGGATTAGATAGGTGAGCGACAGCGTAAATCTGTGGCGGATATCGAAGTCACTCGTCGCGTACTCCAACCCTGTATGGTATGAGTCCATCGGCAGTCCGACGCCATACCCAAAGTGCCAGTTTGCGGCGACGTCGTCGAGAGCGTGAGAGTACGTATAGCCGGCCACCGTGCTCAGTCCATGCCAGTTACGCGTAGTAAGTGTGGTCTGCAGGCCGTTGTAGTTGGATTGGTAGATATTCCCCATCTGGAAGATGTTGCTCAAGAACCCGAAGCACTTGCCGGGAGCTCCAACGCCGATCGGCGGCGAGCATGGTGTAGTAAACGGTCGTGCCTGGGCCTCGGCGCCGCCGTCAGGCGTGCAGGCATTGTACGCCGGCGCAGACGCCAAACACGCGGCCTTTGCCGCTGCCGTCCAGCCAGAACCAACCGGTGGCTGGTTAATGTCGCGAATGCCAGTTAGGTTGAAGCCGTGATTGCCAACATAGGCGACTTCCAGCAAGACGTTTGGGGTGAAGGCGTGCTGAACGTTCAAAGTCCAGCTCCCAACGAACGGCGTCGTGAGGTTACGATCCACGCCCAGAATCGCACAAGGGTTCGCTGCAATTGGGTCGCAGCTCAGGTTGCTGGCGCTGATGTTTCCGTAGACCGGACCGGTATCCCATTGGCCAGGAAAGACGGTCAGGTTTCCCGTCAGGATTGATCCGCCGCCGGGTTGCACTCCTAGAAAGCCGGTGGGAACGGTACTGAGCCCAAAGCTGTTGTTGAAGGCCATAAACGCTTGCCAATTCACGAATTGGTAGAACAAACCGCCGCCTCCCCGGATTACCGTCTTTTCCGTGCCCCAGGGATCCCATGCAAATCCGGCGCGTGGCGCGAAGTTCGTGTGGTCCCCCTTGTAGGGAGAGTCAATCTGCTTGCCCACCTGGACCAGACCCACGTTGGGATCAAAGTTCCCGACAAGGTTGTTTCCCTCCTTGATGACGGTGTTCAGCTCATAGCGCAGCCCGAGGTTCACCGTGAGCTTTCTGGTCAGTCGGATATCGTCCTGCACAAAAAGCGCGTAGGCCCAGTTGCTGAGTCGGAAGTTGGGATTGCCGGCGAGTACGCTCGCGACGGTCGGGAAGCCCGCGAAGAAGTCCTCCAGGGCGTTCGACGTTCCTCCAAGCGCACCGCCGCCCAGAAACTTGAAGCTCCCGCGCGCATTTCCATACGCACCACCTTGCGCTCCATCGCGGTGAATTTCGACACCAAGCTTGATCGCGTGGACACCACGGCTCAAGGAAACGTGATCGATGAACTGCGTGATCGTGTCCGGTCCTTGGATCTTAGGCCACTTGAAGCCGCCCAAACCTGTAAAGAACGGACCAAAACCGATGCGGGGTAGGCCGCCGGTAAGCGGGCCAAACGGCACGCCGGTATTCAGACCGTAGGCGGCATTCGGGTCCACGTTTAAATCGCCGGGCTTCGTCGGCTGAAAGAGCCGGCTATATCCCGCGCGGAATTCGTTTGCCCAACTGGCGCTCGGGGTCCATATCCAGTTTCCTCCCACCACCTGCGCGCGCGTGTGTATCAGGCTGCGCCACTGAGGCTGAAGTTCCGGGAAGTCCTCGGCAATGCCCGAGTTGTTTCCGAAGAAATAAATGCCGCTGACAGTGTTCCGGGCGTTCACCTGATAGTCCACCTTCCCCAAAGCGTTGTCGGTATTCGCGTCATTGGGGAAGCCTTGGGAAACGCTAGTCGAACCAGTTGCATTGGTCGGGAAACCTTTGCCGTTGCACGTCGTAACCTCGGTCGGATACGAGCCAGTTACGGTGCAACCGGAAATCTTTTGGCTTACCGTACTAATCGGCACCTGGTTGGCGAGCAATATATGGACGGCATCAGGAATATCGATGTCGGGGTTTGATCCCAGCACGGCTGAAGGAACCGTGATCGGAGTAGTTACTCCAAAGGTGTTGCCTAGGTGGTAGCGCTGCCCCTCGTAGCTGCCGAAGAAAAAGAGCCTGTCCTTTACGATCGGGCCGCCCAGCGCGCCGCCAAACTGCTCTAATGATGTGATCTTTGGATTCGGCGCTTTATTGAAGAAGTTACGCGCGTCCCACTTGTCATCCCGGCCGAAGGCATACGCGGTCCCGTGGAAGCTGTTCGTTCCGGCCCTAAGTGCGACGTTCACGATGGCGCCGGGCTTCCAGCCGTATCCCGCCTGAGGGTTCTCGATCAGGTTGAATTCCTGAATCGCGTCGATGGGAAGAATCGTGGCCGAGTCGCCGACGACGCCAGCTCCATTAATGATGCCTTGACCCGAGTAGGGTTCGCTATTGAAGAGCCCTTCGATCCAGTACGCGTTGTCTTCCGCGCGCAGGCCGTTCGTGCTCGTCGTCGAAAAGCCGCCGCCAGGGTAGCGCATCACCGCCGGACGCAGTTGCAGAAGGTTTTGATAGTTGCGGCCGTTCAGCGGGAGGTCATTGATCTGCTCGTTGCTGAGCGTGCCGCCCAATGCCGACGACGTAGTGTCGAGCAGTGGCAGCTGTGCGTTCACTGTGACGATCTGTGTGACGTCGCCCGTCTGCAGCGCAACGTCCACGTCAACGTCCTTGGCGACTTCCAACAGAATATTCGGACGCTCGGCCGTCTTGAAGCCCGCTGCTTCGACACGCACCGTGTACACACCCGGCTCGAGGTTTGGCGCGACGTACTGTCCCGAACTGTCGGTGACCATGGTGCGCTTGGCACCTCTCTCTACGTCGGTAACAGTCACCGTAGCTCCAGCTATCACGGCTCCGGAGGGATCCGTAACGAGGCCCAGGATCCTACCGGTTACACTCTGGGCCATGCTCCAAAGACACAGCACGAGGGCAGTCAAGCCCACTAGCCCAGCTCGAACCGCCGTGAGTCGGTACGCTCGAAGCTTGGTATTCAGTGCCAAGAAGCGCATTAGGTCCTCCTGGGAATTCGCCCTCTTTCCAGAGACTTGAGCGCCGCGTGTTGCGGTCACTCTACCACCGGACTAACAGGGGATGTCAACCTATTTCCGCCTTTCGGAATCGCTCTGTCGATTCCTGCTTATTCTGCTATTGTTAACGTAATGAAGCAATTACGAGCTATCCTCTCGAACGCTCAAGACACGCCCCTAGTGGTCACGCTGCCTTCCTGTGGTATTCTGGTCATACCAGCAGGCCGTCGCGAAGCAACAAGCGCCCTACGACGACACAGCTAGTGCGGAGGAAAAGACGAAGACCTCCCAAACAAGGAAACGGACATGGCGATTCGGACGGTGAACCCAGCAACAGGACAACTCGTAAAGAGTTTCGAGCAGATGCAGGATTCCGAGGTGGACGAGAAAATTCAGCGAGCTGTTGCTGCGTTTTCAAAATTTCGCCGCCTGTCGTTTGCCGAACGCGCCGCCATGATGTCGAAGGCGGCCAGCATTCTCGAGAACGAAAAGAACGACCTCGCCGCGTTGATGACCACCGAGATGGGAAAGACACTGCGATCGGCGGTGGACGAGGCCGTCAAGTGCGCGTGGGCCTGCCGATATTACGCGGAGAGCGCGGAGCAGTTTCTTGCGGACGAGGTGATCGAGACACCCGCCAAGCAAAGCTTCATTCGCTACGAGCCTCTCGGGGTCATCCTCGTTGTGATGCCATGGAATTATCCGTTCTGGCAAGCTTTTCGCTTTATTGCGCCAGGATTGATGGGCGGAAACGTAGGGCTGCTAAAACACGCCTCCAATGTGCCGCAATGCGCATTGAAGATCGAGGACATCCTGTGTCGCGCCGGTTTCCCGGACGGCGTGTTTCAAACCCTGCTGATTGGTTCTGCGAAGGTTGATCGGCTTCTCGACGACCCCCGAATTGCTGCAGCCACACTGACCGGCAGCGAGCAAGCAGGGATCCAGGTGGGAATCGGCGCCGCAAAGCGGGTCAAGAAGGTCGTTCTTGAGTTGGGCGGCAGCGATCCGTTCATCGTGATGCCGAGCGCCAACATGGATGAGGCTGTGACCACAGCAGTCAAAGCGCGCACGCTTAATAACGGACAGTCCTGCATCGCTGCGAAACGATTAATTGTGGCGGAGAAGATCGCAGGCGTGTTCGAGGAAGGGTTCGTCGCGGCGATGAAGTCGCTGCGGCTGGGAGATCCTTTCGATGCCAATACCGAGGTAGGGCCGCTAGCGACTGCGGATGCCGTTGAGTCGCTTCATGCCGATGTACAGAAAACGGTGAAGGCGGGAGCTCGCGTCCTAACCGGCGGCAAACCCGCCGATCGTCCCGGAAGCTTCTATCTGCCCACAGTACTGGCTGATGTGCCGGAGAACTCCCCAGCTTATTGCGAGGAATTGTTCGGTCCGGTTGCGGCCTTGTTCCGTGTGAAAAATATCGATGACGCGATTCGGCTTGCGAATGCGACGCGCTTCGGATTGGGGGCCAGCGCTTGGACGAACGACGCGCGCGAGCAGGAGCGCTTCATCAACGAACTCGAGGCCGGAATGGTCTTCATCAATCAGCTTGTCGCCTCCGACCCACGGGTTCCTTTTGGCGGGGTGAAGCGGTCCGGCCACGGTCGGGAACTGAGCATGTACGGAATCCGCGAATTTATGAACGTCAAGACAGTATGGGTGAAGTGAACCGTTGTTTTTGCGATTGGGTGTCAGGTCAGCATGTCGTCAGTTCGGCGAGAGAACGGAACTTCCAATTGCTGAAGGAAATGTCATGTATAAGGCCATCCAAACTTCCCGTCTTTACGAACAAATCGTCCAGCAGATCGAGGAATCGATCTTCAAAGGCGCTTTGAAGCCAGGCAATCAGCTTCCTCCGGAACGCGAGCTCGCGCAGCAGTTTGGCGTGAGCCGCACGGCTGTGCGCGAAGCGGTGAAGGCTCTCCGTGAAAAGGGGCTTGTGGAAGCGCTACCAGGCCGGGGAACGTTTGTCACGGATGGCACCACACATCCAATCCGCCAAACGTTTGGCCGCATTCTGCGAACGGAGCCGGACCGGGGAGCCGCCCATTTGGCGGAGGTTCGTGAAATGCTCGAGCCGGAACTCGCCGCGCTAGCCGCGGTCCGCGCCGATGAGGAATCGCTCGCCTCGATGCGCGAGGCCGTCTCCGTCATGGATAAGGCGATGCGCGATCCCGATGCCTACATCGAGGCCGATCTGGATTTTCACCTGGCCCTTGCGGAGGCCGCAGCGAACCCACTCATCTTGTCACTGATCGACTCGATCGTGGCTGTGTTGCGTGAACAGCGCATGCGTATTTTCAAGGTCGAGGGCGGTCCTGAGAGAGGACAGTATCATCACAAGAAGATTCTCGAAGCGATCGAGCAGCGTGATCCTGAGGGCGCACGAGAAGCCATGCACGCCCATCTGCGGCAGGTGAGTGAGGACTCGCGATCGGAAAAATCCAGCAGAAGCCGTTCGGAATAGGAGACCCAGCGTCATGGCGAATCTTGGATTCATCGGGCTCGGAGTAATGGGCGGCAAAATGGTGGATCGCCTGCTTGGAAAGGGCCACAGCGTCACCGGATACAACCGTACGCGCAGTAAAGCGGATTGGTTGATTCAAAAGGGCATGAGGTGGGGCAACTCGCCGCGTGCCGTAGCGGAGGCAGCCGACGTCATCTTCTCCATGGTTACGAATTCCTCGGCGCTACGGGCGGTTGCCGAGGGACCCGATGGGATCTTGGCGGGCCTAGGCCCAGGCAAGGTGCTCATCGATATGAGTACTGTCAGCCCTGCTTTCAGTCGCACGATCGCGGAGAAAGTACGGGCGAAGGGCGCCGACATGCTGGACGCGCCGGTTTCTGGGAGCGTTGTGACGCTCCAGCAGGGGAAACTCTCCGTGATGGCCGGCGGACGTGTGGAGACGTTTGAAAGCATGAAGCCGCTGCTGCACGACATCGGACCGAAAGTGACGTACGTTGGAGACAACGGTCAGGCTCTGGTAATGAAGATTGCCACGAATTTGAGTCTTGCCGTCCAGATGCTCGCATTTTCGGAGGGAATCCTGCTCGCGGAAAAGAGCGGAATCGCGCGGGAAACCGCGGTGGAGGTGCTCACACACAGCGCGGTCGCGTCGCCGATGATCCAATACCGCGGGCCGTTTGTGCTCAAGCTACCGGACGAAGCTTGGTTCAACGTGAATATGATGCAGAAGGATATGCTGTTGGCGCTGGAGCTAGGCCGCCAAGTGGACGTTCCTATGCCGACGACCGCTGTGGCCAGTGAGTTTCTTACCGCTGCCCGAGCCATGGGATTGGTGAAGGATGACTTCGCTGTTGTATTCGACGTGTTGGCGCATCTGTCGGGAGTGAAGCGATGATCACCATGGCTCAGCGATCGAGCGACGTAACCGAGCCCCCGCCTGCTCGGAGTTTTGGTCCGCGCCGCTGGTATTCACGACGAAAGTCAACATGGGGCAGGTTTACGATTTGTGGTTGATGGCTTACTACTTGTCGCACACCGGGGGCCGCTGTTAGCTGGGATCAGTGCGACGGGAAGTTGATAATTGCGAGATCCATTGGATATTGATCGCGACGCAGGCTCGGCGTGGGCAGCATGCCGTCGTTCCATGCGCCGTCCAGCTTCTCGGCAGCCTGGAACCTCGCTCGAGGGATCTCTCCTGCAAACTCAAACGAATCGATGACGTACGGCAACCCATTCGAGCCGAGAGTCGAGGGGCTGTCCATGAGGTGGAAATGCAAATGGGGAGCCGAAGTGTTGCCAGTATTCCCCAGCTTGGCCAGAACCTGACCCCGTTGGACGTGATCTCCGGCAGAAACGCTGATCGAGTCGCGTCGTAGATGGGCGTAGAAGGCAAAGACGCCGTTTCCGAGATCCAGCACAATGTGGTTGCCGTCGACATTTCCAAGGTTGATGGTGCTGATATCGGGCAGGGTGCCCGGCTTTTGATCCTCGAGGTTGTTGAGAATGGCGACGACCTTGCCGTCCGCGACGGCTACTACGTCGGCTCCGTAGTCAGAGTAACGCTCCACGTTCGTGGAATCGCCGTTTAGCAGTCGCCCGTTGTCGTCCAAGCGCATCCAGTCGATGGCAAAGCGCTGCGCGAAGTAAAGCCCGCCATTCACCGTCTGGCTGCTCGCGCGATGAGCGCCGCCGATTTCGCAGCATCCATTCAAAGCCACCCACGCCCTGCCTCTCAAAGGGGGTCCGATCACCGGCACGTTTCGGAGGACTGTCAAAGGCGCAGCCGTATAGCTTAGCTGCACGGGTCTTTGCGGTGTAGGTGCCGGCATTCCGCCACCGAGCACAGTCACACGGTGCACAAGACGCCGCGGAATCAAAGCCTTCGGGCCAAACGTCAACTGAAACAGGAAAATGCGCGCCCCGTCGAACTCGATCTCCGGACTGCTAACCGGAGTTTTACCCAGAGTGCGCAGGTGCAGTAGCAGTTCGCTGCCCTCATAAGTAGCAACGACGCGAGCGGGAGCGGATGCGTCAAGCACGTCGATTTTGCGGAGCGTCGCGGGGGTCGCGTTGGCATTAACGAGCTCGAGCTCGTACACCAGATGCTGTTTGCCGTCTGTGCCAAGAAACGCTGCGCTGCCGGAGTTCAGCGTGTAGACAAGGACAGGCGTGAACTGGTCTGTTGCCGGCATGGCGCGGAGGACCAGAGCCAGAAGGAGCGAGATCGTGAACAGGAAGCGGCGAGGCAACGAGAAAGACAAACGCGTGCTGGTGAATGCGGAGTTTCCGGAGTTTTGCGGCTTCCCGATGTTTGCATACATTGGTCACCTCCGAGTGACGTATCCCCTTCTTGAAGATGGAAATATGATTTGGGGATCGGCGGGTGGACGATCGTAACGCATTGGCCGTGCCATCGTAAGGGCTGGGTTTGGGATCGGCCGGTTGCTGTTCTACTCAGTTCAATAGCTCGTTCACAAGACGAGCTGTAGCATCGTTTCCGTGCGGAGACCGCTGGCAAGTAGATTGGAGACCCCTGAGCTGGAGTGTTGATAGTTCCGAAAAACCCTCTCAAGAGGCCTTTAAGTCGTTGATTTCTATTGCCTGAACTTGAGGCTTTGGAGCGTTCCAAGAACAGTGTTTTTGACAGTCGATCGATCGTGAAACAAGAATCTAGTCTCCACACGAATTAGCGTCATGACTGGCCAGGTGCAAACCACGACCGATTGCCAGGATATTTCTCGGCTATTTTAAAGTGGCAAACGATAGTCGCGAAACCGCTCTCGCAAGGCGCGCTTGTTGAATTTTCCTACGCTAGTCTTGGGCAAGGCATCGATAAAAACTATGTCGTCGGGAAGCCACCATTTGGGAAAGCGGGAAGCAAGCATATCGTTTATCTCCCTCTGTAAGATACTAGTTGTCTTCCCAGGGGCCGGTACGACAACCGCGAGGGGCCGTTCCTGCCATTTTGGGTGCGACACAGCAACGATCGCTGCTTCCACCACGTCAGGGTGAGCCATAATTGCGTTTTCTAATTCAACACTCGGAATCCATTCACCGCCGCTCTTTACAAGATCCTTTGTTCTGTCCATGATCTGCATGTAACCCTCAGGGTCAATGGTGGCCACGTCACCCGTGCGAAACCAACCGTCGGTGAATGCCTGCTCCGTTCGTTTGTCGTTGTAGTACCCATTCGTAATCCACGCACCGCGAACTTGCAACTCACCCATGGTGAGTCCATCCCACGGAAGCTCATGCATATTGTCGTCCACGATTCGGACTTCGATTCCGGGCAAAGGCATACCGTGTCGCGCTAAAACGTTATACCTGTCCTTTTCGGGAAGCCTATCAAGAGCTCTTTTTAGCGTGTTCACAGTTGCGATTGGAGTGGTTTCAGTCATGCCCCAACCGAGTAAGAAACGAATACCGAAGTTCTTTTCATAGGATTCGATTAGTTGAGCTGGGAGGGCTGCACCCGCACAAAAAATGGTCCGCAGGGTAGACAGGTTGTACCGTTGCGTTTGAAGCAGGTTGTGCAAGCCCATCCATAGTGTGGGCACGCCAGCAGTGAACGTTACCTTCTCATCTTCGATGAGGCGTGCGATATCAGCAGGCTGGAGGCTTCGACCACTAAAAACAATCCCCGCACCATTCAGGAAAGCCGCATACGGAATACCCCAGCCGTTTGCGTGAAACATGGGAATTGCTTGAAGAATGGTATCCCGCTCGCACAGCCCAAAGCCGTCTGTCATAGAGAGCGCTAGGCTATGCAAAAAAACGCCGCGATGAGTGTAGATCACGCCCTTAGAATTCCCGGTAGTACCCGATGTATAACACATTGCGGCTGGGGTGAATTCGTCCAGAGTCGGCCAGGCAAACAGATCATCGCTCGATGTTGACAGCAGCTCCTCGTAGTCCATGTTCGTTTCAGCCTTACTGGCGCTTTGCTCGTCTTTGATCACGACGAACCTGCAATTGTCGGGCAGGGCGCGCTTAATCTCTTTCAGGGTTGGCCAGAGAGAACTATCAACGAAGATGAGCCGATCTTGGGCGTGATTGATGATGTATATGAGCTGATCTTTAGACAATCTCAGGTTAAGAGTGTGGAGCACCCCACCGAAGCAGGGCACGCCAAAATAGAGCTCCAAATGCCGGTAACTGTTCCAACAGAGAGTTCCTACGCGGTCTCCTCTTTGAATCCCTAACCTCGCGAGACCGTGAGCAAGACGGTGCACACGACCATGAAGATCAGCATAACGATAACGATGCACTCCCTCAGGCATGCAACTGGCAATCGACTTCGCGGCAAAAAGCTTGGCGGACCGCTCAAGGATGTGCGTTAGAGTGAGTGGATACCGCATCGTAAAGTCTTGCATAACGTTCTCCGGAGCTGCGAGCGCATCGCCTGTACCCTTCTAGTACCTGCTGCACAGCCTCACGCGCAAGGCTGGCAGGATTCGGTCTCAGGCGAGGTGTTCCGAAGCGCATGCCCTGCGATGCTGTTCAAATCATTGGACGCTAGACGGTGAAGACGACCTGGCCCGCGTAGACATCGACTCTTCCCAGTCGCTCCATCCCGACCCCATGCCGTAAGGGCATCGATGATAGACCGCCTCGATGCGCCGGATTTGACCTTGCTCGACTCGGAATGCTTCGGCGATCTCCCACGTCCACGGGGTCGTCGGCCCGCTGGTCACCGTGCGCCCATCAGGTAGTTGGAAGGTTCGAGTTTTGCCGGCGGCATGATCGAAGAAGCAAAGAGCCAGAGCCACTCCGCGTTCCGGATCGATCACAACAAATCGCCGATCCCGAATTCTTGTGACGAAATGAAGCAGTCCCGACTGGAACTGCTGCTTGCAGCCCCATGTGGCGGAATAGGTCAAATCGGATTTTTGACGGGAACTCGTCTCGACTGAATTGCTTTGTGATGCGATCACACTCTCCGTGCTGGGTGTGCGATTATTGGTCGCTTCCGCTCCGTTTTCGACCCTGTCGCAGTCGTCGGCGAAGGGGTAATCGCCTTTGCCGTCGTTTAATTGCATGCCCGAGAAGTACATATTTGCAGCTTTGACCAGAGCGGCGCGAGAAGCACGGTCCGCTGGAGGAAGCGTATCGCTGAAGAGCGAGTCAGGATGGCCGCGCCTTTCGAGGTTCTGCGCGTCTTGAACATCGCGGACCACGATCGTTTCGATTTCAGATATTCTGTCGCCCTCGATTTTCAAACGCAGAGCAAGAATGATCGGTTGGCCGGCTTCCCGCATGGAACCAAAAAAACCGACTTCTCTGGCCTCCACATCCTCCATATAGAACCTGTAGGTCCCTTTACCGGTAGCGGTGTTCCATAACCCGTCACCGAGATGCAGCCGCTGTCCGTCCTCGGTGAACTTCACGGTCGGCGTCACGGGCAGGCGCGATGGATCATTTGCGGCTAGAGCGTCCAGGTAGCGATCGACCAACCCATCGAGGCAAGAACGGTCACAGCCTCGCGTAATCGACACATCCGAATTAGCGGCGACGAGCGTCTCTCGCAGTGTCCCAGCGGCCGCGGCTATAAGGCCGACGGCGCCGGCTGCAATAAACGTGCGCCAACGATGCATGTTGTCCTCCTGCGGGACTAAGTTCGATCGCTTTAGTGGGCAGACCTAGGTCAACTATGGCGATGCTATGTCGTGGACGCATGATGTGCAAGCGTCGAATTTCTAATCTGCTAAACGCGCTCGTGGCGGATGACGTTGAACTTTTCATCCTCTGATGGAGCCTGAAAATACGCTGTGATCGCTTCAAAGTCCGCATCGCTGGTCCAGGGCGTGCCAGCAGGTAGCCCCTTGCTTCGCTCCCGAAGCTGACTTTTGCACAAAGCGTCTGATGCGTCTACAGAGTGCAATTCATGCTCAACATTCGCACACTCGATCAATTCGCGAAACCACGCACGCTGCGCCTGGTATTACCAGGAAAATCGAGCACAACGGAGATGCCCTTTGACAAAAGGGCGCAAACATGTGGCGTGAGCGCGTTCTTCAACCGAGAAGAGCACTTCACGAATCCTTGAATGTCGGTGATCTCGCCTGGAAACAGAGTGTCGAGCAAATCGTCTTGCATAAGGAGGACAGCCTTTTCTCGGTCGGCCACGTTTCTTGCGAGAGTGGACTTGCCTGCTGCCATCTTCCCGCAGAAGAAAATCAACTTCGCTGAGGTGCTCATGCACGCCTGGCTGCCCTTCGAATGGCCCCATTATCGCGCAGGCGTATTTCCGAAAAGTAGCAATTCGTAAAAACTCTTACTTGCACGCAGATCGGCGGGTATGAGATTGTCGCGCCGCTCGGCGCCGCAGGAATGGGTGTCGTCTACAAGGCGCGAGATCTGAAACTCGGTCGTTTCCTCGCGCTCCAGTTTCCGCCCGAGGGCGCACTTGCGAATGAAACCTCGCGCGCACGCCTCGTGAGAGAAGCCCAGCATGCTTCTGCCCTGAGTCACCCGAACATCGCTACGATCCACGACGCAGGCGAGGACGCCCGCCGCGTCTACATCGCGACGGAGCATTGCCCCGTATCAAACGGGTGGGTCCCGGTCGGCCCTAGGCGCTTGATTCCTCGGGCGGCCTGTGACCGTTCTTAGGTGTGCGAAAGGATTGGTTTCGGCGGGGCCTAGCGAACCGATGAGAGTCCATGCCCATAGATTTCCACAGGACGGATTGACAAATGCGTAATGCAGTTCCACAGTGTGGTCCCGCCCTATCGGAGACACCGATTCCTGATCCATTCCCAACTATGGAACAGGTAGAGAAGGCGGATAGGGAGCAGATCGCAAGGTGGCATTGTTTTCTGTCCGCGCCCAATACCGCAAGCGAGCAGAACATCGCGGACAGAATTGCTGACCGATTTTTGAATACGGGTGGGTTGACGCCGGGACTCAGCCAGAAAATCGGATTCAAACAAAATCCGCCAGCTCCTTCGACGAGGCAACGAGAAGCCCGATCCAATTAGACAACGCCCACACGTTTGGCGGCCCGAAATACTCAAACTTGGGAATCAGAATTGAGTGTCGGGAACCGCGAAGTATCATGGCGACCTGTAAACAAAAATCTCGCATTCAAAAGGCGGGAACCACTGGAACAGCGCATTCCCATCGGCGAAGCTCAAATCCTGCGCCCTCAAAACCAGAGTAACGTGATGAACGCCAGAAAGGTTGCCTTCCAATGACTGAACAGGAAAACATGCAGATCGCCAAAAAGCAGATCGCTGCTTTGAACGCTCGCAATGTCGATGAGTATCTGAGTCGAGTCGATGAGTCTTGTCGAGAGGAAATGCGGAAGAGTTTGGAGGCACTCTTTGCAGCTCTCCCCGATGTCCGGCTCGAAATTGAGCAGATCCTTGCAAGCGAGGATTTTGTTGTCGTTCATTCCATCATCACGGGCACGCACAAGGGGAACTTCGCCGGAATTGCTGCCACAAACAAGCCCGTCAATTTTCACGCCTGTAACTTCGTTGAACTGCGGAACGGCAAGGCGATTCGGGTGAGAGGGTACGCAGACAAAGACACGCTGTTCCAGCAGCTCGGTGTTCCTTCGCCTGGATTGGCATAGATGCGGTGGTTCGGTTTATTTATTTTGTAGGGTTCAACTATATAAGTCATTAGTGCACGATTGAGGTCCAACTCCCAGCCAGCCCTTTTCGCCGAATCAACTCGTCCCGTTAGGATTAATGGTCCGCATCTTGCCTCGACGAGCACGGTCCGAGAGCAACCACGCACCCACCACCGCCAGTCCCAAGAACGTAAGCGGGCGACTGCTTAGAATAGTCCTGCTTCCAGAATGCCGAAAGGCGGCCTTTAGTCCCGGACGAGTAGCGCGAGGGAATTTCACCCCGCACCCTCTCAGAACCGGACGTGAACCTCTCAGCTCATACGGCTCCCGCTGTAGTAAGAACAACACGAGTGGTCACATCGTTTGGCCTGGCCGGACTCATCGGTTCCTCTTAGTGCTGGTTGACGTCGCGCCGATCAATCACGCGAACGGATTTTCGTCCGCGCTGGGGCCGTAAATCGATGGCACTGGCACGTCAAGCAGCCGCAGATACACCGCAAGCTCTCCGCGGTGGTGAAAAATGTGACTGAGCATGATCATCCGAATGACGCCGAGACGCGACTTTGTAAAGAGCGTCCGCCCGTTCGCTTTCAGAGTCCAGTCCGCCAGGGCGTCTTCGTCGCTTAGACTCTCAAGAAACGCTCCCGCATCTTGTGTGCTCTTGTCGAACACGGCGAGAATCTCTTCCCTGCTCGCTGGCTCCGCAAATTGGAGGGCCCCGGGATTTACTTCGTGCTCTGCCTTCTTCAGATTTGGCGCAAATCGCCCCGGCACCGCCGCTATGTGCAGCGCCAGCTGGCCGATGGACAGGGACTTCCGATGCGGCTTCCAAGTCAGCTTGTCAGCCGGCACTCTCTCCAAAACGCGCCGAGTGGTCCTGGCTTCTTCATGAAATTCAGCAATCACCGCCGCCACGACATTCTTTTTCTCTAATGCTGCCACGCTCGTCATCTCTCGTTCTCCTTTTCGTTGCGCTTATGTCAGGGACTCCTTGCCGAATACTCAGCCGCTACTTCTTGCCCTTTCCTTCCGCTCGCGCTTTCGCGCGCGAGTGGATGTGGCTCCAGCCCTTCGTGACGCCACGGCGGTGTTCATCCTGAATCAGTCCAAATGCGCTGTGGTGGAACTTGATGACCGTGCCGCCTGGTTCCTCACTCAGTCGATACTGGACGTTGCAAGCGACCGGATACGACATGAACAGCGGCCCGGTAATTTCCAGCAGCGTCGGCGACTTGATGGCCTGCACGACGCCCCAGAAATGGCCATTGTTGTCGCCCAAATCTCGGAACCAGCGTCCTCCCGGCCAGGGCTCCAACTTCATCTGCATGGGCGTGCCGTCAGGGTGTTCGCTGTACGGCCCGAGCTGCTCGAGAAGGGCCGCGAATGTGGCCTCAGGGGGCGCGGCCACATGAATTTCATCGATGACGTTCAGGGTCAAGCTTTCCAGTGCGATTGCGGGAGTTGCCATAGTTCTCCTTTCTTCTCCTTAATGCATTCAGGATTCGCGCAGCGAATTGGCTTGCTTCTTCGCTTGCGCTTCTGCGCGCTCCTTCACGCGCGTCAATTGGTGCCGCCAAAATTGCTCGAAGGTTTTCGTCCACTCGTACAAAGGCCGGATGGCCTGCGGATCGGTGCGGTAAAGAATT
>Ga0306920_100002621_pt1 | contig 22735 bp, 17 predicted proteins | sample flu12Cox44000170_FD_204666 | JGI IMG/M metagenome (GOLD analysis project Ga0306920, IMG submission 204666) | Lab enrichment of tropical soil microbial communities from Luquillo Experimental Forest, Puerto Rico - flux4day.12C.oxic.44.000.170 (v2)... | ecosystem: Environmental > Terrestrial >...
GTGAAGAACGGTGCTCCCTGCGTTGGCAGATGAAAAATGTAGCGGATGGTTGCCACGAAGAAAACGACGATGACCAGTCCCATCGCTGCGCACAGCGCCTGGTTGATGCGGGCGGAGGTCTCAACGCCGCGCAGGTTCAGCACCGTGAAGAGCGCGGCAAATGCGACGAACCAAATGGGAAGCGGCACTTCAGGGATGAGATCAGCCATGGCTTTGCCGCACCAGATGGTGCAGATGAGCGGATTGAGCATGTAGTCCATGGTCATGGACCAGCCGGTGACAAAGCCGAGGGAGGGATGCAACTCGCGGCCGACGTAGGTGTACGCCGATCCGGCGCTAGGGTAGACGCGTGCCATGCGTCCGTAGCTGATGGCTGTGAAGATCATCGCAACCATGGCGATGAGGACGGCGGTGACCACGTGTCCTTTGCCGGCGTTGGAGAAGGCGCCGTAAGCAGGCATGGGCGCGGTGGGCTGAATGACAATGATGCCGTAGAGAACCAGGTCCCATAGGCCCAGCGCGCGCTTGAGGCTGGGAGCTGATGCGGTGTTGCCCACCGTGGTGGTTGACATATCAAATTTCAAGTCTTCCGAAAAAGACAGAAGCAACCACAGATTTACACGGATGACGCGGATAGAGCAATTTCTCCGGTTCGAGGCAATCCTGGGATGGCGATTTGATTGGGGGAATCGGCGCCACGCAGACAAGACGGGAAAGCCGCGACTCCGTGATTAGTACCTGGTAATTGGTTATTAGTTATGCTTCTTCGTTTTCGCCTTTTTCTTGGAAGGTGACTCCTTGCTTTTCTTCTTGGCCTTGGCAGCCTTTTTCTTCTTCCCTGGTTGCGCCACCGGTTCGAGGGCCTTAACTGTACCTTTGCGAATCGCCTGCTGCCATGCTTCGAAGTCGCGAGTCGTCTGGTCGGCGTAGTCGACGGCAAAGTTCACCAAGGCCTTGTCGAAACGGTCAGCCAGGCCCAGATAGCCTGACAGCATGCAGGGATCGCTCGCGCGCGCGTGTCCTTTGGCGAGGATTTCGCCGCACACTTCGGCGTATTGCAGGAGGCCCGTGCCTTCTAGGTCGGTGGTTTCGATGCCCGCCTTGTGGTCGCGAAGTTGACGCACGAGATAGGGACGGTCTTCGACCGTAGCCCACCCGAGAAAGATGTCGAACTGCACGAGCATGCGGCGCACGCCTTCGACGACACGCTGGCCATGATGCTTCGGTGTGACATTTTTCGGAACGTATGGCGCGTAGGCAGAAGGCAGCTCCTGCTTGATCTGCAGAAAGAGCGGGTCCTCCAGCGCCCCTCCGAACATGAGGATGATGTAGTCGCGCGTGCCGACACTGCCGGTTCCAACGATGCGGAAGGCCACGTCGGCGGGAGTGTACTGCGCGAAGAAGTGGCGGCGCTCAGGAAGTAAGGTGTGAGTGTAGCCGGCGAGGCATTTCAGAACCTGCTTGGCGGTTGCTTCGGAAACGCGGTATTGGGTGGGAGCTCCAAAGGTCGGATCTTTGGCTTCTTTGAATTCGAACTTGCCGTCTTTGCGCTCAGTAAGCTTCTTCAGGCTGTCTTGGGGAGTGGCGCGCTCCGCCTTGCGCAACACCGAACGAATCGGCGATACCTTGAGCTGGCGCATGACAAGATAGCGCGCAAGTTCCAGGTAAGAGAGCTCTGAGAAGAATTGCATCGATTCGCGATACTTGCGCGCAAACTCGAGGACTGCGTCGCGACATTGCTTTTCTGAGTTTCGCGCTTCACGGCCAGCGAGCACGAGGCTGGTCGCCATGCGCTTCACATCCCATTCCCACGGCGCTTTGATGGTCTCGTCAAAATCGTTGATGTCGAAGATCATGTGGCCTTCGGCACCACCGCCGAAAGCCCCAAGATTCTGCACGTGGGCGTCGCCGCAGATTTGTGTGGTGATTCCGGTGCGCGGGAGCACGGCGAGATCGGCTGCCATCAAAGGTGCTGCTCCGCGATAAAACGCGAAGGGGGTGAGAGACATTCGGGCGTTCTTCAGCGGCATCAGGCCGGGTTCCCGTTCCTTGTGGGCCGCATTCATCAACTTGACCGGATCGAACTTGCGAGCCGTGGGGTCGAACTGCCCCTGGGAAGTGCGTGCAACCTTGTTGCGCAGGCGGCGGCCGGCAGTGCGCCGGGCTTCACGGGTTGAGTACTGCTCGGAATGGGTTTCCATAATGGCTGACGAAGAATTTTACTCGCGTCGGCGCGCGTCGCAATGAAACTACAGTGCCCCACCACGAAAGTCGCAATATCGCTGGCCGCGGAAGTGTCCTCATGTACCATGCTTGGCGAGGAAAAACTATGGGCCGACCCGTTGCGGTTGTACTGCGATTTGTTCTATCTCTCTCGATTATGGTTGCTTCATACAAGGTTTTTGCTGCTACTTTTCCCACACCGGTAACTCGCCTCGACCTTCATGCCGGTTGGCAACTGCAATCGGCTTGCGTCCTGCAGGGGTCAACCACTGGCCCGGAGGGGCTGAAGAACAACGACGGCCCGGGATTTGATGGGGAGGTTCTCTCGTCTCCGCTGTATCGCCCGATTGGCTGGATTTCAACCTCGGTCCCGAACACGATCGTCGCGGCGCAGGTCGCAGCCGGAATCATCAAGGACCCGTTTTTCGGCATGAAGCTGCGCAAGCTGCCCGGTATGGACTATCCGATCGGCAGCGTGTTCTCGAACCTAGCCATGCTCGACAATAGTCCGTACAAATGCGGGTGGTGGTATCGCACCAGGTTTCGTTTGCCTGCAAGTTTCTCGGGGCATGCGATCGCGCTGCATCTTGACGGGGTGAACTATCGCGCTGACGTGTGGCTCAACGGCAAGCAGATCGCAACCAAGAACGACATCGCCGGGACGTGGCGGGTGTTTGAGCTGAACCTTTCGAGCGGGTTGCTCTACTTCGGCGAGAACATACTGGCGATCGAGGTCTATCCGCCGACGCCGGACGATCTCGCAATTACGTGGGTCGATTGGAATCCATCACCGCCGGACAAAAACACAGGACTGTTTCGTGATGTGTACCTCACCGCCAGTGGCCCACTGAAGCTACGCTTCCCGTTTGTCGACAACAAGCTGGATGACAACTTCACCAGCGCGCAGCTTACTCCAATTGTTGAGGCGTGGAATGCCACCGGACACGCAGTGAAGGCTGACGTTACATGGGAGATCGAAGGAAAGAAAGTTCATCAGGAAGTTGCGCTGCAAGGCGGCGAGCAGAAGACGGTCATGTTTGATCCGGCGCAGTTCCGCGAACTGACCATCAAAGACCCGAAATTATGGTGGCCATACGAAATGGGCACACCCACGCTATACCACGCGCGGGTGAGCGTCACAGCAGACGGCAAAGCGTCGGACTCGCAAGATGTGACATTCGGCATCAGGCAGATTACCTCGGAGCTCGCCAACGGACACACGCTGTTCAAAATCAATGGGCGGCCGATTCTGGTGCGTGGCGGCGGTTGGGCCCCCGATATGTTGCTGCGGTACTGGCCGCAACGCATGGATACCGAGTTTCGTTATGTGCGTGACCTCGGACTCAACACCATCCGACTCGAAGGCAAGCTGGAGAACCAGGCGTTCTACGACCTCGCCGACAAGTATGGAGTGCTCATCATGGCGGGCTGGTGCTGCTGCGACATGTGGGAGCGGTGGAACGAGTGGAGGCCCGAGCAGTATCACGTAGCGCAGAACTCGATGCGCGATCAGATACGGCTGCTGCGCAATCATCCCAGCATGCTGGTGTGGCTGAATGGCAGCGACAATCCGCCGATACCGGGCGTGGAGAGCGTCTATCTGCGTCTCGGAAAAGAACTGCTCTGGCCGAATCCGTTTCTGCCGTCGGCTTCGGCGACGCCAACTTCTGTGACGGGGCCATCAGGGGTAAAAATGACCGGGCCGTACGATTACGTTCCGCCGAACTACTGGCTGATGGATACCAAGTTAGGAGGAGCGTGGGGATTCAACACCGAGACCAGTCCCGGGCCGGCAATTCCTCCGCCGCAAAGCCTGCGCAAGTTTCTTCCTCAGGACAAGCTGTGGCCGCAAAACGAAGTCTGGGGGTATCACGAGGGAGGAGAGCGGTTTCAGACGCTCACGTTCTACAACACGTCGATGGAACGCCGTTACGGCCCGCCGCTCGACTTCGGCGACTTTGTGCGCAAGGCGTATGCCATGGACTACGAAGGCGAGCGGGCGATGTTCGAAGCTTATGAACGCAATAAGTTCAACTCGACGGGGGTCATCCAGTGGATGCTGAACAACGCGTGGCCTTCGCTGATCTGGCACCTCTATGACTACTACCTGGTTCCGGCGGGCGGCTATTACGGCACCAAGAAGGCAAGCGGACCGATGCACGTAATGTATTCGTACAACGATCGCTCGGTGGTGGTGGTCACGACCTTGAATACGCGGTACGCGGTGAAAGTAACGGCGACGCTTTACAACCTCGATGGAAAGCAGGACTGGACTCAGGATGCCACGGTCGATGTGGGACCTGATAAGGCGTCGGTAGCGTTTACGGTTCCGCAGCTGCCCGAACTGTCGCCAACATATTTTCTGAAGCTGTACGCCACGGGTCGTGACGGCAAGGTGGAGAGCAACAACTTCTACTGGCTTTCGACCAAACCGGACGAGATGGATTGGAATGCGACGCGCGGGACGGCAGTTACGCCGCAGAGCGCCTACGCCGATATGACCGCGCTGCAGTCGCTGGCTCCCGCTGAAGTTCGTGTCGAAACCAAGCCCGCGGCGTCGCCCTGCGCGGTGCCGTATGCAGTACATCCGCAGGCTGCGCCGACTACACCTCCGGTCAGCGCTGCCGAGTGCGATGGAGGATTTTTGTATCAGCAGATGATCGTCAGCAATCCGGCGAAGACGCTGGCGTTTATGGTGCGGCTGCGTTTGGTCAAAGCGGACGGCGAGGATGTTGTGCCTGCGTTTTTCGACGACAACTTCATCTCGCTCATGCCCGGTGAATCACGGACCATAGGCGTGCGATACCGGACGGCCGACCTGGGAAGGACTCCCGGACAGTTCGAAGTGAGCGGATGGAATGTGCAGGCGCAAAATGTGCCACTGCGTTAGCGAGTGGGCGCATGTCGGCACCCAGAGTTTGCGAGTTTTGAGGCAATCTTGTCATTCCGTTCGTGGCACAATACCTCGCCGAGGAGTCACGCATGCAAATTAAACTCGCGAGCCTCATGGTCGACGACCAGGAAAAAGCGCTCCGGTTCTATACGAACGTCTTGGGTTTTGCTAAGAAAACAGTATCACGATAGGAGCGTTCCGATGGCTGACAGTGTCTTCACCGGAAGGAGCGGAAGGGGTTGAACTAGTGCTAGAACCAATGAATTTCCCGCCGGCCAAGGTTTATCAGAAAGCTCTTTTCGACGCGGGAGTTCCCGCGACTGCTTTCTTCACGAGTGATATTCACTCGGAGTACGCTCGCCTCAAGACCAAGGGTGTCGTGTTCCGCGGCGAACCGGCCAACATGGGAGCTATCACAGCAGTGGTATTCGAGGACACTTGCGGGAACGTGATCAACTTGGTGCAGCCTAAGACTTGATGCTCCGGCTGACATCTGTTCGAGGTAACTCAGCAGGCGTAGTTTTACCAACTTGTGACAACTGTCTCTGAGCCGGCGTGTTTATACGCGTACCACTGAGTTCGGCCCCGATTGCTCCTGGCTACGCGGCGGGCGCATTTCCGGTATGCTTGTGCTTCACGACTCAACCGGCACCGCATGAGACTCTATCTGCTCCACGTAGCTGTCCTCGTGTCTTCCTTAGCGGTCGCGCAAGAACCTCTCGAACGCCGCATCGTGCGTCCCATCGACAACGCTAGTACCGTCAAGTTGCGGGGCACGCTTGTGCCTCGCGCACGTGCTGATCTGGATCGCGGGCCCGTTGCCGCTCGAATGCCGATCGAAAACATGAGCATCGTCTTCAGCCGAACGGCAGAGCAACAGGCCGCACTCGCTCAGCTTCTGGTCGAGCAGCAGGACCAAAATTCAGCCAACTATCACAAGTGGCTCACGCCGGAGCAATTCGGCGCCCGATTCGGACTTGGCGAGGAGGACGTAAAGTATGTCGCCGGCTGGCTGATCACGCAAGGCTTCACGGTCGACGAAATTGCGCGCAGCCGGACATGGATTTCGTTCAGCGGCACTGCGGCGCAGGTCGAGGCTGCCTTCCGGACGTCCATTCATAACTTTGTGGTCGACGGCGTCACGCACTACGCGCCCAGCACTGAAGCTGCGGTGCCGAGTGCGCTCTCCGATGTCGTCGCCACGATTACGGGACTCAATGATTTTCGTCCGCGTTCACACTCACGCGCACGACAAGCGAACCCTCAGCTCACTTCGAGCCTCTCCGGCAATCACTTCCTGGTGCCCGGAGACTTCGGGACGATCTACGACCTGCCTGACTACGTCGATGGGGTTTTTCAGTCGGGCAATGACGGCACGGGGCAGACCATTGGAGTTGTAGGACAGTCGTCTGGTAGCGGTACGAACACCGTTACGATTACCACCATCAGCTCCGACGTTGCGACGTTCCGCAGTCTTTCCAAGCTGCCGACTGGCAACATCAGCACGGTGCCGGTGGGTTCACCGATGCCCTTCACCACCAGCGAGGCCGAAGAAGCCGCCCTGGACATTGAGTGGTCGGGCGCGATCGCTCCCAACGCAGCCCTCATTTTTGTGTATTCCAGCGATGCGCTTTTGACATCCCTTCCTAACCTCGTGAACCAGAATCAGGCATCCGTTATCAGTGTGAGCTTCGGTGAGTGTGAGACGAGCGCTCCTGCAAGCGACATTTCAGCAGTCGAGAGCAGCCTTCAGCAGGCCAGTGCCCAGGGGCAAACGTTGGTCGCCGCTGCGGGCGACAACGGTGCCACGGATTGCGATACCACCAGTCCGGCCACTCATGGACTCGCGGTTGACTATCCTGCCAGTTCCACCTACGTCACCGCCATGGGAGGCACCGAGTTTAATGGCGACAGTGCTGCAACCGTTGCCAACGGGCTCGGGGCTGCAACCCAATATTGGAATTCGTCGAGCAATGTCAACGACACCAGTGCCTCAGCATTCTCCTACATCCCCGAGATGGCGTGGAATGACAACAGCGGCACAACCATCTCCGCCACTGGCGGTGGTGTGAGCCAGCACTTCGCCAAGCCGTCGTGGCAGGCCAACGACGGAATTCCGGTCTCCGTGGACAACAATATGCGCGATGTACCCGACTTGGCCTTGAGTTCGTCGCCCGGCCACGATGGCTACATCATCTGCTCGCAAGGCGAGTGTCAGACCGGATACCGGCGCAACTCCGACCAGACTTTCACGGTCATCGGAGGTACTTCGGCCGCAGTCCCGACCTTCGCGGGTATTGCCGCGCTGGCCAATCAGAAGCTAGGTGCTCGTCAAGGGTTCCTGAATACCCAGATCTACTCGCTGGCCGTTAGTGCTTCCTGGGCTTTCAACGATATAACCACCGGCAACAACCTGGTTTCTTGCACGACAGGAACCGGCTGCACCAACGGCAACGCAGGATATTCCGCCGGTACGGGCTACGATCTTGTCACCGGCTGGGGCTCCGTCGATGCCACTGCTTTGCTCGATGCGTTCGCCGGCGCTCCTAACCCTCACTTCGTGATTCTGCCGGCTTCCCGAAACGTCTCCCTGAGCCCTGGTACCAGCAGCACCGTGGCGCTAAGCGTCACTCCAAAGGAAGGATTCTCGGGAACCGTCACCCTCACCTGCATGCCGGCTTCTTTGCCCGGCGTCACCTGCAGCTTCGATAACTCCAGCGTGACCACTCCCGGATCCGCCAATCTCACCATCCAATCCAGTTCAACCGAGACCGCTCAGACGGGAACCATCACCCTTCAGGGCACTAGTGGCAGCAACACTGATTCGGTCGTCATCAACGTTACGAACGCGACGCCGGACTTCCAGGTCTCGTCGGGAAACGGTACTGAGACCGTCACTGCAGGCAGCACGACCACCGACACCATCACGGTCACATCAGTGCAGGGTTTTAGTGGCAGCGTGAATTTCTCATGCAGTGGAAGCACGGGGCTGACCTGCTCTTTGAGTCCTAATCCAGTTACCGCTGGCAGTTCGGCGGTGACTAGTACCCTTACCGTGAGTGCGTCGTCGTCGGCAACGACAGGTTCGATCACGATTACGGGAACCAGCGGAAGCCTGACGCACTCGTTTCAAATTCCCGTGACGGTCAACGCTGCCGCGCCTGATTTCACGCTCACCATCGCCAACCCGGTTGTCTCAATTTCCAGCGGAGGCACCATTACCGATAACCTAACTGTGGCGCCCGTAGGCGGATTCAGCTCCGCCGTGGCCCTCACGTGCAGCGTGCCATCCTCGCTGGGGACCACGACCTGCGCCATCAGTCCAACCACTGTCGCCGGTGGGAGCGGCACGGCTTTGATCACTTTGCAGGGGGCGGTCCTCTCTCGGGATCGTGGTGCGCCGCCGCCCTTCCGGCATCGCGGCCGGGGTGAGTACGCCATGTTTGTCTTCGCCCTCGGAATGGTCTTTGCCGGCGCACCCGACCGCCGGCTTCTTAACAGGCGCGCTTTCGGAAACACGGTGCTGGGCTTGTTGCTCCTGGGCCTAATGTTCGGTGCGGTCTCCTGCGGTGGCGGAGGCGGCAGCGGCTCGAACGGCAGCGGACCCACTCCTCTCAACGGCAATCTGACCATCACCGGCACCAGCGGATCGATCACGCATACCGCGACCATTAATGTGACGGTGCAGTAGGAGCGAAGGGCTCTTCGCCCTTAGCTCTTGGCGACGAGAATGTGGTCAATTTGCCTCTGGGCCGCGCTTGGGATTGCGCCAATACCAGCGAGCTTCCAGCCATTCCAGCCACCACCACTAACCACTCGTCACTGGTTCTGCTACCATCGCTTTCGCTTATGCATCGCAAGTCGGCGCTCCTTTTCATCGCACTGTTCGCGGCGTCGGTGTTTGCCCAGTCGCCATGCGATAGCTCGGGCCCGCTCACGCTGACTCGAGGCGCACGCAACTGGCAGTTCCTCGACGCAGTCGGACCACACGCCGGTTTGTTCGGACGCGAGGATGGTTCGTTCGAAGCATGGATCTATCCGCTCAAGCTGTTTCGCGATTTTCAGCTCAAGTTTAGGGTGGGCGACATTGTTTTATCCGGCGAGGCCATCCCCCGCACCATTACGATCCGTCCCGAATCGTCTTCGGTGAAATACATCTACGACTCGTTCACGGCCTGTGCGACCTGGTTCGTGCCCGTCGACGAGCGGGCCGCGCTCGTCGAAATCGAGGTCAATAGCGCGCAACCAGTCGGGGTCGAAGCGTCGTTCCTTCCCGACGTTGCCTGGATGTGGCCCGCCGCCCTCGGCGATGCCTATAGTCAATGGGACTCGCAACGGAAGGCGTTTCGCTTCAGCAACGATCATCATGTTTTCTGGGCCGTCGCTGGAGCCGCCAACGACAGTGCCCTCCTCACCACCTACAGCGCCAACTACTCAGCGGGACATACCGATCGATTCACGTTCGGTCCAGCAACGAAGGGCCACGCGACGTACCGCTTTGTGATGGCCGCATCGTTTGAGAATCAGAAGACCGCTGACGATCTCTATCGCAAGCTGCTGGCTGCCGACAGTTCTATCCTCCAGCAAGCTCGCGACTACTACTCACGCTATCTCGACAACACAGTCGAGCTCACGCTGCCTGATCGCGATCTCGAGCTTGCTTACGACTGGGCACGCATCAGCACGATACAGGGACTGGTTGACGAGCCTTATGCCGGTAAGGGCCTCGTCGCGGGCTACAACATTTCCAGCGGCTCGCATCGCCCGGGATTTAGCTGGTATTTCGGCCGCGACTCCATGTGGACTTCGCTGGCATTGAACTCCATCGGCGATTTCAGCACGGTGCGTACAGCGCTCGAATTCCTCATCGAATACCAGCGGCCGGATGGCAAAATCCCGCACGAAATCTCGCAGACCGTGAAGCTGATCGACTGGTGGAAGGACTATCCCTACGGCACTGCATCCGCCGATGGCACGCCACTCTTTCTCGTTGGCTTCGGGGACTACGTGCGCGCCTCGGGCGATGTCGCCTTCGCGCGTGATCACTGGGACAGCTTGTGGCATGCGTATCAGTACCTGAAGTCGACGAACTCGGAGGGCGGCCTGTCGGAGAATATCCACTCGGGTCATGGCTGGATTGAAGGCGGCCCGCTGCGTCCGGGACCGAACGATCAGGCTCCTCGAGGCGCTCCGCCGCTCGTGCCGTTTTCCGGCGAGTTCTATCAGGCAGGTGTCGGTATCGCAGGCGTCGAGTCCCTGGCCTCGATTGCACACGCGATTGGAAAGAACGATGTCGCACAACAGCTGGAGCAGGAAGCTACAGCGCAGCGGGCGACGTTGGAGAAAGTCTTCTGGTCGCCAGAAAAGAACTATTACGTGTTCGCCGTGGATCTCGAGGGCAAGCGCATCGACAGGCCCAGCGTACTCGGCACCGTGCCTTTGTGGTTCGGCCTCACGGATCAGCACAAGAGCGACCTGTTCCTAAACGTCATCGCTGCCCCTGACCATCAGGCCGACTGGGGACCGCGCATCATTTCAAATCAGGACCCGCTGTACTCACCGACGGGTTATCACTTTGGCAGCGTGTGGCCGCTGTTCACGGGGTGGGCCTCGGTCGCAGGATACCGTTATCATCGCCCGCTCTACGCCTACGAGAACCTTATGGCCAATGCGCAATTGGCGCATGACGGCTCGCCCGGGCGCACGACAGAAGTACTATCGGGCGATTTCTATACGCAGCTTTCAACCAGCACGCCACATCAGATCTGGTCATCAGCGATGGTGATCAGTCCGCTGCTGCGCGGGCTGATGGGGCTGGAAGTGAACGCGCTGAATTCCACTGTTACTTTCGCGCCGCATGTGCCGGCGGGATGGAACGAGTTCGCGATTCGCAACGTCCGCGTCGGATCGCTGCAGCTCAATTTCCTGTACCGCAGCGTGGGAGAAGACATCACTCTGGAAGTCGAGCGCCACGGCGCGGGAAGTGTCCAGCTTGCGTTTTCACTTGCTTTGAGCCTTCATGCGCGGGCCGTATCGGCAGAGTTGAATGGGAAAAAGGTCTCGCCGAAGATCGCTGCCAATGAAAACGATCAGCACGCTACGATTTCGCTGCCGATCACCGCCGATAAGACAACGATCCACTTGCGCGTGAGCGGCAACTTCGGAATCGCTTATCCATACGCGGCAGCGGCAGACGGTGGTGTGAGCTCGAACATCAAAGTCGTGTCGGAGCAATGGAACGCGGCTCACGATCAGTTACAGATTCAGGTTGCAGGGGTCGGCGGCAAGACCTATCAGCTACCCGTCTTCAATGCGCCAAGCGGGATCGGAGTTCAAGGTGCGCGCTTCGTGAAACCTCCATCAGGACTAGCACTCGAAGTCGCCTTTCCCGCAGGCAGTTCCACCCCTGGAACCTTCTCTACTCAGAGCATTACGCTTCAGTTCCCCGCGAGCTAGCACGGGCGGTTTTTGCATTCGGCGAATTCGCGCGCCATGCCTTATCCGGTCGATTTTTGACTGGCAACTGGCAACTGACCAAGGGCAACTGAGCGTGACCCGCTATACTTTTCTTATCCGCGCATGGTGACCCTCAGTAGATTCGCCTTCTGCATCGCGATTGTTTCGCTTGCCACAGTCCTTTCGTTTTCCCAATCGAACGATCAGCAACTGCCATCGAATCCGGAGCCACAAGCGCCGTCGAATCCGCCGGCCCAGCCGCAGGTTCCGCGCACCGCGCCATCCACAGGGACCCAGCCGCCGCAAACTCCGGCGCAGCCGCCGAAGGCACAGGATGCTCAAAATGCGCCGATCATGCCCGCAGCTGCCGAGCGTCACTACCACGCCGGACGGTTGTTTGAGAAAGACCAGAATTACGACAATGCCATCGACGAATATCGCGCCGCCATCAAGGAATACTCGGATTACGTTGACGCGCGTTATCGGCTGGCGAACCTGCTGCTGAATCGCCAGGACTACACCAACGCGGTCACCCAGCTCCGCACCGTGATCATGCTGAAGCCCAACGATGCTAATGCGCATAATGATCTTGGCTATGCGCTGAAAAAGACCGGAGACGCGAAGGGTGCGGCGGCTGAGTACTTTGCGGCGATCCGCCTCAATCCCAGGCTGGCCATTGCGCATAACAACCTGGCGAACCTCCTCTATGCCAGCCACCAGTACCCGGCGGCCATTGAGCACTACCGCGCGGCACTCGAAATTCAGCCGACGAATGCCGACGCTCACATGAATCTGGCGACCTGCCTCGATGTGATCGGCAAGAGCGACGACGCCATCGTGGAATATAAGGAAGCGGTGCGACTGCGTCCGGGCGATGCCAATATCCACTTCAACATGGCCATCGCGTACAGCAATAAGAAGGACCTGACCAACGCCATCACGGAGCTGAAGACGGCCACGCGACTGGCGCCCGACTGGCTGCCGCCCCACCTGATGCTGTATAAGCTGCTGAAGGATTCCGATCCGAAGTCGGCGCTCGACGAGTGCGTAATCGCCGATGGCCTGTCCAACGACGCCAAGCTGCACGACCAGTGCTTCCAGTTGCAAAAGAAGACGCAATGAGCTCCTGGCGATTAGCTCTCAGCCGTCAGTAGTTCGGAGCTTCCCTTCCTAAGCGGCATCTCAGACGACGAATCCGCCCTCGGTATCGCACAGCAGAATCTCAGGTCAAGAGCTAAAAGCTAACGGTTAATAGCCGAAAGCTAGTCCTTGCCTCCCGAATCCTCCTGCCACTCTGCCGCATCCACATTCCACAAGCACCTATGGCAACTCATCGCACACTCGCTGAAGAATCACACTCGATCCATTCTGTCGTCGCGCCCTCAAACCCCGACTCCAAACTGCTGGATGCCTACTCGCAAACAGTAGTGGGGGCCGTAGCGCGCGTCAGTCCCGCTGTGGTCCATATTCAAGTGCAGCAGAAGAACGGTCGACCCGCCGGCTCGGGTTCCGGATTTGTGTTTACGCCCGACGGCTTCATGCTCACCAACAGTCACGTCGTCGACGGCGCGGCAGAGATCGCGGTAACTACGGTCGAAGGCGACCACTTCCCTGCTGAACTCGTGGGCGACGATCCTGATACCGATCTCGCCGTGATTCGCGGGCGCACCTCTGCGCCGTCGGTCCCGTTGGGCAGTTCGCGCAGGCTCGCGGTCGGACAACTGGTGATCGCGATTGGTAACCCGCTGGGCTTTCAGCATACTGTGACGGCCGGTGTGGTAAGCGCTCTGGGGCGCACGATGCGTTCGCGCTCGGGCCGCCTGATCGACGGCGTCGTGCAGACCGATGCGGCATTGAATCCGGGGAACTCCGGAGGGCCGCTGGTCGATTCCGAAGGACGTGTGGTGGGGGTGAATACCGCAACCATCATGGGCGCGCAGGGTATTTGTTTCGCCATCGGCGCCGATACCGCCGAGTTCGTGGCGTCGCATCTGATCCGTGACGGCCGTCTTCGGCGCAGCTACGTCGGGCTGATGGGACAGGGCGTGCCGCTGCACAGACGCATCGTGCGCTACTACGATCTGCCAACGGAGAGCGGATTGCTGGTGGAAAGCGTCATTCCGGGTGGACCGGCTGAGCGCGCCGGGTTGCGCCCGCGCGACATCATCGTGCGCTTTCAAGGACAGCCGGTCTCGGGTGTGGACGACCTGCACCGTCTGCTGACTGCCGAGCGCAGTGGTGTCGCCGCCGAGGTAGAGATCGTACGCGGCACAGAGTTGCGGAAACTGTCAGTTGTCCCACAGCCTCAGCGCGACTAGTAGGAGAGCGGGGGCCCAGGTTCGCGCCCTTCGGTTGGGCGCTAAGCTGGGTTCGCATTGCTACATGTGCTCTCGCTGGTAGTGCCGCCGGGCCTTCTCGCGGTTGCCGCAAACCTTCATGTCGCACCAGCGGCGGCTATGGTTCCGGCTCTCGTCAACAAACAGCCAGGCGCAGGTCTCTGCCTCACACCTCCGAACTCTTTTGAGCCGATCGGATGTCAGCAAATCGGTTGCCGAGTGCGCAATAGGCCAGAGCACAGACTCGAGCTTTATTCCCTCTTCCTGCTTCATCAGCCACAGGTACCGCCTGCCGATCGGCGCCAATCGCCTGTGCTTCCAACCTTCGATCATGACGTCGCGAATGAGGGCGAGGTCCTCAACGCCGGCATGCCGATGGTCAATGTAGGCAGAGAAGGCCCGATAGATGGCTTCGCGCAGCCCGCGGGCGTCCTCCATCGCGCGGGTTGTCGCCCGCGGTTCGATGCGACTGATGGCCAGAAACTCCCGCGCAAGCTCCACGGGCAAACAGAGAGACTGCGTTGCGAACGCCAGCAGATCGCTATATTCGGCCAGCTCGTCCCAGCGCTTCCCCAAGATCATGCGATTGCTTACGGTGTTGGCAAAATCCAGACAAAGGGCCCCGCCACTGAGTTCGAAGTCGCGCCGGAAATGGACCTTTTCAGTCCGCATTCGTGTCGCACTCCAGTCTAACTGGTACTCGAAGTTTTGATGGTCAAAATCACCCTACTTCGATTTCCTCCGCCGTCTCCCGCCCAGCCTGGGCTCGCGCAGTGCCGCGGCTGATCAGGAAAACGGCAACCAGAGTCAGCAGGCCAGCTTCGAGCACTCGCAGGTTGATTACTTCGCCCGCCCAGAGCCATCCCAACAGCACGGCGATGACAGGGTTTGCGTAGGTATGGGTCGAGACCAGTGTCGGCGAGACGTGGTCGAGCAACCAGGTGTAGGCACTGAACGTAATGATCGAGCCGAAGGTAATCAGGTACAGCAGCGAGAATGCCGAGCGCGAAGTTACGTTGGCGATGTGAAGCTGCGAGAACTCACCGGTAAAGCCCGCAACTGTCAGCAAGATCAGGGAGCCGACGATTTCGGGCATGCCCGCCCGGGCCGGCGCGTTGCGAGGCAGCGATGAGGTGCGCGAGTAGATCACGCCGACAGACCAGGACAACGTTCCGATGAGGATTGCTATCGATCCTATGACTACCGCGCGTTGGCCGGAGGCCGTTTCTTCGCCTACCAGAAGTGCGACGCCCGCGATCCCTAAAAGCAAGCCAATGATGGTTTTGCCGGTGAGACGCTCCCCGTGCGAGGCAACAGCAGCCAGTACCGCGATCCAGATCGGCTCACTGGCGATCAACAGCGCGGCCCACCCGGACGGCACGACAGTCTCAGCCCAATGCAGGCTGCCGTGGCCGATGACAAAGTACAGGACTCCCAGTATGGCGCTGGCGCGCCATTCGCGGCGCGTGGGGCGATATCCGCGGGCATAGGCCCAGCCGAGCAGGAAGACTCCGGCGACGATGTGACGAAAGCCCGCGACGATCAGGGGCGGTATCGTTTCAACCGCATACCGTATGGCGAGATAAGTCGATCCCCAGACAACGTAGATGGCAAAGAAGGCAGCCAGCAAAGCGAGGCGGCTAGGTTTTACCGTTCCCGGCAGGCGAACTGCGGGTCGGTTGATCAAGCTGGCCTGGGTGCGCTTCATCGCATAACTCGAAAACTGACGGAAATCGATTCTAACCTGCAAATAACAAATAACCGGTTAGGCCGCTTGGCAGGTTAGATGTCTCATCGTCTCCGATTGGCGCGGCTAATTCTCAGCCATGCGTTTGCCGCCAGAGCTGTCGAGTTTGTAGCCCTCATAACGAATCGTGAGGACAGCGTGGCCTCCAAGGCGTGTTTCGGTCACGGTCTGGTTGAAAGCGGGCAAATAGAAGTCTCCGATCTTCTGGTACTGGTGATGGATCTCCGAGCGCTTGATCCAGAAGGAGGGATTGCGCGCGGGTTCGGCGTCGATGCGAACCACGGCGAAATCGTGAGCGTCGACCCAGATCGTCCCTCGATAGAGGAACTTATTGTCGCGCCAGGGCTGGACATCCATTACGTACAAGTCGCGACCAGCCGTCATTTCGCAACCCCGCAGGGAAAATTGATAGTTGTCGGAAGTCAGCGCAATGGCGTTGCGATTGGCATCGTCACCCGCAGATTGCTCTTCCGATTCGATCAGGCGATGCAGGACATGGTTGAGGATGAGTCTTGATCCCGACTCAGAGACAATGGTGAGTTTCTTCGTCCCCGGTGCATGGTAGGAGGCATTTACGTTCATTTGGGCGCCGTAAGCAGAGGGAAATCCGGAGTACTCTATGGCGTAGTATCGCTTTCCTTCAAAACTCACGAGGTGTCGAGTGCGCTCCGCATTCTTGGCGGCAAGCCGCTGCGAAATCTCGCTCGCGGTGAGGGCGAGGGCGGGGCGACAGGGCGAGGGCGCGACATCGGAGCACGAACCAACTACTGCGGAGGCGGTGATACCGATCAGCAGAATTGCAAAGACGCGAACGCGCGGCCGCTTGGGTGGCGAGGAAGCAGGCGCGTCCGGAAGAGGATTGGGGCGTGCCATCCGTCCGTTCAGCTTACATCAAATCGGAAAAATGATTGTGTTCGGGGTCTGAATCAAGGCTCACCGCGCACGGTGTTTCAGTACAATCGTCGGTTGCCGTGCAAGGCGAATCGAGCATCGAATTGCGCGCGGACAAGGACTCATCATGGGCCATATTCGATCGGAACTGAAAGAAGACGTACTGCGCATCACGATTGATCGTCCGGAGAAGAAGAATGCGCTGACGGGCGCGATGTACAACGCATTGGCGGATGCCGTCGAACGGGGCGAAGCCAATCCTGATGTGCGAGTCCTGTTGCTCGATGGCAAGGGAGATTCATTCACCGCAGGCAACGACCTGGAAGACTTCGTGGCGAATCCATGGAAGGAAGACCTCGATCCCCCGGCGATTCGCTTCATTACCTCCGTGGTCGATGCCGGCAAGCCGATCGTGGCCGCGGTGCACGGATCGGCGGTTGGCGTGGGGGTGACGATTCTGCTGCACTGCGACCTGGTCTATGCGGCTGAGAATGCCAAGCTGATGATGCCCTTCGTTAACCTGGGTATCGTGCCAGAAGCAGGGTCGACGGTGCTTTTGCCCTTGCTGATCGGACACCAGCGGGCAGCGGAGTTGTTGATGCTAGGTACGCCGATCAGCGCGCAGCGCGCTTACGAGTTGGGTATGGTGAATGCCGTCGTCCCACTGGATGCCCTTATGCCGACGGCGATGCATGCCGCACAAATGCTCGCCGAAAGGCCGGCGGCGGCGTTGCGGGCTACGAAGGCCCTGATGAAGAAGGCGGGCACCGCCGAGATGGGGCGTGCGCTGCGCGAAGAGGTGGAGGTCATCGCCCAGCGGCTGGGTTCGCCGGAGACCCGGGAGGCGCTGACGGCTTTTCTCGAAAAGCGCCGGCCAGATTTTAAACAGTTTCGATAGAGATGAACCGCAGTGTCACTTTCAGGGTGGTTCCCAGAAGGTGTGGGATGCCCGGGGCGCCCCTACAGGCTTGACGGATTTTGCAGAGAGTGATTACCTATGTGAGTTTGAGTCTCACGGAAGGCAGCGCCCAATGCCTGGAACCGAGACGCCACTCACCGCCGAAGTGTTCGACCAGTTGCGGCAAGCCATGGCTGCAGACATGACTGGTTTCACTGAACTCTATCGGGAATATCTTGCCGATGCCTGGCACACGCTTGAGCTGTTAAAAGACGCGGCGCCGCATCGGCATGACGAAATCCGACAGAGAGCGCATTACCTGAAAAGCAGCAGCTTAGTGCTGGGCGCACACAAGGTGGCCCGACTGGCAGGCATGCTGGAGGACAAGGCGCGCACTTCGGTCAGCACAGATGACGACGCACTGGATCAGATCGCAGACGCATTGCGTGAAGTCCAAGCCGAATTGGCGGAACGCCTGGGTAACGGCGTGCTTCCGGCCGATAAGACAGCGGCGTAGCTCGACTGTCTGGAGTAGAGCGACGGTGGCAACAACTCCAATTCGCGTAGTGATTGCCGACGACCACCCGGTAGTGCGCGTGGGTCTGAGGAACATGCTACAGGCGGACCCTGCCATCCGCGTGGTTGGCGAAGCGCGCGACGGTGTGGAAGCGCTGGAACTGGCGCGCACACTCCATCCCGATGTGCTACTGCTGGACCTGGCGATGCCGAATGTCGCGGGCATGGAAGCCTTGCGCGAGATGACGGCCGGGAATCTGGATACGCGCACCATCGTACTGACCGGGCTCATTGATAAGCGGCAGGTGCTGGAGGCACTGCAGCTGGGCGCGCGCGGCGTAGTGCTGAAAGATGCGGCGGTGGAGCATTTGTCGGCGTGCATCCGCGCGGTAATGCAGGGACAGTATTGGCTGGAAGGGCGGCCGGTACAGAACCTGGTTCAGGTGCTGCGCGACCTGACGGCCCAAACCGCTCCAGCGCCGCGAAAGACGTTCGGATTGACAGCGCGCGAGTTGGAGGTCGTGGCGCTGATCACGGAAGGTTGCACGAACAAGGACATCGCTAAGACCTTTGGCATCAGCGAAGAAACCGTCAAACGGCATCTGACCAACATCTTCAACAAGCTCGGCGTGGGCAACCGCCTGGAGCTGGCGTTGTTCGCGTTGAATCACAACCTGCTGCCGGTGGCCGAAGGCAAATAGCCGTAGCCAGTTGTCAGCAGTTGTCGATAAGGCAAGTCCGCCGACTCCTCGCGCACTCCGGTTCACGAAAACCGCGTCTTACCTCCGGTGACAAGCGTTCCAAGCGTTCCACCTGAGCTGACGTGAGAGCCGGAAGTCTGATAGTCTCGCCGCACAGGAAAGTCCCACGCCATGCCCACGAAGAAACGCGCCGCTTCGCGAGCTACCGCAAAGCGGACAGCAGCAAAGAAACGGACGATCCGTGCTGCTCCTCTGCCACGCGATCAGCATGAGCTGGTGATCATTACCGGCATCAGCGGTGCCGGCAAAGCCTCTGCTCTCAAGACGTTCGAAGACCTGGGCTTCTATGCGGTCGACAACCTTCCGGTCGGGCTGATTTCGAATTTCGGCGATCTGGTACGCGACTCGACGGAAATTGAGCGGGCGGCCTTGGTGGTCGACATCCGCGAAGGTGCACGGCTGGACAAGCTGCCACAATTGCTCGAGGCGCTGCGCGGATCCCTGAAGACAACGGTCCTCTTCCTGGAAGCCGATGAAGACGCGCTAATACGGCGGTACAGCGAGACGCGAAGACCTCATCCGCTGGGGCGCAGGACGACGGTGAAGGCGTCGCTGCGAGCGGAACGGCGCCGGCTGCAACCGGTGCGAGCGGTAGCCGACCTGGTCGTCGATACCACGAAGTTCAATGTGCATGAGCTGCGCACCCTGCTGACCGAGAGGTTTCAGAGCGCTGAGCGCAAGCAGAACATCCTGATTTCGTGTGTGAGTTTCGGATTTCGCCAAGGTGTGCCGGAGGATGCCGATCTGATGTTCGACGTGCGCTTTCTGCCGAATCCGCACTTCATTCCTAAGTTCCGGCCGTTTACGGGGAGGCATCCGCAGGTGGCGCGCTACATCCTGTCTTACCCCCAGACGAGGGAGTTCATCGCGCGCATCTCGGAGCTGCTGGTCTATCTGATTCCGCACTATATTCGCGAGGGCAAGAGTTACCTGACGATCGCGTTCGGGTGCACAGGCGGAAAGCATCGCTCCGTGCTGATCGCTGAAGAGGTGAGGAAGCGGCTGGCGAAAGCCGGGTACAATGTGAAGGTAGTTCACCGGGACTCGCCGGGGTAGCGGTCAATTGTCAGTTGTCGGTTGCCAGTAGCAGTTCTCGCCTAGCCCTAGCCGGTTGTCGCCTACTCGTGAGGGCGCTCGGCACGATTGAGCATCCAGGTCAGAAGAAGCATTAACCCCCGAACCGGTAGTACCGTTCGAACGGCAACTTCCGATAAAATCACAACTTGCGTAACATTCCTGGCAAACCGATTGCTCTGGCCGAACGGGGCTGGAGCGCGGGGGGCGTATGCGTCAACTGAAGCGGCTGCTCGATTACATCAGGCCCTACTGGTTCTACGTCGCGGCATCCGTGGTGTCGATGGCGCTGGTCGGGGTGTTTGATGCGTTTCGCCTTCTGCTGATCGGACCGATCTTCGATTTCGTTCTGAATCCCGGCGAACAGTCACGGGAACTTCATTTGTTGCCGACAACGCGATGGACCCTGCAGTTGAACTGGTTCGTCCCCGGGCACTTTCACAACGTGTGGACCATGGTGGCGTTCGCGCTGGTCATGGCGACTGTGCTGAAAGGCATCTTCGATTATCTGGGCACGTATCTGGTGAACTATGCCGGCTTTGGCATGATCACTGATCTGCGTAACGAGTTGTATACGGCGACACTGCGCCGGTCGGTGGCGTTCTTCCAGAAACACGCAACCGGCACCCTGCTTTCGGCGCTGGTAAACGACATGGAGCGGGTGCAGTACGCCATGTCGACAGTGCTGGCGGAGTTTCTGCAACAACTCTTTACGCTGATTTTCACGGCGTGTGTCGTCGTGTTGCTCGGCGGGCGTCTGGCCTGGGTACTGGTGCTATTCATTCCGTTCGTTTTGGGATCGGTGCGACGCATCGGCAGGCGCGTGCGGACGACTACACGCAAAGGCCAGGACAAGCTGGCGGAGATACAGAACATTCTGCACGAAACGATTACCGGCGTCCGTATCGTGAAGGCGTTTTCCATGGAAGCGTGGGAGACCAGGCGTTTCCGCGACGCAGCGAAACGGCTGTTCCGCGCTAATCTGCGCTCGGTAAGCGCGGCGGCGGTGAGTTCCCCGCTGATGGACATCATCGGGGCAATCGCCATCGCGTTACTCATTCTGCTGGGACGCGAATACATCAAACACGGAATCTTTACCGAGGGCGTTTTTCTGGCATTCATCGTGTCAGTTTTCAAGCTCTATGAGCCAGTGCGAAAATTCGCGCAGTTCAACAACAACTTTCAGCAGGCGCTGGGTGCGTCGTCGGCAATCTTCGACTTTCTCGATGCCCACGACGAGGTGGTGGAGAAGCCTGGTGCCATTAAGCTGCCACCATTCCACCAGGGCATTCGCTTCGAGCACGTGTACTTCAGCTATCGGGATGGGAAAGACCACCGCGAGGTGCTGCACGACATCAACCTGGAAGTCGCGCCGGGCGAAGTCGTCGCCATCGTTGGATCGAGTGGGTCGGGAAAAACTACGCTGGTGCATCTGCTGCCGCGCTTCTTTGATGTGACGCATGGCAGGCTGCTGATCGATGGACACGATGTTCGCGATTTGACGGTGGCATCGCTGCGGTCGGAGATTGCGATTGTCACCCAGGACACCATCCTGTTTAACGATACGGTCCGCAATAACATCGCTTACGGACAGCCTGCACTGGCCAATGGAAAGGTCGAAGAAGCGGCGCGAGCGGCGTTGGCGCATGACTTCATCCAGGCGTTGCCGAACGGCTACGACACAGTGATTGGCGAGCGCGGCCTCCGCCTCAGCGGTGGCGAACGTCAGAGGATTTCGATTGCGCGCGCGATCCTGAAGAATGCGCCGATTCTGATTCTTGATGAGGCGACGTCGGCGCTCGATAACGAGAGCGAGGCGCTCGTCCAGTCGGCGCTGCAGAATTTGATGACAGGACGCACCGTGTTCGTCATCGCCCATCGGCTGTCGACGGTGCGGCGTGCGGACCGAATTCTCGTACTGGAAAGCGGCATGATCGCCGATGAGGGCACCCACGAGCGCCTGATGGCCCGTACCGGCACCTATCGGCGGCTGTATGAAATGCAGTTTGTGGATGCCGAGATCGGGAATGGAAGCGAATGAGACGCGCATGAAGATCCGCTCGATGACGGGATATGCGCAGGTCAAAGAGCACGTCAGTGACGAGCTCACGGTGGCGCTTAGCTTGAAATCCGTGAACCATCGTTTTCTCGATTTGCACCTGCGCATGCCCTCTGGACTTGACCCGGTAGAGATGAAGATCCGGCGCGTGCTAAAGGAAAGGCTGCACCGCGGGCACATTGAGGTCACCCTGAATCTGGAGCGCGTGGGTGGGGCTGCATTTTCGGTGAACCGTCAGCTCGTGGGCGGATACCTCATCGCGTTTCGGCAGGTGGCAGAGGAATTCGGTGTCAGCGCGGAGCCGGACCTGAATGCCGTTCTAAAGCTGCCGGGCGCGCTGAACGCAACTGAGGATGGCGATGCCGGCGAACAGTTAGAGAAGCATGTGACTCGAGCTCTGGAGCAAGCCATCGAGCGGCTAAACCACATGCGCGAAGAGGAAGGCCGCGGAGCGGCATCGGAACTGCGAGAGCGCATGGAGCATCTGTCGAAAGCTACCCAGGAAGTCGAGTCACTTCGGTACAAAGTGCTGAAGGCGTATCACGAAAAGGTGCATGGCCGCATGCAGGAGCTGATCGGAGCGCACGCGGATGCCGATCGTATTCTGCAGGAAGCCGCCATGCTGGCCGAACGCAGTGACATTCAGGAAGAGCTGGTGAGGATGAAGAACCACATACAGCATCTTCTGTCGCATCTCGATACCGGCGGCGAGGTGGGCAAAAAGCTGGACTTCCTGCTGCAGGAGATGAACCGCGAGGCCAACACGTTGCTGTCGAAGACGACGGGCGTTGCCGGTGAGGCGCTGCGAATTACCGAGTTGGGTCTGGCGATGAAATCGGAGATCGAGAAGGCGCGTGAGCAGGTGCAGAATTTAGAGTGAA
>Ga0306920_100002622_pt1 | contig 22730 bp, 21 predicted proteins | sample flu12Cox44000170_FD_204666 | JGI IMG/M metagenome (GOLD analysis project Ga0306920, IMG submission 204666) | Lab enrichment of tropical soil microbial communities from Luquillo Experimental Forest, Puerto Rico - flux4day.12C.oxic.44.000.170 (v2)... | ecosystem: Environmental > Terrestrial >...
GATGAGTAGGATTACCATCATGTCCGGCCCCATTAAATTCATGATACTGGCGATCGTAATAAGCATAGAAAGAACCTCCGATATGTTTTTTTCTTGAGACAGTTGTGCAGCGTTCAACCTATTGATACCCACTTGACGCAATAATATTCCGAAGACGGTGATCTTCTGCATGGTTTGGCCACGTATGCCGTGAGGCCAAAGGCTCGATCTGTCAGGCCTGTCTTGTCAGAGGCGGTGGAATAAGAACGGACTGGGTCGGTTTTATTAAATGAAGGATAAGATTATGACCTACAAAAACCTTATTGCAGCGACAATTGGTCTTACAGTTTGCTCTTTTACAGGCTCAAACGCCATGGCGCATGGCGGCGGCGGTGGTGGTCATGGTGGCGGCGGCTTCGGTGGAGGAGGCTTTCACGGCGGCGGCGGTTTTCGAGGTGGAGGCTTTCGCAGTGCCTTTAACAGTGGTGGTTTTCGCAGCGGTGGTTTTCGCGGCGGCTTTAATGGTAATGGTTTTCGCAACCATGGTTTTGGCGGTGATCGGTTCCGCCATCGAGACTTCGACGATCGGTTCTTCTTCTTTGGCGATTTTGGTGACCCGTTCTTTTACTACCCATACTATGGGTACTATCCCTACGGCTATTATCCTTACGATTACGGATACGGTTCATACGATTCGTACGATCAACCTGTTTACCAAGGCAGCGCTAGATATACCGACTCTGTGATTGGCGAAGTCCAACTCCGTCTCGCTCGAGGAGGCTACTATCATGGTGCGATTGATGGCGTGAGCGGAAGCGAAACGCGGAGGGCGATCCGGGCATATGAGCACGCTCACGCCTTGCCACAGGACGGCAGGATCGGTCAACGACTGCTCACAACCATGGGATTGAGCTAGGAACCAGTCCTCGAACGGCTGCAAAAATTATCGTGAAGTAAGTATGATGTATGGACGCGTTACCGGCGGAGTCCCGTGAGATCCTGACGCTGCGGCACCAGGAAGGCCTCTCGTATCAAGAAATAGCCGACATCGCGCAAATTCCGCCGGGCACGGTCATGTCGCGGCCCGCCCGCGCTCGCGCCAAACTTAAGGGCTGTCTAGCGGCTCGATTCGGTAACGACCAATGAGATGATGCCGACTTCAATTACTGGCGGTTTCTGACCGTAGCGACAGCGAATTGCATACCTTTAAACAGCTTTTTGAATGGCAATTCCTGCATTGCTAATGACGGTCGTAACGTTCGTTAGGGCTAATGCGGCTCCCGAGATCGTCTCTCTGCTTTCTGCAGTAAGCTCCATTCTTAACACGGCCGGAATATAGCTCGCACCAAAACGGTATGGATAAGTGTAATAGAAAGGAAAAATGAAAACCTTTATTGTTTATGATTTAGACTCGAAAATGCCCGTTGCTGTGGGCGAACAAGTAAGCGCAGAAACTGCGCGATATTGCGCAAGCGAGATAACTGGGGTCTTCCCCGCAAATCTTTTCGCAGAAGAAATCGATTTAGATGTTATACCCGGATCGGCAGGCGTTTTTTGAAAAACTGGCGCTCAGTTTACCGCCACAGCCCGCGATCAAGATCGGACGCGCGCGAGTGCCTAGTGCGGAGCACAAACAAGGATTGTGGGTTATGCGGAAGGCGGTGCCGGCGCAGAGGCTGAGCACGGCGCAACGAAGCACATGGTCCGGCAGATGATCACTGAAATCTGACCGATGTGGCTTCGTCCGACCAACACACTGTTAAACCGTGGCTCGATGTAAAGCTCGATTTTGCAGCTCCCGTGGTGGACTTCTCTGGCGAAGGTTTCCTTTGATTGGCGGACCCTTGGATTTGACCGAACATCGCTTGTTCCTGGTTACGTCCTGCAGTATCGCACGGCGCGGCTTTAGATTTCTTTTGTAGTGGCTAGCACGTTACGGCTGGCTGCGTCGTACTAAGTTTACCCCCACCGCTATCCAACGACGTATGACATCTCGGGCGGGTGGTCCTGGTCCTCACGAAGACGTTTGCAGCGGGAATATCTGCTCAAGAAAACGGTATTAATAACTGAAAACAATTGCACCAAACGTAACATGAAACCAAACGACGAACAGAATCGCAGGGCGCCAGCAGCGATCGTCAACGAGGGCAAGCGATCCGCAAGCTGGCTGGTTCTGCGTTTGCCATTTCTGAGATGGGTAAACATGCGAACACTCGCCTTGTTAATGTTTATCGGTTTCGCAGTCCTGAACACTACGCGTGGGAAGGACGCTGAAACTAGGCAACCAGGCGTCGCTGGAAACATAGGCGCTCAGGTAATGAATAATCGCCAGCATGAAGACGCGCAGCCTGCGAAAGGACAGACTAACTGCATTACCTCGGCGCCATCAATTCTATGGCAGTTCCTGAGCAAAATCGTAAATGGCTTCGAGCAAGCATTAAACGACCCTGCTGAGCGCAGCGTGTTTGCGAAGGCATCTGGCGAAAACGTCGAGTGAAACAATCAAACTGAACACAACGCAACATGATGGGAATAAAACTGCACCAAATCGGTAAAGAGAGATAGAACCAACTTAACACGAAAATCTAACCAAGAATTCAACATGTCTAACTACATTTCTCACGACCAAGAACACGATGGCATTGATCGCCGCGGTTTCCTAAAATGCATGGCATGGGCCGGCACGGGAGTGCTTTGGACCATAAGCGGCGGTGTCCTCGTATCAAAAACCCTGGCCGAAGTTGCAAAGGCTGGATCGCCTCTACCTAAGGCTGCCGATCTGAACTTTCTGCAAATCAGCGACAGCCATATCGGGTTTAACAAAGCGGCGAACAAGGACGTTACCGAGACATTTAAGATTGCTCTTGATCGCATCAACGCCATGCCTAGTCCGCCGTCTTTTCTTATTCACACCGGAGATATCACACAATTATCGAAGCCGGAAGAGTTCGACACGTTTGACCAAATCCTTAAGAGCTGCCGAACTAAAGACGTCTTTTATGTTCCAGGCGAGCACGATGTGCTCAACGATGGCGGAAAGATGTACCGTGAGCGGTATCTAAAGAACGTCGAAGGCAAAGGTTCCGGTTGGTACAGCTTTAACAAGAACGGCGTTCATTTCATCGGGTTAGTTAACGTGCTGGATCTCCAGGCCGGCGGTCTGGGCCAGCTTGGCGACGATCAACTCGAATGGCTTGAAGACGACGTAAAAGCCCTCGGTGCCGACACTCCAATTGTCGTGTTCGCACACATCCCACTCTGGACCGTCTATCCGCAGTGGGGCTGGGGGACCAGCGATAGCGAGCGCGCTCTTGGATACCTGAAGCGCTTTGGTTCGGTGACAGTTCTGAACGGTCACATCCACCAGGTCCTTCAAAAGGTCGAAGGCAACGTGACGTTTCACACCGCGATGTCTACCGCGTTCCCGCAGCCGGCACCCGGAACGGCCCCGTCACCTGGCCCGCTGAATGTGCCAGCTGAAAAGCTGCGCAGCATGCTAGGCCTGACAAGCGTTCAATACAAACAGGGCAATACGGCGCTGGCGGTTGTCGACTCAACGCTTAGCTAAATCCATTCAAACTATAAACACTCAAAGCTATGAATACGTGCATTAGTAAAATCAAAATCGTGGCGCTGTTGTGTGGCATCAGTGGTTTCTCTGTCCTGGCGATAGCCGGCGAGATGAAGGACACGGGCAGCAGTGGCGCCGGTCAAAACAAAATCGAGATCAAAGACTTCGCTTTTAATCCGCAGACTATCACGGTCAAGTCCGGTGAGAAGATAACCTGGATCAATCGCGACGAGGAACCGCACACAGTGGTGAGCGTTGGCAAGCAGTTCAAGAAATCGTCCGCGCTCGATACGGATCAAGCCTACACGATCGTGGCGGGCGCTCCAGGGACTTATAGCTACTTTTGCTCGGTTCATCCGAAGATGACAGGGACGATCGTGGTCACACCGTAATTGTCAGAGATTCCAGTTTACACCGAGTGTGTTATGAACCTGTTCTTAGCGGCGTCCCCGAACCCTTTCGATGTAAAAGCTGCGTTGCTCGCGGGACACGCTCAACATCCGGTCATCATTCATTTTCCAATTGCGCTCTTTATCGCCAGCGTTGTCTTCGAGGTAATGGCGGCTTGGCGGAAGCAACCTGTTCTCGCAACGGTCGCCTATTACAATCTGCTGGGAGCCGCGTTGACCATCCCGTTTGCAATCGCAACTGGTCTGGGAGCCTGGCACTGGCAACTGGAAGGCGCGGCAATAAAAGGTAACCTACGCCTGCATATGATTTGTGCTCTGACTTCTGCATTCCTGATCTTGTTTCTCACCTGGATGCGGTGGCGTCTGCGCACCAAGGGCATTTCGCCGCGTGCATGCTATTTCGCAGTGATGGCGCTGGGTTTAATGATGATCACCCTGACAGGGCACCTCGGTGGAATCCTCAGCGGGGTGGAAACGCCGTGACGCGAGATGCCATCTTTTAGGAAGAAGCTCCGCGACCCAGATGTACGGCAACTCATCGCATATCTGCGAACACTACAAGGCTGAATCGCAAATCGCAGCGTCGTTCGAAAAGGCAAGTTGGGCCGGTGCGGTATGGTGCCGATCGGACACCACGCTTAAGACACATGAACTCCGGCTGGCCGGGCGCATGGCGCGACTCGGCATGGAGACGCCGGAAGAATTGCGGCTGGATGACAAAGATCATGTTGCGGTTCTTCGTGCTTTCCATTCTAAAAGCGATCCGACGAACTCGGCCTGCGGCGATTCGTCCAAGAGTGCGATAACTCCAGCCAATGACTGTTGCGTTTGTGTCAACCGCTTCCCATTTAAGACGCCTCCGCCGTGGCGGACGGACTACAATTCTCTAGCTAGAAGACAGACAGCCGACCACGGCCGCTTTGCTTGAAATGTTGGCGAGGAGACTTTTGCTATTAGTCTGAGAAAAAAGGAAAGACGGTTCAGTTTTGCCGCTGCATGCATGACGCTATGAACCTCCACCGGTTTCCAGCCGCTGCGGGCAAAGAAGTCCGGACCTTCCTGAGGCGCGAACTTCAACGGCGCGCCTGCCTGGTCGAGAGGCGCGCCCATCTTTTTCGCCAACATTTTCAAGAGAGCGGACGAAACCAGATCGATGACCCAGCGCTGAAAGCTCCGGGTAACGGCAAGGTCCTGGCCAAGGGACATGACTCCTTCTTCGTCGAAGTAAACGAGCAAACCCTCGCTGACAACAAGTGCTCGATTCGCCCGGCCACCCAGGTCCGAGAAGAGTTCACGGCGGGCACGTACTTCGGAAAGATCCAGTCGCACGCGCTCAACCTGGCAGATTGGCGTTTCGTTTCGAAGGACATCTTCCTTGTACGCCAGAATTTCCGGTAGATCGACTTCGATCCATTGCAGAGAGCCGGGGAGATTCATGCGATAAGGCCGGACATCGAGTCCTGCCGCGAGATTAACGACCATGTCCGTCCCGAGTTTGACTTGGCTCGAAATCACATGGTCGATAAGCCACGTGCGTGCAACGAACGGCCACGAGTTCTTTTCCGCGAACGACATTGAGGCGGCGATTTGTTCTCCACGTTCGCCAGCGAGCTGCCGTGCAAACGGATCGCGAAACACGGCATCCGTTCGCTCCGTCTCCCGCGCGCGATAAACCGCCACCCATCGCGCCGTGTCAGAGATGTTCCGAATTCTGGACTCGGGCTCGGTCATTTACGCGATCAATATAAACCGGCTGGGTAGTGAAGGTCGAATCGGCAATTGGCCGAATTAAAACAACGAGATCCTGGCTGTCGCGCCTTTGCTAATTCCCCTAATGTCAGTGCTGGCCTTCACGTCCAGCCCGATCTTGTGCTAGAATTTGTGCCGGACTGCAAATTGGTTAACGCTAACCGTCGATAACATTCCAGATCTATGACCCAAGTGTTTGAACTTCGGCTGGCCAGGCGCATGGCACGTCTTGGCACCGAAACGGCATTTGAAGTGTTGGTCAAAGCGAAAGCGCTCGAGGCAAAGGGCCGCGACATCATTCATCTTGAAATAGGAGAGCCCGATTTCGATACGCCGCGCAATATTATCGATGCGGCTTGCGACGCCCTGCACAAAGGTTTCACCCATTACGGACCTTCGGCCGGTTTGATCGAGTTGCGCGAGGTTATCGCGCAGCACGTGAGCGAGACGCGTCGGGTAAATGTGGCGCCCGATGAAGTCGTCGTTGTCCCCGGCGGCAAACCCATCATCTTTTTCTCGATTCTAGGGCTCGCAGAAGACGGCGATGAAATCATTTACCCGAATCCCGGGTTCCCTATTTACGAGTCAATGATCAATTATGTCGGCGCGAAGGCGGTGCCGATCCGATTGCGCGAAGACTTGGATTTCCGTCTCGACGTTGATGAACTCGCCAGTCTCATAAATGATCGCACAAAGCTCATCATTCTGAACTCGCCACAGAATCCGACCGGCGGCGTGTTGGAGAAGAAGGATATCGCGGCGACTGCCAGCGCCATCGGCGATCGCAACATCATGCTGTTGAGCGACGAGATCTATAGCCGCCTCATTTTTGAGGGCGAACACCACTCCATCATGTCGCTCGACGGCATGAAGGAGCGCACGATTTTGCTTGATGGCTTTTCCAAAACTTACGCCATGACCGGCTGGCGCATGGGTTACGGCGTCATGCGTGCCGATCTCGCAAGCCAAATCTCACGGTTAATGACAAACTCCAGCTCGTGTACTGCCAGCTTTTCTCAAATCGCCGGCATTGAAGCGTTGCGCGGCCCGCAGGAATCAGTCGATCACATGCGCGACGAGTTCAAGAAACGGCGCGACGTGATGGTTGCCGGTCTAAACAAGATCAAAGGTTTCTCCTGTCGCGTCCCACATGGCGCGTTCTATGTCTTCCCAAATATCACGAAGACCGGATGGCCATCGAAAAAGCTGGCCGACGCGCTCCTTGATGACGCAGGCGTCGCTGCGCTATCAGGTACCGCGTTCGGGAACTTCGGCGAGGGTTATCTTCGTTTCAGCGTGGCGAACTCGATAGAGAACATCGAGAAAGCGCTGAATCGCATCGACGCTTGGACAAAGAAGAATCTGTAGGCTGTAGCGTCCGCTGTGCTCAGCGGTTTTCGGAAGGTTCTCACTCTGCTCGAGCTAACGCGGAAACCTTATTGCGACGCCGGTCTGGATTCGCGCAAGCTTGATCTGCTCGCCCGATAGCGAACAACGAAATTTGTCTTGTCGAGACATTCGGCAGCTGGCTATCTTTTGAAGCTGATTTGGATAGGCGCACAAACGGCATAAGCTGGCGACAAAATAGAAAATCCAACCGAAAGGAACAAAGATGAAACTAATCATCTCCGTAATCGTAGCTATCGTTTTCGCTTCTTCTGGCGCTGCATTTGCGGCGGATGCACGAGCGCTACGGGCTCAGCACTGCGCCTCCTGCCACGGCAAAGATGGCAGCGGCAACACCGCGATGGGAAAAAAGCTCGGTGTGAAAGATTACACCAAGGAGCAGAGCTTCAGTGACGCCGAGGCGGCGAACGTCATCAAAAACGGCAAAGGCAAAATGAAAGCTTATAAAGGCAAGCTGTCCGATGCCGACGTTAAGGCTTTGGTCGCCTACGTCGTTCGTTGAAGAGATAACGCCGCAAATTTTCAACGCCTGTCCTCAAGTGCGGCGGTTGTAATGCCAGCAGGTCGAGACAGCATGTTAAAGTTGCTGTAGCCACGACCCTGTGGACCATTTGCTTGATGTGGAGAGCAACGTTGGCTGGACCGGCACCAGCCCGGTGACTACAGATTGCGAATCGCCTAAGCCTTGACCGCAGGCTCAGGTTCCGCTTGCGGTTTAGCAATTTTTGACGATGAGGGTTTCTGTTTTCTGCCGGCGGCGATTCGTTCGATTACATAAAACGTCACCGGAATGAGAAAGATTGCGAGTCCCGACGCCGCGATCATTCCGCCGACGACTGTTGAGCCGAGCACGCGCCGCGCGACAGCGCCCGAACCGGTCGCGAACCAAAGCGGCAAACATCCAAAAATGAAAGCGAATGAGGTCATCAAAATCGGCCGTAGACGCAAGCGCGCGCCTTCGAGCGCGGCATCGAGCAGGGGCTTGCCTTTTTCGTATTCATCCTTCGCGAACTCGACAATGAGAATCGCATTCTTAGCAGCCAAACCGATGAGCATAATCAAACCGATTTGCGCGTAGATGTTGTTTTGCATCCCGCGCAACCAAAGTGTGAGAAACGCGCCAAAGACCGCGACAGGTGTGCCTAACAAGACGCTGAACGGGAGCGACCAGCTTTCGTAAAGCGCGGCGAGAATAAGGAAAACGAACAAGAGCGACATGCCGAAGACTGCGGCTGGCGAGACGCCCTGCTGCGCTTTCTTTTCCTGGAACGACATTCCTAGATAGTCGTACCCCATTTCTTTGGGCATCGTTTGCCGGAAGACTTCTTCCAACGCGTTCATCGCTTGATTCGAGCTGTAACCGGGCGCGGCAGCGCCGTTGATTTGTGCCGAGCGATATTCATTGTAGCGCAACGTGAATTCCGGCCCTGCGATATTCTTGATACTGGAGATAGCGTCGAGCGGCACGGGGTCGCCGTTCGCATTGCGAACGAAGAACTGCCCCACATTCTTCGCATCGGTGCGGTAATCGCCTTCGGCCTCGATGTAAGTTTGCCATGTTCGGCCAAAGCGATTGAAATAGTTCACAAAAAATCCGCCCATGAACGTCTGCAGCGTTTGATATACCGAGGTCAGATCGATTCCCTGCTTGATCACTTTGTCGCGGTCGACGTTCACAAAAACCTGCGGCACGTTCGGTTGAAACGTCGGAATGAGAGTGCTGAGCTCGGGACGCTTGCGCGCGGCGTCGAGAAACGTCTTCATATTTTGCGCCAGAAACGCGACATCTTTTCCCGAGCGATCTTCCAATATGAATTGGAATCCGCCGGAAGTGCCGACACCTGGAATCACCGGCGGCGGGAAAGCAAACGCGATCCCTTCACTGAGACTTGAGAGGTACTTAGTCAGTCGCGCCTTGATTGCGTCGTATTGTTCCTCCGGCTTCGTTCGTTCGCTCCACGGTTTAAACGTGACGAAGAAAAACGCGTGGTAGGTGTCGGCCACCAGGCTCAGCAGACTAAAGCCGATGACACTGGTGGTATATTGCACGCCGGGTGTTTTGCTCAAAAAACCTTCGATCTCTCGGCAAACCTTGTCGGTGCGCTCAAGCGAAGCCGCGTCGGGTAATTGCAGCGCCAGAAAAACGTAGCCCTGATCTTCTTCCGGCAAAAAGCCGCTTGGTAATCTGGATCCGAAAAAACCCGCGCCGACCGCGAGCACAAAGAGCAACGCGAAACTGAGTACGGCCTTTCGAATGGCGACCCGCGACCAGTTCACATAGCCGTGCGTTGCGCTGCCAAATACGCGATTGAATCGATCGAAAAACCAACGGAGCGGCCCGCGACTCTGTTTTCGAGGCCGCAGCAACAACGCTGAAAGCGCAGGACTCAGTGAAAGCGCGTTGAACGCGGAGAAGATGACGGAGATCGCGATCGTTAGGGCAAACTGTTGATACAAACGCCCCGTGATGCCGGGGAGAAAGGCCGTCGGGATGAATACTGCAGAAAGCACGAGCGCGATGCCAATCACCGGTCCGGACACTTCACGCATAGCTTGAAGCGTCGCGTCGCGCGGATTCATTCCCTCCTCAATGTGACGTTCGACCGCTTCAACGACGACAATCGCGTCATCGACCACGAGGCCGATCGCGAGTACGAGACCGAAAAGTGAGAGCGTGTTAATCGAAAATCCGAATAAGGGAAACAAAACAAATGTGCCGACTAATGAGACCGGCACGGCGCAGAGCGGAATTAGCGTGGCGCGCCAGCTTTGCAGGAAGATGTAGACAACCAAAATAACGAGCGCGAGCGCTTCAAACAGCGTCTTCACAATCTCCCGCATGCCTTCCGTAACGGCGAGCGTTTGATCGAGCGAGACCGCGAAATCCATGTCCCCTGGGAAGCGTTGCTTCGCTTCAGCCAGGAATTGTCGCACACCCTGCGCTGCTTTGACCGCGTTGGTGCCTGGCAGTTGGTAACAGGCGACGATTGCCGCCGGTTGGCCGTTCAGCCGCCCCTTCAAATTGTAGGTTTGCGCGCCGAGATCGATCCGCGCAATGTCTTTCACGCGCACAAATGAGCCATCCGGATTGGCGCGCACAACAATCTCACCGAATTCCTGCGGCGTTTGTAATCGCCCCTGCGCCCTCACCGTGTAAGTAAATTTCTGTCCGCTTGGAATCGGTTCGCCGCCGACCTGTCCCGCGGGATTCACCGTGTTCTGCTTTTGCACCGCGGTGATGATGTCAGGCACAGTGATTCCGAGCTTCGCGAGCTGATCGGGCTTGACCCACAACCGCATCGCATATTGCCCGGCGCCGAACACCTGCACGTTGCCAATTCCTGGAATGCGCGTCAGTTGATCGACCAGATTGATATAGGCGTAATTCGCGAGAAAAACGCCGTCGTAGCTTCCTTTCGGCGAATAAAGCGAAACGAGCATCAACGGCGCCGTAGTCGATTTCTTAACGGTGATGCCGTAGTTAATAACATCGGCGGGCAACTGCGATTGCGCCTGTGACACCCGAATCTGCGTGAGTACGTGATCAATGTTCGGATCGGTCGCGACGTCGAAATTCACGATCAATCGAATGTCGCCACTGTTGGCGTTGATCGAGTACATGTAATTCATGTTGTCCACGCCGCTCATCTGCTGCTCGATCGGCGCCGCTACCGATTGCTCGATCGTAAGCGCGTCCGCGCCGGTGTAGTGCGTTTGCACTTGAATCTCGGGCGGCGCGATTTGCGGATACTGCGCGATCGGCAACGCGAGGATGCAGACGCCGCCGATCAGCGTCATCAAAATGGCGATGACAATCGCGACAATCGGGCGCCTGACGAAGAACTCTGACATTCTATAGCGCTACTTTGCCTGATCCGATTTTGAAACCAGCGCGTCCTTCGGAGGGGACCACTCCTTCGCCGTAATTTGCGCGCCCTCCCGTGCTTTTTGAATGCCCTCAACCACGACCTTGTCGCCCGCTTTGAGGCCTTCAGTCACTTCCCACATCGCGCCGATTCGTTCGCCCATTTTCACCGGACGAATGCTGATTTTATTATCGTCGCCTACGACGGCGACCTGATAACTGCCCTGCAATTCGTTCACTGCTTCCTGCGGAACAACGATCGCGCCTTTTTTCATATCGGCGACGAAGCGGACCTTTCCGAACTGGCCAGGTCGCAAAATACCTCCCGGATTCGGAAATGTCACATAGTAGCGGATCGACCCAGTCTTCGTATCAAGGTTGCGATCGAGCGCATAAAATTTGCCTTTCTGCCGATACACCTCGCCGTTGCCGAGGGTCAGTTCGAAGTCGAGAGTTTTTATATAGGCGTTGCGCTCCGTAGGATCAGGGTGGCGCGAAATAAAATCGGTAAATGGCCCTTCACCAGCAGTCACGACCGCTTTGATCGGATCAATCTGCGACATGGTTGTGAGTGGTCCGGTAGTTGGTCCAACCAGATCGCCGACCTGATTGTTGGCAAATCCAACCAGACCATCAATCGGCGCGGTAATTTTAGTGTAACCGAGATTGATCTCAGCCTGTTGCACCGCAGCTTGGTCGGCTTCCACATTTGCGGTGGTTGAGTCGGCGGCTGCAACGGCAGTATCTCGCTCCTGATCGCTGATGACTTTCTTCTTAAACAGGTCCACGGCGCGTTTTTTGTCCGCATCAGCTTTAACCTGGTTGGCTTGGTCTTTTGCCAAAGTGCCCTTTGCTTGTGCTAATGCAGCCTCGAAAGGACGTGGATCGATTTTGAAAAGCAGGTCGCCTTTTTTCACTACATTACCTTCCTGATAGTCGCGCGAAACAATGTAGCCCTGCACCTGGGCGTTGATGTTGGCGTTGATAAAACCATCCAGCGTAGCGACGCGCTCGAGCACACGCGGGACATCGTGCGGCGTTACCGTTGTCACCAGCACTTCAGGCGGAGGCGGAGCGGTCTGCGCCGGCTTTCGCGAACAACTTAAAAGCAATGCCGGCAATATCAGCAACACACCTGCGAGAGCACCCTGTTTCATCATATTCATTATCGCTGATCTCCAACTCCCAGGAAACTGTTCCACTCCGTAGTATCCTTCATTTGTTCCAATGTCTTGTCTTTTGTCTCACAAACGGTAAGCCATACAAAGGGCAGCGAGATCGCTCCGGCTATCGCATAGAAAACGTAAGCGCCGGTCAGACCGACCGCCTTCAGCAGCGGTAAAAAAGTGACGGTGACGGTGAAATTCGCTATCCAATTGGTGGCACCAGAAATGGCGAGAGCAGCTCCCCGAATTTCGTTGGGAAACATCTCGCCTAACAATACCCACATGACCGGACCCCACGACACAGCGAAGGCAACGATGTACAGATTTGCCGCAGTAAGTCCTCCCACAGCGGCCAGGTGACTTAGCACTGGCTGGCCGTCAGGGCCTGCATCGGCGGTGGCGAATACGGCTGCCATGGCACCAAGCGTCAGAGTCATCCCGACGGATCCTGTTAGCAGCAACGGCTTCCTGCCGATGCGATCAATGAGCATGATGGCCGGGATCGTGGCGAGGATGTTCACCAAGCCGGTGAGCACGTTAATGCGCAGAGCCCACTGTTCAGTCGCACCCGCTGCTTTCCACAAAATCTCACCGAAATAAAAAATAATGTTGATACCGACGAATTGCTGGAAAGCTGCCAAACCCATTCCCACCCAGAGCACCGGGGCGATACGTCTCGTGCCAGGAATAATAAGATCCGACAGCCGAGGACGGCGTTCGCCTTCGAGGCTTTGCTCGACCTGTCGCACCAGGCGATCGGCATCGCCACCAATTCGTGCGAAGACCTTTTGCGCTCGGTCATGTTTGCCTACGAAAACGAGATAGCGCGGCGACTCTGGAATGGTCATGCTGCCTAACAAAAATGCGATGGCCGGCACGGATTCCATCCAAAACATCCAGCGCCATGTCGGCGCCCCAAACCAAAAGATCTCACTGGCTCCGCCAGCAACTCTGGCGAGAATCGCATTGCTTAGAAATGCGCTAAACAACCCCACGACGATCGCCATTTGCTGCAGCGAGGCCAGGCGACCCCGCATATGCGGCGGAGCGACTTCGGCAATGTACATCGGCGCCAATACGCTGGCGCCACCGATGGCGACACCGGCTGTTATCCGTGCCGCGATGAAAAACCCGGCCGAGCTGGCAGCGCCTGTGGCGACAGCAGTCACGAGAAACAGAATCGCGTTTACAAACATTGTCGGACGCCGCCCAAGAGAATCAGCTAGCCTGCCTGCGCCAAAGGCGCCAACGGCGCAGCCGAGCAACACTGATGCAACGGCGAAGCCAGTTCCGGCTGCATCAGTGCCAAAGGCTTTTGCCAGGGCATCAACGGTGCCGTTAATCACGCCGCTGTCGAAGCCGAAGAGGAAACCTCCAAGCGCAGCTACGCAGCACAGCACGATCACATAGCCAGACCTGCGTCGCGCGGCATGGGCGCTCGTCACTTCAGTTCTGGTTTTCAGTGTCGGGTCGTGCATTTCAGATCGAACCCGCCGCCCGCGATGAGGACGCGTGTTTCTTTCATCTCATCGCTTCATAAAGTTCCTGAAATGTTTAACTGACTCTGCATAATGCCGCTCGAAAGAGTCACGTTACCACGCGTTTTCGCGACGTCGTTCGGTAGCGGGATCAACCCTGACTTTCGGCATCGTCCAAATCAAGCCGAAACAGGCAAATGAGAAGGCCGCAAAATATTAATACTGCAATCATTGTCATTGCTCACATGCGTTGAGGTGAGTGAGTAGTTCTGAAACGGAAGGCACAATGCCATCGTGCGCGAAAATTCATCACGTCACGGCGGCTTTCCACCCGCAGTAATTTTCGAACCGGCAGAACCGTTTGTTCAGCTTTTCTGGAATTCATAATCTCTGCACCTTTGCGCCGCTTGGCAGGTTGGACGGCCGTTCGCTCGGGATTACCACCTCCGGGCCGCCGAAAGGTCGAGCCGCTCGTTCCAGTAAATGAGCGTGTTCATCAAATTTAATCTGATCGAAAATCATGGCTTGCGTGGCGATGAGCCAGATTGTGAAACAAACGATCAGTGTGCGAAGTGGGAATGATCCACGGCTGGCGGTGGCTTCTGTAACCGGAATCCGCCTTGCGCGAGCAAGCTCCGGTTCCTGATCAGTCCAGTCGACCTTGTCGTCTGCCGAATACCAGACGCTGAAGGGCTCACAGTCGCCTCGATCCTGATTCGTCTTCATCGCCCAAGGTTCGCGCTCGTGGCAGAGGACGGCCATTTCGCCTTGGCGAGATTTTCCGCTGCCACTCCAGAGGTCGTTCACACTCCCTCCTTCGAGATACGGTGGAAATTCCGGAGCCTGTGCGTGGTTGCAGTCGAAGATAGCCAATCATCTGCGACCAGAATGAATGAAATCAAAATGCTGTTCCATCGGCATTCTTAAGGCCAGAATTCGTGAGTTGTGACGAGTCTATCGGAACCCGAAACCGACATTGACCTGAGCCGAACAATTCGTTGGTTGATTGCTTCGGCGGTGGTGGTCTTTGCGTGCGGGATCCTCGCCATCGTGTTGCCTCTTACATTTTCGATCGGAGTCGCAGGATTGTTAGGTTGGCTATTTATCTTCGCGGCCGTTGCGCATGTTGTTTTTGGCATTCATTTCGCGAGCGGCACCCTGGCCTGGCACACGTTCATAGCCGCGTTATACGCTTTGGCTGCAATCAATCTACTGGTGAATCCGCTACTCGGGGTGGTTCTTCTCGCGTTGGTAATTGGGATCGTTCTCGTTGCCGAAGGTATCATCGAGGTCGTTCTCTTTTTCGTGCTCCGCGAATATCGTTACGTCGTTTGGATCTTGATCGATGGAGTTGTCACTCTGGTCCTCGGGATCGTGGCATGCGCACAGTGGCCGCCTGCCAGCTTGGAGCTGGTTCAAAACCTTGTGGGAATCAGTTTCATTTCCAGCGGCATTTCCCGTTTGTTGCTGGGCTTCGCAATTCGCGTCATGGAGCAAACGGAGACTCCGGTTGCATGAACAAGAAGCAGCCCGCGCGGGCAGACTTGCGAATGTTCGCGTGCGTATACTGGCTACAAATAGTACGCGACGCGTTCGCGCCTGCGCCAGTGCCGAAGCGTAAGATAAGCGCCTATCATTCCTCCAAGATGCGCAAAATGTGCGACGCCCTGGTCAGTCCCGAAAACTCCGCTGAACAATTCAAGAAGCGCGTAGAGGATTACGAATACGATCGCTGGCATCGGAATTGGCGGGATCAACAGGACAATGGTGCGGCGCGGAAAAAGTATGCCGAAGGCCAGCAGAACTCCAAAGATCGCCCCGGAAGCGCCGACGGTCGGATACACTCCCGTCGATGTCATCATTGAGACGACTAACAACTGGGTCACGCTCGAAGAAAGCAAGGAAGCAAAATAGAGCGTCAGGTAGTGTCGCGGACCCATCGCCGTTTCGACATCAGAGCCGAACATCCAAAGCGCGTACATGTTGATCGCAAGATGAAGGAAATTCGCATGAAGAAAGCCGCACGTGATCAGCTGCCACACCTTGAATCCGACGGGACTGTCGAACTGGGGGACAATAAAATGGCCAATCGGCCAGAGCGCGAACCTGCCTAACAAACCCGGACCGGATATGGCCTCCAAAGCGAAAACAGCGACGTTTACGCCGATGAGAATTCTTGTGAGTCGCGCCATAAAAATAGCCTAACCGCCTTCGCCTACTTTCACACAAAGGTCACAAAGAGTCACGATGGACACAATGTTCCGGAGATCTGGTTACCAAAAGAACGCAGCGGTCGTGCAGCGAAAGAACAAAACAAACTCTCCGGCGGTTTCTACAAGGGTCGCCGGGGAATCTGAAGGACTTCTTGATTTCCTTAGAGATTTAGCGTGGTGAAGTTTGTGCGCTTAGTCATGGCGACGTGATCAATGAGGCAAAAACTCTCACGTGGAATTGGAACACTCGGCCTGGTTTTTGTTCTCTTCTTTTCCACGTCAGGCGGCCCGTACACCACCGAGACCTTGATCCACTCAGTCGGACCCGGGCTGGGCCTGCTCATTTTGGCGCTGGTTCCGCTGGTATGGTCCGTGCCGGAAGCACTGATTGTGGGCGAGCTCGCCAGCATGTTGCCGGAAGAGGGGGGTTATTATCGTTGGGTCGATCGTGCGTTCGGGCGCTTCTGGGCTTTTCAAAACGGTTGGCTCACATGGATGTATTCGCTTGTGGACATGGCGATCTACCCGGTGCTGTTCAATCAATATTTGCGCTACTTCATCCCCGAATTGGACGCGCGAGTGGAATGGCTTATCTCGCTTGCCATTATTTGGGGCGCAGCATGGATCAATGTCCGCGGGTCGGTGAACGTGAGTCGTACTTCAATCGTCGCCGGCTGCTTTATCATGCTGGGCTTTCTTGTCCTGTCGGCGGCGAGTGCGCCTCGGATCACTCGCGTCCCGTGGCAACCGTTCGCGTCGGAGGACGTTCGCGGATTCGGCGGTTTGGCGGTCGGCATTTCGATTGCCCTCTGGAATTATATCGGCTGGGATAATCCGTCGACTGTGCAAGGCGAAGTAAAAGATCCGTCACGGACGTATCCGCTCGCGCTCGCGTTCGCGTTGCCGTTTGTCACGCTCGGTTACTTCGTTCCATTGCTCACCACACTCGGTGCAAGCGATTGGACGACGTGGACGGAAGGTGGTTGGCCGCAGATCGCTGCCTCAGCGGCTGGAAGTGCAGGTCGATGGATTGCAATCTGGATCGCCCTCGGCGGAATGATCAGCGCGCTGGCGCTTTTCAACGCACTGCTGCTTGGCTACTCACGAATTCCGTTCGTGCTCGCCGATGATGGGTTGCTACCGAAATCTCTTGCGAAGCTGGATGTGCGCGGCACGCCACGGACAGCTGTCATTGTGTCAGCAATCTTTTACTCCCTCTTTGCCCTTGTAACTTTCAGTAAGCTCGTCGTTGCCGATGTGCTCCTATATTCACTTGCGCTCTTTCTCGAGTTCGGTGCCCTAATTCAACTCCGCAAAATCGAACCGTCACTGCGAGGCGCGTTCCGAATTCCGCTGGGCCGCATAGGTGTGGCAGTTCTCGCTGGGCTGCCAGTGCTCGTGTTAGTGGCTGTGATCGGCGTTTCATTCGTCGACGGTGAATACGGTTTGCCAGCAGTCATCGGCACCGCTGTGGCGATTGCTACGGGACCTTTGATCTATCGACTCACGCAGCGCAAGAGTACTGGTTAGGCAAATCTGGATAACGGAACAGGGCGCTCCTTTGCTGAATTCTGCGTTCAGTGTTGAATGTCGCGCACCGGACGCTTGCCGGAGACGGGTTGAGCGTTCATCTTTGCGCGCCATGAAGGCCGATTCCGTTGGTCAATTGATCATGACGGGTGTTCCCGGAAAAGAACTCGATGCGGAAACAGCCCGTTTGTTTCGGCGCGTACAACCGGGGGCATACATTCTCTTCGGACGCAATCTTGAGAGCGCGACGCAACTACGAAAGCTCATCGATGATTTGCGCGACCTAAGCGAGATCGAGCCGATCTTCACAATCGACCAGGAAGGCGGCCGTGTTTCGCGATTGCGTCTGATCGGTAACGAACCGCCGAACGCGCAACAATTGCGCGATAAGAATGAAATCGATCTGATCCGACGCCACGGCGATATCACCGGGCGTTTGCTGCGCCTCTTCGGGTTCAATCTCGATCTTTGTCCGGTGCTCGACATTTCCTTCAACGATGACGCCGAGAATTCGTTGCACGGCCGGTGCTACGGGAAAACCGTCGGGCAGGTGGTTCGCAATGCGGGTGAGTTCAATGAGGCCATGCGCAAGCAGGGGGTCGCCAGTTGCGGCAAACATTTTCCCGGCTACTCGGCGGCAACTTCAGATGCCCATTTCCAGTTGCCCCGAATCGATCGCACACGACAAGAACTGGACGAAAACGAACTCGCGGTCTTTCGGGCATTCATAAGGAGGGGCGGTTCACCGAACCGCCCGGGGGCGATTGAGGTCGATCGCCCCTACCTCGAAGAGGGGCTAGTCGACAGCATGATGATTTGCCACGGCTGGTATCCATGCTTCGAGCCGCAACCAACGCCGGCCACATTGTCGCGCCGGATCATTACAGAGTTGTTACGCAACGAATTTGCCTTCGACGGTCTGATCATGACTGACGATCTCGATATGGGCGCGATTCTGACGGGCTATCGATTGGACGAAACCATTCGCCGCGCCGTGCACGCCGGAAACGATATCGTGATGATTTGCCATCGCGTGCCTGAAATCGAAACGGTGCATCGAATCCTTGGCACGTTGCCTTCCAATCAAATCGAACGCGCGCAGCAGCACATAGGTGACTTCAAAAAGGACTTCTCGCCACCTCAGAAATTTTCGGAGAGCGCCTTTCATGAGATCAACCGAGAAATTGCGGATCTTCGCACTGCCGTGGTCGGTGGAGAAAAAGCCGGCAGGACCGTAGCCGAGCGCCAAATTTCCCCCGTGGAGAGATTCTGATTTGGAACACGGCAGCGCGCGTTTGAGCAACACTCTGTGATTATCCTGCGCGACAACTCTGGGCAGCCCACGCGCCGAAACGCGGGGGCTCGCGCTGCAAAGCAAGGATTTGCGCAATTCGAAAGTTCGCGACTCGCGAAAGCTTTCGGAGTCGCCGGCACGCGAGGCGTGTGTGCTCGCCAAATGTTTTTGCGTCGCGCCGTGAGCAGATAGCTTGACCCGTCTGGCAAATCCGCTCTATCCTCCGCTCTCACTGGCCCGCGAACGGGCCGCATTCCTTTACAATGCAATCGCGCGATGCCCCAAGCCATGTTGTGCCGGTGTTTCAACAGCGACGGACGAATGGGCGCGCTGAACTTACCATCCGGGGGATAATCATTGGCGTTGTCATCACGTTGGTCTTCACTGCGGCCAACATTTACGCCGGACTCAAAGCTGCTCTCACTTTCTCGACGTCAATCCCGGCGGCCGTCATTTCGATGGCGATCCTGCGGAGCTTTCGCGACGCGACAATCCAGGAAAACAATATTGTGCAAACGGTCGCCTCCGCAGCGGGCACACTTTCATCAATCATCTTTGTCCTGCCGGGATTGATCATGATCGGGTGGTGGACCGACTTTCCGTTCTGGACTTCGTTTTGGATCTGCGCGCTCGGCGGAATTCTTGGTGTGATGTACTCAATTCCTCTGCGTCGCGCGCTGGTGACGACTTCAGATTTGCCATATCCCGAAGGCGTCGCGTGCGCCGAAGTCTTGAAAGTCGGCAGTAGCGGCAGCGCTGATGTTGCTTCGAACATGGAACAGGGACGCGCCGGCCTGCTGGCAGTCTTGTGGGGGTCAATTGTCTCTGCCGCTTTTGCTTTGATCATCGAAACACAGATCTTCGCTTCCGATGTGGCGCAAAATTTTCGGATCGGCAGGAAAGGTGGGGTTACCGGTTACGATTTCTCTCTGTCGTTTTTGTTGTTCGGAATTGGGCATCTGGTCGGTCTTTCGGTTGGAATCGCGATGCTTATCGGTGCGCTGATCGGCTGGGGTTGGGGAGTGCCGCATTATTCTGCTCTTGCTAACGACTTCACCACACCCGTGGCTGCGCTGGCGCGCGCCGCTTGGAGCGGCAAAGTCAGATACATCGGTGCGGGCGCGATCGGGATTTCGGCAATTTGGACTTTGTTGAAGCTGGCAAAGCCGCTTACTAGCGGTCTCGCCAGCGCGATGGCTGCGTCGCGCGCGCGTAAAGCGGGCAAAGCCGAAACGCTGCCGATCACTGAGCGCGATATACCGATCGGCATTGTAGGTCTTGTGACGTTGGTGTGCATGCTGCCGATCGGCTGGCTCCTCGGCGATTTCGGAAACGCAAGCGGTCTCGGCGCGCATTTGCCGACGCTCATCATCGGCGGTGTGGTCTACATCGTTTTGATGAGTTTCTTCGTTTCGGCGGTCTGCGGTTACATGGCCGGGCTGATCGGTTCATCCAATAGCCCGTTATCCGGCATTGGAATTTTGGTCGTGATCGGAGCTGCATTACTGCTCGTGCTCGGAGTTAAACCGTACGTCGGTCCGGACGCGGGCAAGGCGTTGATGGCATTCGCTCTTTTCACCACGGCGGTAATTTTTAATGTCGCTGCGATCGCGAACAACAACTTACAGGATCTCAAGACCGGACAACTCGTGGACGCGACGCCGTGGAAACAACAAGTCGCGTTGGTGATTGGTGTCCTCGCTGGGGCGGTGGTGATTCCGCCCGTACTGGATCTTATGAATCATACCTATGGTTTTGCTGGCGCGCCGGGCGCGGATCCGCGTCGCGCGCTACCGGCGCCGCAAGCGGGTTTGATTTCATCGCTGGCGAAGGGTGTGATCGCGGCGGACATCGATTGGAGTTTGATAGGTATCGGCGCATTGATCGGCGTCGGAATTGTTTTGCTCGATGAAATTCTTGCCCGCACGACCAAGCACATGCGCGTCCCTCCGCTCGCTGTCGGTCTCGGAATTTATCTCCCAACTTCAAGCACGTTGATGATTGTTGTGGGAGCCGTTGCCGGTTGGTTCTACGACAGGCGAGCTGATCGCACGCCCAGACCAGAAGCCGCGAAGCAACTTGGCGTTTTGCTGGCATCGGGTCTGATCGTTGGCGAAGGCATCATCGCCGTCGTGATCTCGCTGATTAGGGCCTTCTCCAGCAAACTTGCGCCGCTCGCTCTAGTTGGGCCGGACGGTGCTTTGGCGAAATTGATTCCAATTCTGGCGAACTTTGAAACGGTCGGGATCATTCTCGGTGGGTTGGCTTTCACGACGATCGCTATCGGACTCTATCGTTGGATCCTGCGGCTAGCGCCGGTTCGAGGACAATGAAACGAAAGTGGAACTGGCCGATCTGGGCCGGGTTCGTTGTCGTAGTCGCCGGGCTGGTCTCGTATGGGTTCTTCACTCGGTTTCCAATCACGCGCGACTTTCCATGGGCGAATCTTTTGCTCTTTGGTATTGGGATTGTTTTGTTGTTAGTCGGTCTGTTCCGCGCGTTTGGCCGGCCGCAGGTTTACCGCGGAAAAATTTTCGGCTCGATCTTCACAACGATTGCTGTGCTTGTTGTCGCGCTTTTCAGCTACGAAATGTTTTATGTCCTGCGGCAGGTTCCGGCCTCAGCTGGCGCTCCACGCGTTGGGCAAAAAGCGCCTGACTTCTTAGCGCTGGATCAAAATGGAAAACCTGTCGGCCTCGGCGATTTACTTTCCAACTCAAAGGGTGTCCTGGTGATTTTCTATCGTGGTTTTTGGTGACTCTTATGTAACTCCGAGTTGCGGAGTTTTCAGCAGAGGTTGCCGGATTTCGAAGCGCGTGGCATTCGCGTTGTCGGCATCAGCGTCGATCCGCCGGACGTTAACCAGCGGCATTTGCAAAAGCTCGGGTACACGTTTCCGCTGCTCTCCGATCCGAACGCGAAGATTATTCGCCGATACGATGTCCTGCATCCCGCGGCCGGACCGAAAGGAGCGGACATAGCGCGCCCTGCGGAATTCCTTCTCGATTCAAATGGCATCGTTCGCTGGGTGAATCTTACCGATAACATTGCCGTGCGTGCACGCCCCGACCAGGTGCTCGAAGCGTTAAGTCAACTCAGCGCTGCTGGCCAATGATTGACGGCGCTTTGCCGAATCAATAGGTTGAACGCTCGTGCATTCGGAACTGGAACAACTGCTCGTTCTTCAAGATCGACAACAAAAGATTCGGCAGATCCAGACTGAGATTAAAACGCTGCCGTTGGAACGCGCTCATCTTGAGTCGCAACTAGTTGCAACCGCAGCGGGCGTTGAATTGTTGAAACAGAAGGGGCGCCAAGTCGAAATTGAGCGCAAAAAACTGGAACTCGACGTGGGCACACGCACCGAAAGCATCGCGCGCCTCAAGACACAGCAGTATCAAACCCGGAAGAATGATGAGTTTCAAGCGATCGGCCATGAAATTGAGCGGTACGAAAATGAAATCCGCAAACTCGAAGATCAGGAACTCGAATTAATGATTGAGGCCGACAAGCTCAGAGGCGAACTGGAAGCGGCCGATAAAAGCGCGCGGACAACCAGGGAAAGCATCGCGCGCCAACTGGCCGATCTCGAAACCAAATCAAAAGCGTTGGGAGCTCAGCAGCAAGAACTCGAAACCGAGCGCGAAACGCTTGCTGCCCAAATCGACCCTGATTTGCTAGATCAATTCGAACGGCTCTTCAATAGCAAAGGAGACGCGGCGGTGGTTGCTGTTGAGCACGGTGTTTGTACCGGCTGCCACATGAAAGTAACGACTGCGACGGCGGCTGGAGTAAAGGCGGGGAAAGAGATCGTGAGCTGTGAAAACTGCGGACGGATTTTGTACCTCGCAGCGTTGTAGCGGCGCGTGTGTCAAGCGCCGATGGTAAGGCCGCTGACACAGCCGCCTCTACAACTCAGACGTTGAATCGGAACAGAATCACGTCGCCGTCGCGCACTTCGTAGTCTTTTCCCTCGAGTCGCAGTTTGCCTGCTTCGCGTGCTTTCGCGAAAGAACCAGCCGCAACGAGGTCATTGTAATGGATGGTTTCCGCTGCGATAAACCCGCG
>Ga0306920_100002624_pt1 | contig 22721 bp, 26 predicted proteins | sample flu12Cox44000170_FD_204666 | JGI IMG/M metagenome (GOLD analysis project Ga0306920, IMG submission 204666) | Lab enrichment of tropical soil microbial communities from Luquillo Experimental Forest, Puerto Rico - flux4day.12C.oxic.44.000.170 (v2)... | ecosystem: Environmental > Terrestrial >...
CGAGCGCTCCGATTACTGGTGCCTCCGCCTCCGCCACACACATCGAGCCAACACCCGATGGCGCGGGGTACTGGGTGGTGGACACCCTGGGGCATGTGTTCACGGCGGGCGACGCCGGCTTCTTTGGCGGCTCCCCACCGCTCGGCGACGCGGAGGCCGTCACCAGCATGTCGGCAACGACGACGGGGAACGGCTATTGGTTGTTTACGAGCAAGGGGCGCGTGTTCCCGTTCGGGGATGCGAAGTTCCTCGGTGACATGAGCGGCGTGAGGCTCAATGGTCCTGTGATCGACTCGGTCCGCACGCCATCAGGCAACGGGTACTACATGGTCGCCCAGGACGGCGGCATCTTCACCTTCGGGGACGCGAGATTCCAGGGCTCGATGGGGGGGCAGCACCTCAACGGTCCCGTGGTCGGGATTGCGCCCGATGCAGCGTCTGGTGGCTACTGGCTCGTCGGCTCTGACGGCGGCATCTTCTCCTTCGGCGGCGCTGCGTTCCATGGCTCCATGGGTGGCTCCCAGCTCAACCGGCCGGTCATCGGCGTCGTCGCCTATGGGAACGGGTACCTCATGGTGGGGATTGACGGCGGCATCTTCAACTTCTCCGACCAGCCGTTTGTCGGATCGCTCGGAGCGAACCCTCCCGCGCACGCGATAATCGGCGTGGCAGTGACGTGAGATCACACGGACCGTGGAGGTGGCCGACTCCGGCACCGGCGAGATCGAGGTCGCCGCAGATGACATCGCCGGGGTCGCCGTGCACGTGGCCGCCCGCGTCTGCGCGATCGCCGACGCGAACCAGGTGCTCGTGTCGCGAACCGTCACCGATCTCGTGGCCGGTTCCGGCCTCCAGTTCGAGGACCGGGGAGGTCACGAGCTCAAGGGCGTCCCTGGAAGCTGGCGACTCTACTCGGTGGCCGCGTGACAGGGTGGTACGGCGGACCCTCGCCCTGAATCGACACGCCCCCGGCGGCGTCGAGTCAATCGGGGGACGTCAGGGGAGGGCCGGGGGCCAGTCCGTAGAACCGCAGCGCGTTGAGGCCGAGGACCTTGTCCCGGTCCTCGGCGGGGAGGGGTGCAAGCCGGGAGCGGATCTCGCCGACCACACCGAAGCTGGCGTCGACGTGCGGGTAGTCGGAAGCCCAGACGAAGAACTCGGCCCCGACGGCCTGGATGATCGGCGCAAGAACTGTCTCGTCCGGATCGGCCGAGACGATGCACTGCCGGCGGAAGTAATCGCTTGGCTTCAAGGTCGTGGGCGTGATCGCGCTCATGACCTCGTACTTGTGGTCCATCCGATCGAGCCACGCGGCGATCCACGATGCGCCAGACTCGAGCACGGTGCACCGGAGCCGAGGATGCTTCTCGAACACGCCGCTCGCAATCATCTCCGTGAACGCGGCCATCACGTCGATGGCGAGGAATGCGAAGGAGAACAGTGCCCTACCGGAGTTCCGCTCGACCATCGGGCGGAAGGTCGGCTGATCGCGCACCACGACGTGGAAGCCCACCGGCATGTCCAGGTCCTCGAGCACCGACCAGAACCGGTCGAAGTCGGGATGGCTGAGCCCTCTCCCCGCCCGGGCGGGGAGGTCTGGCGAGAGGTAGACGGCCCGGCACCCGGCCTCCCGGGCCCGCCGCGCTTCTTCCACCGCACCCGCCGCGTCGATGAGCGAGAGGTGTGCGACCGGCACCAGCCGCCGGGGGTCGTGGGAGCAGAAGTCGACGATGTAGCGGTTGTAGGCACGCGTGTAGGCCGTTGCCAGCGCCGGGTCCGTGACCAGGCCCTCCCAGCAGATGCCGATGGTTGGATAGAGCAGGGCGACGTCGATGCTCTCGGCGTCCATCACCCGGAGCCTCGCCGCGGGGTCATAGCCACCGGTGGGGCAGCCGTCCTCGTAGCGGAGACCCTTGGTGCGGTCGATCGCGTCTGACGGGTCGAGCTCGATCCCGCCGAGGCCTGCCAGCCCGTTGCGCATCGATTCCAGGGGTCGGCCGTCGACGAGCAGCACCTCGTCGCCACGGTCGTCGTCGACGATCCGGATCGCCCGGTCTCGGAAGGCGGGATCGATGTGGTCGATCCACGTAGTCCGCGGTTCGAGAACGTGGCCGTCCGCATCGACGCTGAAGGGCGAGCCGGGCACGTCTACTCCTCTCCGCGCGGGGCTCGGAGGCTATCGGATGCTTCAGGTTGGCGGCTGCGGTGGAGCGTCCCGAGCAGGTCGGCCATCGTCGTGATCTAGGGTTCGTGGGCAATGGGGGCGCTCGGTCAGCTCCGACGGGACGGCTATGTCGTGCTCCCCCGGCTGGTGGGCTCCGACCAGCTGGCGGCGATCCGGCGAGACCTGGCGCCCTACCTCACCGGACACCTCTTCGGTCGCAATGACTTCGAGGGACTCCGGTCGGAACGCGTGTACGCCCTGCTGGCCAAAGCGCCATCGGTCGCCGACCTCGTCGAGCACCCCGCTGTCCTCGAGCTCGTCGGCGCTGTCCTGCAGCCCAACTACCTCCTGTCGGCCAACCTGGCCATCAACGTGCACCCGGGCGAGAGCGCCCAGGCGCTGCACTCCGACGACGGGTACTGCCGAATCCCGCGTCCACGCGAGCCGATGGGCGTCTCGGCCATCTGGGCGATCGATGACTTCACTGACGACAACGGCGCCACCGAGGTGATCCCGGGCAGCCACACCTGGGGCGACGAGGAGCCTGACCCGGGTGACGAACGGATCCGGCAGATAACCATGCCGGCGGGCTCGGCGGTCGTGTTCATGGGCACTCTGTTGCACCGTGGTGGGGCGAACCGCGGCACCGTCACGCGGCTTGGGATCACGCCCCAGTACTGCCAGCCGTGGATCCGCCCGATCGAGACCATGACCCTCGCCATACCACCCCCGGCGGTCGCGATGTTCTCTCCGGTCGTGCAAGCGCTGCTCGGCTACAGCATCCATCCCCCCTTCATCGGGTACGTCGACGGCCGCGACCCGCGGCGTCTCTTACCCCAAAGCTGATCGCCGGCGAGGTGGAGTGCCGTCAGCTGCAGTTTCCGTCGCGGCACCGACCCGAGCGTTGTCCGTCTAGGCACAGGTCGGGTCGATGGGACTTGTCGTCATAAACCACGTCACCCTCGACGGCGTGATGCAGGCACCCGGACGTCCGGACGAGGACACGCGTGGCCGCTTCAGCCACGGCGGCTGGGCTGCGGATCGCAGCGACGAGGTGATGGCCAGCGCCCTCGGACTGCGGATGGCCAAGCCGGATGGCGGACTGCTTCTCGGTCGATTGACCTACGAGGACCTGCTCACCTCCTGGAACGAGCGTGGCGGCCCGTACAAGGACGCCCTCATGAACGCCCCGAAGTACGTTGTGTCCTCCAGTCCGGCGACGCTGGGCTGGCCGAACTCGACGCTCGTCTCGGGGGACATCGTGTCGGCCGTTGGTGACCTGAAGGGACGCACTGCTGGTGACCTCGTGATCATGGGAAGCGGCCAGCTCGTCCGCTCGTTGCTGCCCCACGGCCTGATCGACGAATTTCTGTTGCTGATCCATCCGCTCATACTCGGCTCCGGCCAACGCCTCTTCGAGCCGGACCGGCATGTGACCGAGCTGCGGCTCGTTGACAGCACGGCAACCACGACGGGCGTCGTCATCGCGACCTACCGGCCGGCGTGAGGTCCAGGTATGCCGCCGGGCTCCTGATTTCCGCCGCTGTCGTTGTTCCCGCGTGCGGCTCGGGCAGCCACCCCGGCCACGGCTCGGCTCCGTCGACGCCCACCAATGCGACGACGGTGACGATCGGTCCTCCGACAGTGCCGAGCACGGTACCCAGGAGGGTTGATCTCGGCACGCTGGGTGGCAGCTTCAGCGCCCCGACGGCGATGAGCGGGACAGTCGTGGTCGGCGTCTCCGCGACGCCGGGCGGCGGTTCGAACGCCCGGGGCCACGCGTTCGCCGAGGACCTCGCCGCAGCCCATCCCCACATGATCGACCTGGGCACGCTCGGCGGCCGCTTCAGCAGCGCCAATGCGATCGACGGCAGCTGGGTGGTCGGCGAGGCCGACTCGGCAGACGGCGCCAGCCATCCCTTTGCCTACGACCTCGCCGCGGCTGTCCCGCACATGATCGAGCTCGGCGGTGTCATCCCGAACTGCTACGCCTCGGCGATCAGGGGCACGTGGGTCGTCGGCAGCTGCACCGCCGGGGAACACCAGAACGAGTCGCGCGCCTTCGCCTCCAACCTCGCGGCGGCGTCCCCCCACATGATCGACCTCGGCACCCTCGGTGGCGCCACCGCCACCGCCTTTGCCACCGATGGCACATGGGCGGTCGGCTACTCGACGACCCACGATGGCCAGGCGCACGCGTTCGCGTACGACCTGAGGGCGGCTCGCCCGAAGATGATCGACCTCGGCACCGTGGGCCACGCCCCCTACAGCCGGGCGGACTACGTCCAGCGGGGTTGGGTGCTCGGCGAGTCCCCTCCGGCGACGTTCGCGTCCGACCTCAACGCCGCGAAGGCCGCCGTCACCGACATCGGATCCCTGGGACCCGGAGGTGCCGCTCCGACCGGTGCCGACGACGGGTGGGTGGTCGGCCGCTCCGCCACCGCCGATGGGGCCGAGCACGCGTTCGCGTACGACTTCGCCGCGCCGTTCCCGCGCCTGGTCGACCTCGGCACCCTCGGAGGGCGGCGGAGCGCCGCCGCCGCAGTGGCCGGAGATTGGGTGGTCGGCACGGCGGCCGCGGCCGACAACCAGGACCACGTGTTCGCCTGCGACCTCGGCGCCCCGCATCCGACGATGCTCGACCTGGGCGACGATCTGGGAGATCCTTCGGCTCAAGGCAGCACGACCCCGGTCGCCGTGGGAGCGGGGTGGGTCGTCGGTGGACCGGTCGCCACCCGAGGCGGTCTGGTCGGCCACGCCTGGGCAGTTCAGATTCCCGGAGCCTGAGCACGGGTCCGCGGGGGTTGACGTCCTGGGTAAGGGCCCGCTCGACGTGTGGAACCGGCCAGTGACTATCCGTACTCGCGCTGCTCCACGACCTTGCCGTTCACGAAGCGGAAGATGTAACAGATGTCGACCGCTCGGCTCTGACCGGAGTCGGCGGCGATCCCGTGCCAGTGCATCTCGGTGATGACCACATCGCCCGCAGCGTGGGCGTGGACACACTCGCTGCGCCGGCCCGGAAACAGCTTGAGGGCTTGTTTCATGAGCTCGCCGATCTCGTCGCGCCCAACGACTTCGATGGCGTGGGTGAGGTGGCAAAGGCGGGCATCCGGTGAATAGATCTCGAGGGCGTCGTCGAGTCGCTCCTCGTTCCAGGCTTGCCAGAACGCCTCGATTGCAGCGGCATTCTCCTGCGCTACCGGCATCAGGCCCCCTGTGTCGGCTCGGGCAAAAGGGCGCTGAGGGCCGCCAGCTCCAGCTGGATGCCGTCAGGGTCGCGGAACACGAGCACCGACCCGTACCAGATGTCCGTGATTCCGGAATGTGGGACCCCGAGGCCGTCGAAGTGCGCGACCCAGGTTTCGAGGTCGTCACGGGATGGGACCGCGAACGCGAGATGGTCCAGGCCCACTCGGAACTCCGAGAACTCCCCGGGCACGGCCCGCTCGTGCTGGACCATGCTGATGATCAGTCCGGACGAGGGCTCGAGCAGGTTGACGAGGTGGCCCGGGAACATATCGGGCGCGTCGGTTTCGAACACCCGCTCGAGTCCGAGCGTCCCGTCGTACCACGCGGCGCTGCGCCCAATGTCACTGACGGTCAGGTCGATGTGCGACAAGCCGGTCAGGTTCGGCACGGACCGCCCCCTTTTTTCGCCGGGAAACGTACCGCGCCCGCGACTCCCGTGCTCCGCCGGGGGATAGCCTGCCCGGTCGTGTTCATGATCGGTGATGAGCAGTTGACATGGCGAACCTGATCTACTCGGCCATCGCCTCGTTGGACGGCTACGTCGAGGACAGCGACGGCCGCTTCGAATGGGCTGAGCCCGACGCGGAGGTGTTCGGCTTCGTCAACGAGCTCGAGCGACCGATCGGCACGTATCTCTTCGGGCGGCGGATGTACGAGACCATGGTCTCGTGGGAACACTCTCCCGTAGATGACGGCGTACCTGTCGTCGAGCGGGACTTCGCCCTGATCTGGCGGGCCACCGACAAGGTCGTCTACTCGAGGACGCTGCCGTCGGTGACGAGTGCCAGAACCCGGATCGAGCGCGACTTCGACGCCGCGGACGTACGGCACCTCAAGACGACGGCCGCGCGTGACCTCGCGGTGGGGGGTGCGAACCTGGCCGGACAGGCCATCAGGTCGGGGCTCGTCGACGAGTTCCAGCTGCTCATCGTTCCCGTGGTGGTCGGTGGCGGGAAGAGTTGGCTGCCCGGACGGCTGCGTTTCGATTTCGAACTGCTCGAGTCGCGTCGCTTCGCGAGCGGTGTGGTGTTCCTCCGGTATCGCCCCGTGTCCACGGGGCTCTCACCGCCCTAGGTTCTAGATTCGCCGCGGTGGATGGCGGCGATGAGGCCGGCGCAGCCGAAGGAGCGGAGCCGGCCGGCAGCACGGCCGGTCCTCGCCGCCGGCGGCTGCGGAGGGCCGAGCGCCGGCTGGCCTTGACGATCGGGGTCGCGGTCGCGCTCGTCGCCTTCGTGGTCCTCCGGGTGGCCGATCCGGCGTCCCTGTCCCCGACCGCCAACCGACCGTCCGGCGTCGTCGGCGGCGCGCTGGTGTTCGGGCTCGGCTTCGCCGCCGTCGCCCTCGCATCCGACCGGCTGAGGCGACGGCGGCGCTAGCCCGCGGAACCCGCGGCCTGGGCCGACCGGGAGCGAGGGGGTCCCATCAGTTCCAGTACCCGGTCCATCCGGTCCCGTCCCACCACCGCGTCCCCCCCGGCCGCGAGGGGTCCGGATACCAACCGGCGGGACGTGCGAACCCGCCCGGGCTGCCCCACGCCTGGCTCGGGGCGGCGACGGCCCGGGCCCGGCTCCGGCGCACCGATCCGGTGATGAGCAGGACGCCACCGATCACGATCAGCAGCCCGCCCCCGAGGATGCCCAGTCCGAACTTGGCCACGCCGCGGAAGGTCTGGCCCAGTGGCCGAGCGATGAGAACCTCGGATCCCGAGGTGTCGACTCGGATCGCGTATATGCCCGTCGCCGGGACCGTGAACTGGACCACGGCCGTGTAGATGCGCGGCCCCTCGGTGATGGTCTCGTCGACCGTCACCGGGTACACGGACGCCGTGAACCCATCCGACCCGGAGACCGTCACGTCCCCCGGTTCGATGGTCGGAGTGCTGCCGTGGGTGATCGTGAAGCCGCCGAGGCCGGTCTTGGTCCCGGTGCGCTCGAACACCAACCATGTGCCCGGGGTGAGGTGGCGGGTGGTGACGCCGGGGGTGGTCATCGACGGTGTCGAGAGAGCCCGGACCGCCCGCACGCCGATGACCACGGCCGAGGGGACGGCGAGGATCATGCCGACAAGCAGGACGGCGAGGGCGATCCCCAGGGAGGGCCCCAGCTTCTTCGGGGCGGACACGCTCACTGCTCACACCTATCGGCCGGTTACCCCGCTGCTGAAAGCCGCGGTCAAAGCTGGATCACGCCCGTCGGCCCGCCGTCGAAGCGCTGGCACTGGTAGTGCCGGGTCATCGAGGATCCCGCCGGGCCGAGGGCCATGTGGGTGCGGAGGTTGCGCCTGTGGAACAGCAGGGCCAGCTCCGGGTCGTGGCGCCCCATCTCGGCGTCGGCCATCACGAACTGCTCCAGCTCCCGCTCCGCTTCGTACCAATCGGCCGGCCGGCGCCCGAGCAGGCCGGCCACATCGTCGATGTCGGCCTCGTCGAGTGCGTCGCCGACCTCGACCCGCCGTTGCACGTGGCGGGCGATGCGGAAGGCCAGCCGCATCGCATGGGCCGCTTCGGCGTCGTCGGTCCGAAGCGAGCCGAGGGCGCCGACGAGCTGAGCGACGGCGGCATCGTGACGGGTGCGACGCGCCGGCGGCGGCTCGACCGACGGGAGATCGACGCCGAGGTACTCGCCGAGGAAGTCGGTGGCCATGAGGTTCGTCTCGCTGGTCCACTGCATGAACGTCATGAGGTCGGTGTCCGGTCCGGGTAGGGCAATCGCTGCACCGAACTGGAACTGGTTGCCGATGCAGCCGGCGAAGTGGCGGCGTTTGACGGCTTCGATGTCCACGGGTTCGCCGGTCAGCTCCTCGTAGCGGTCGTACAGCTTCCGCATGTCCCCGAAGTGGATGAGCGTGTCGCGCATCCGCCACGTCGTCAGGTCGCCGAGCGGATCGCCGACCCGACCGAACTCGAGATCGAGGATGGCGACGAGGTGGCCGTCATCGTGGTGGAACTGGCCCGAATCCCACACGCACGGTGCCCGGCGGCCGCGGTCGTCCGGGAGGTCCGGCGGAGCCATCCGAGACAGAACTCGGCGAACGGGTCGGGGTGCGTCTTGTGCTTGCGGTAGCGCCGTTCGACCCCGCGCTCGTCCGGTGCCGGACACACGACCCCGGCCTCCAGGAACGGGACGGGATCGCATTGGTGGAGTCTCGCCAGCTCCTGCAGGTACTCGTCGACGACCCGGTCGCGATCGCCGTCGTCGACACCCTCGAAGTCGGGCCGGCCCGGAACCCGGTCCATCAGGACGGCATCGATGCAGCCGGGGGTCTCGATGTAAGCGTGGAGCCCCGGGACGGGAAAGTCGCGTTCGGCCATCAGCCGGTGGAACGTGTACTCGTGCCGCAGGGGCAACGCCCTGGAGTCGGGGCGATCACCGCGCAGAACGAGAGGCAGACGGATCCCGTCCCGCTCGACCTCGAGGAACCACGTCGGTCGCCATCTCGGCTGGCGGACGATGTCGATGACGGTTCCACCGGTCGTCCGCCCGACGATCTCCGCCGCCTCCGCGGTGCTGGGGACCGCCGTCATCTGCAGCGCACCTCCTGGCCGTTGCCCTCCGGGATCGACGAGCATGCCTCATCCGCGTCCGATCCGGCTGACGTCCGGGCCGTCCCGACTGGCACGATGGACGCATGGGCAGCTTCACCCTCGGCCGGCTCTCGAGCGTGCCGGTGTCGGGCCATCCCGAGCTCCTGGGGCGCGCCACCGGCGACGCGCTCGCTGCGGCTGGCCTCCTCGACGAGGTCGGGGTGGTCGAGATCGACCCCACGGTGTCGGACACCGCCGCCACCCAGGAGGCCTTCGGGCTGGCGCCGGACACGCTGGCCAACTGCGTCGTCGTTGCCGGCAAGCGGGAGGGCAACGAGCGACTCGCCGCGTGCGTCGTGCTGTCGACGAACCGGGCAGACATCAACGGGCTCGTGCGGCGTCTGCTCGACGTCCGCAAGGCGTCGTTCCTGCCGACCGACCGCGCCGTCGAGCTCACGGGGATGGAGTACGGCGGGATCACGCCGATCGGCCTGCCGCCGGGGTGGCCCGTGCTGGTCGACCGGCGTGTGACCGAGACCGACGTGGTCATCATCGGTTCGGGAGTGCGCCGATCGAAGCTGCTGGTCCCGGGCGCGCTCCTCGGCCGGTTGCCCGCCGCCCAGGTCGTGGAGGGGCTCGGCCTCTGACGGCGCAGGGTCCCCGGCTTCAGCTCGACGTGGGCGTCGGGGCGCTGGTGGTCGGGGCCACGGTGGTGGTGGTGCTCCCCGACCCCGCCTGGGCGTTGGCGATCGCCTGCTGCAGGGCGGCGATGGTGGCCGCGTCGACCTGACCGGTGGGCGGGACGCCGAGGGCCGTCTGGAAGTTCTTCAGCGCGGTCGTGAGCTCGGGAGTCCAGTTGCCGTCGACCGGTCCGGTCCAGTAGCCGGCCAACTTGAGCGTCGACTGGACGGCCGAGGTCTCGATCGTCGCCTGTTTGGCCGCTGCACCGGCTTTGGCCGCCACCGCCGAATCCAGCGCCGCCGCCGTCGCCTTGTCCGCCCAGCCCGTGGTGGGCAGGTTGTTGGCCTTCTGGAGTGCCTTGACCGCGTTGGCGGTCTCGGGGCCGTACACGCCGTCGATCTTGCCGGTGTAGTAGCCGGCCGTCTGGAGGTCGGTCTGCAGGGCGACCGTGTAGTTGTGGATGGCGGTGGCGGCCTGCTGCTGCTGCTGGGTCGTGAGGCACCCCGCCTCGTTGACGAGTTGCAGCCACGCCATCTCGAGCGCCAGCGCGGCCGAGTTCACCTGCGTCGTCGCCTGGGTGAGGGTGGTCTGGTCGCTGACCCCCTGGAAGGCCGCGGTCAGGTCGGACTCCGCCTTCTTGATGCTGTCGACGGAGGCGGGGGCGACGAGAGTCGTGGTCGTGGCCGGCACGACGGTGGTGGCGACGGTCACGCTCGAAGCCGTGGCCTGGGCCTGGGCCAGCGCGTTCTGCGCGTCGGCCAGCTCCTTGTTGGCGGCGGCCAGGTTGTCGCGGGCGGTCACCACCGCGTTGGCGCTGTTGGTCACGTCGGACTTCGGTTTCTCCAGGTCGGCCCCGTTCGACCGTACGTCGCCCACCGTGGCCTTGGAGTCGGTGAACACCTTGCCGTACCGGTCGAGGGCGTTGATGTAGGTCTTGGCGTCCGTACAGAAGGTCGTCTTGGACTTGTCGAGGGCGGACTGGGCGTTGGTCACCGCGTTCTGGGCGCTCGTGACACGGGCCTGGGCGGCGCTGACGCTCCCGCTGCCGCCGCTGCTGCCGCTGCTGCCGCACGCGGCGATGACCGTCGCTGCCGCGACTGCGATCACCGCGGCAGCTCGCAGCCGGCGGCCCTGCCCATTCGCGTCTCCGTGCACCACTTCCTCCTTTTCGTGACACGGTGCGGGTTCGTCCACGGTGGGGCATCACCCGCACGGAGTGATCGTGCGGGTGAACGACGTCGCCGCCGGATTCTCCGCCGAGAACGTGCCCTCCGGTTGCACACCCGGACGGTTCGCTGGCCGCGATCTCGGCGTACTGGAGGTTGAGGGCGTTCCAGTTGGGGTCGGACTGAGCGGCGACCAGAACGGTGTCATCGGTGGTTGCCCGATCTACTCCTCGGGCGCCTTCCGCTATGCCAACGCCACCGCCCCGCCCCACCACCGCCCCGCCCCACCACCGCCCCGCCCCACCACCGCCCCGCCCGCGAATCACTCGCCGCGGGTGATGCGGCGGTGCGCACGGTCGCGTCCAGATGGAGTCTCCGGAGCCGCACAGGTCCGCGGCCGCCGCCCGACCGACGTCGGCGACGCCGGCCTCCGCACCCCAGGAAGGACACCGATGGCGAGCAGCCCGCAACTACCACCGATCAAGATCAATACGAACCAGGTCAAAACCGGCGCGGGCGTGGTCGCCCTGGCCAGCATCCTGTACACGATCGGCATGATCGTGGTGGGCCGCGCCCTGGCGTCCGGCATTCGCGAATTCGTCAACGCCATGGAGAAGTCGCCGTCGGAGCTGGCGAGCGAGACGTTCCGCCGGTTCAGGGCGGCGACCGTCGGCGGGGCCCGCGCCTGGCAGAACGGCACGGCCGCCTGAAACGTCGGGGGCCCCGGTCACCCCGGAGGGTGATCGGCCGGGCGGGGAATCCGGGCCGAGCCACCGTCACGTACCGTGGCTGACGCTTCGCCGGCCTCCGGCCGACCCCGCCCATCGACCGGGGGAATCACCCACAGCCTGACCGCGCCTCACCCCCCGTGGCTCGTCCCATTGCCGGCCCCCCGGGTTTGATCCTACGCTGAGTGCTTCTCCTGTCACCCGCGCGGGTGATGCGGAGGGGGAAGGGTGACCCTACCATCGGGGGCCCGTCACAGGATCAAATCCAGATATCGGGGTCCGCCCGCCACGGACGGGTCTCGGGGGCGAATCATGTCAGCAGCTGAACTCATGGCGGTCCGGTCAGCGGGCATCGCCGCGTCGATCGTGCGCCGCCCGCGCCTGGAGGCGATCCTCGCGGGATCGAGTTCGCTGACGCTCGTGTCCGCGTCGGCCGGCGCCGGCAAGACCACGCTTCTCAGCAGCTGGCTGGAGGGTCTCGGACCGAAGCAGGCGTGGCACACGGTCGAGGCCCGGGACAATCGGGGCGATCAGGTCGCCCGGTCGGTGGTGGCGGCGCTCGCCGAAGTCGGCGCGGCGTCCTGCGATGCGCCTCTGAACGGCCGTCCCGGGATCGAGCTGTTGAGGTCGGCGATGCAGGACATCACGGCCGGCGGGGAGCCGGTGGTCCTCGTGCTCGACGACGCGCACGAGCTGCGGGGCCACCGTCCCGTGGAATGCCTCTCGTACCTGGTCGAGCACGCGCCGCCCCTGCTCCGGCTGGTGATCTCGACCCGGGCGGACCCACCGCTGCGGGTCGGACGGCTCCGGGCCAGCGGTCGGATCGTCGAGATCCGGGACCGCACGCTGTGCTTCGATCCGGCCGAGGCTTCCGAGTTCTTCGCGGCGTGCGGGTTGTCGTTGACCCAGTCCGAGCTGCGCCTCATCCACGGGTCGACCGAGGGGTGGGCGTGCGGGCTGGGGCTGGTCGCCTACGCACTCGAGCAGGGTGCCGACCCGCGCCGGCTGGCGATGGATCCCCGGCACCTGCAAGCGGTCGTATCCGAGTACCTGTTCGACGAGGTGGTCGCCCGCCAGCCTGCTTCCGTCCAGCGCTTCCTCCTGCGAACGAGCGTCGTTGACCCTCTGACACCGCAGCTGGCGGTGCACCTGACCGAGAGCCCCGACGCCGGCGCCGTCCTGGACCACCTGCGGGTGCGGGGCGTGATGTTGTCGCGGTCGACCGGAGATCCGACGTACCGCTACCACCCCCTGCTGACCCCACTGCTGCGAGGACTGCTGCGTGAGCAGGACCCGCAGTTGCACCGCACGCTGCACGCCCGGGCGGCGGCCTGGTACGAGCAGCACCAGATGATGAGCGACGCCGAGGAGCACGCCCGCGCCGCCGAGGACTGGGAGCGGCTGGGCCGGTTGGTGCTCCGCCGTTGGCTCGAATCGGTGATGGCCGGCGAGGAGCGGGCGGCGAGCCTGGTCGGCGGCCTCCCCGACGAAGTGCTGTCCGGGACGACGACCCTGACCATCGCCGCCGCCGCCGATGCCTGCGCCAGGCGGGATCGCGAGGCCTACGAGTCCTTTGGCGGCCGGCTCGGCAGGATCGCGGCACCGCCCGGCTCCCATGACCTGGCGAGATGGGAGCACATCGCCGCGCGGTTGCTGACCGTGCTCCGCGGGCGCGCCTTCGGCAGCGACACGAAGGCAAGACAGGCGGCCGCAGCCCTCCTCGCCGACCCCGAAGTGTGCCCCCGGCTCCGCCGTGCGGTGCTGTTGCGGGCCGCGGAGCTCGACCTCGATGCCGGCTACGCGGCCGACGCCCGGCGCGCCCTGGCGACCCTCGCCGATGGGGAGGCGGCGTGGACGTCGGACGCCGCCATGAGCCTGCTCGCACTCACCCACGCCCTCGACGGTCGACTGCGGCTGGCCGAGTCGGTGATCGAAGGCGTCCGCGAGCGGACCGCCGGGGACGAGGATCGCGGACCCTCCGAAGCGGTCGAGCTCGCCCGGGCCCTGGTCTGTGGCCAGCGTGGTCTGCGCTCGGCGGCGCTGGCCTTCACGTCCGGAGCCGGCGCGACCTCCCCGTCACACTTGGCACGCACGGTGCGGCGGGCACTGCACGCCGCCCTCGCCCCCGGGGGTGCGCTGGGCGTCGACGCCTCGACGTCGGGCCATCCGGCCGGAAGCCAGGCTCTGGTGGCCCTGGGCGTGCTGGAGGTCCTCGATCCCGCCGGCGGCCGCGTCGTCGTGGGCGGCCCGGCGGAGGAGGCCCTGCGCCGGGCCCGCCTGCAGCACGACGCCGGGACCCACCGGGCGGTGCTGGAGGCCGTCGAGCCGTGGATCGAGGTCCCGCCGCTCACCTGCCACCCGCGGACCAGGATCGAGCTCCTCGTGCTGGCCGCCATCTCGCGCGCCGCCCTCGGGCATCAGGACGCGGCGATGGCGCTGCTCTCGAAAGGGCTAGCCGTGGCAGGCGAGGACCGGATCTGGGCGCCGATCCTGGCCTACGGGCCCGGGCTGTGGCTTCTCCTCCAGTCGCTGGCGCTGGCCGGCGACGACCACCGCACCACCGCCCTGTGGCTGCTCGAGGAGCTGCGCCGGGAGCAGTCGCCCGCCTTCGTCCAGCCCCTGACCGAGCAGGAATCCGTCGTGCTCGGGTTCCTCCCGACCCTGATGTCCAACATGGAGATCGCCGAGACGATGCATCTGTCGGTCAACACGGTCAAGACCCACCTGAAGGCCGTGTACCGAAAGCTCGGCGTCGAGCGCCGCCGGGACGCCGTGTTGATGGCCAGGCAGCTTCAACTTCTCTGAGCGGGCGACGCCGGGGATAGCGTTGAGGTCTCTGGTGAGCACAACCTCACCGACGACCACCTCGGGGCAGCGCGGACCCGGGCGCTGGAGGCGACAGATGCAGGTGACCGAGGTCGGGGCTTCCAACTTCGAGGGGGGGCAGGCGTGGAGCCCCGGGGCGGAGGCCGCGCTCCGGCCGATGCCCCGTCCGGCCGTGCGCTGGATGGACCGCGCGCGCTCGGCCGATGGCCGCCGGGTGGCCCGCCTGGCCGCTCTGGCCGTGCTCCTCGGGGTCTTCTACGCCTTCGGGGCGCTGCTGCCGTTCTGGTACCTGAAGTCCCCGGCCGACGGGGCCGCCTTCTTCCCACCGGCCGGGCTCTCGCTGGCGATCGTCCTGCTGACCCCCCGGCGGACCTGGCCCATCTGGCTGGTCGTGATCGCCGCCGCCGAGATCAGCGTCGACCTGACCCACGGCGAAGGTGTGGCGCTGGCGCTCGGGTTCGCGCTGGCGAACACCGTCGAACCCGTGGTCGGCGCGCATCTGCTCCTGAAGGGCGGCCGCACCTGGGCCCGGGAGTGGAGCAACCACCGGGCGGCCCTGCTCAGGTACGCGCTGTTCGCCATCGTGGCGGCCCCGCTGGTCGGCGCCGCCATCGGCGCCACCTCGTCGGCGCTGCTGCAGTCGTCCAACTGGTGGACGACCTTCGGAAACTGGTGGCTGGGCGATGCCCTGGGTGTGCTCATCGTCGCCACCCCCATCCTCGCCTGGACCCGGCGCTCCCGGTACGAGGCGAGCCCGCCCCTCAGCGTCCTCGCCGTGATGGTGGTGGTCGCCGTGTCCGTCACCATCGTCCCGGCCATGATCTGGCGCCAGCCCTTCGTCTACGCACTGCTCCCCGTGCTGGTGTGGGCCGCGTTCACCGGCGGCACGCGGGCGGTCAGCGTGGTCGGGGTCGGGATCGCGGCGGCGGTCGACTGGGTGACCATCACCGGCAGGGCCAACCGCTTGCTGGCGCCCGCCCCGCCCCACCGCGAACTGGTGTTCCTGCAGATCTTCCTGGCCCTCACCATCCTCACCGGGATGACCCTCGCGGTGGAGATCGCGGAACGGCGACGCACGGAGGCGAAGGCCCGGCGATCCGACGCCGAGCGGACCCGGAGTGAGCAGGCGACGGTAAAGATCGCGGAGGCGGAGCGCCGGAGCATCACCCAGGACACGCACGACATCGTCGGTCACGGCCTCAACGTGATGCTCCTTCAGGTGGGCGCCGCCCGGCGGGTCTTCGACAGCGATCCGGTCCTCGCCCGCGAGCTGCTCGACTCCAGCGAGATGATCGGCCGTCGAGCGTGCAAGGACCTCGACGTGGCCCTGGCCATGACGACGGCCTCGCCCGATCTGCAGCCCGGCCGGGGCTTGGAGAACCTGCCCGAGCTGGTGGTCGCCATGCGCAACGCGTCGATGCGGGTCGACCTGGTCACCACCGGTGACCGGCCCGAGATCTCGACCCTGGTGGACTGGTCGGCCTACCGCATCGTCCAGGAGGCCCTGACCAACGTGGCGAAGCACGCGCCCGGGGCAGCGGTGACCGTGACGGTTCGCTACGGCGACCAGGAGGTGTGGCTCTCAGTGGTGGACGACGGGGCTGAGTCACCCTCGACGCGCAGCGGTGAGGGCCGCGGGATCATCGGCATGCGCGAGCGGGCCGTGGCGCTGGGCGGAGAGCTCGAGATCGGACCGGTCGAACCGCGCGGGTTCGCCGTGAGCGCACGCCTGCCGTTGTGACCAGCACGACTGCTTCGCCGCGGGTGCGGGTACTGATCGTCGATGACGATGTCCCCACGCGGGTCGGCTTGCGGGCGATCCTCTCGTCGGCCCCGGACATCGACGTCGTGGGTGAGGCGAGCAGCGGCGAGGACGCACTTCCCTCGGCCCGCCGTCTCCAGCCCGACGTCGTCCTGATGGACATCCGCCTGCCCGGTGTCGACGGGATCGCGGCGACCCGCGACATCGTCACGTCCGCGCCGGCTCCTCCGCCGAAGGTGATCGTGCTGACCACCTTCGACTTCGACGAATACGCCTACCAGGCGATGGGTGCCGGAGCGAGCGCCTTCTTGCTCAAGCGGACACCGGCGGAGGCGCTCATCGCCTCGGTGAGGGCCATCGCCTCGGGTCAGGAGCTGCCACCTGGAGCCGAGGCCCGGCGGCCGCCGGAGCCCGTCCGGCGAAGCCGCCAGGACGACTCCATCGCGTTCACGGAGCCGCTCACCGCCCGAGAGCGTGACGTCCTGTACCTGGTCGTGGAGGGACTGACCAACGCCGAGATCGCCAAGCAGCTGATCGTCTCGGTCGACACGGTCAAGACCCACCTCAAGCACATCTACTCGAAGTCGGGCGTCCAGGACCGGGCCCACCTCGTCATCGCCGCCACCAAGAGCGGGTTCGGCCGCGGGCGCATGTGACCTGGCGGCGGTGCGGCCGCGGCGACCGGGGACCGGCTCACGCGGACCGCGGCCCGGTGTGAGTCGCACCCCGACCTGCTGAACTCCGGCCGAAGTTCACCCCGGCTGGGTGAATCGGGGCCGCCGGAGCCGCGCTACAACCGAGGACACGATGTCGGGCGGACAGGCAGGCAGCCATGACGTGGGCTCGGCTGCGCGCGACCGCGTCCCGTTCTCCGTGGTGGTGCGCCGCCGTGGCCACGCCCGGCTCGTCGCGCTCAGGGGCGAGGTGGACATCGCCACCGCCGATCTGGTCCGAGAGGCGTTGACGGTGGCATCGGGTCCGGGCGTCGACCTCGTCGTGGACCTCGCCGCGGTCCGGTTCGCCGACACGCGCCTGGGGTCGGCGCTGGTCGCGGCCCGCCGTCAGCAGGTGGCCTGGGGCGGCACCCTTGCCGTCGTCAACATCCCGTCGGCGGTGTGGCGCTTGCTCCACGCCGCCCAGTTCGCGGCGGAGCTCGGCATCGGGGTCGCGCCGGCGTGGGACACGATCGCACCGGCGCGGCCCGGCGCCGCGGCGACCCTGTTCGCGCCGGATCACGGGAGCGGCCGGTGCTCCGCGCACGCCACCGGGTCGCCACCGCGCTCGCCGCGCACCTCCTCGGCTCGTTGAGCGCGCCGGCCCGGGTCGACCTCGGCCTCGGGTAGGTCGGGGGCATCAAGGCGATCCGGGATAGGTTCGGTCGACATGGCCCCGGGCAAGAGCCTCGTGCTCATCCTCTCGAGAGAGTTGGCGGCCAACCTCGCCACGCCGACGCTGCTCATAGACCAGGACGGGACCCTCGTGTTCCACAACGAGGCGGCCGAGCAGCTCCTCGGCAGGCGGTTCGAGGATGTGGGCGAGGTCCCCTACGCCGACTATGCCGCCACGCTGGACCTCCGGGACGACGAGGGCCGCGTCCTGCGGCGCGCGGACACGCCGACGGGGATCGCCTTTTTCCAGCACCGTCCGGCCCATCGCGTGATCTGGTTCACGTCCCGCGGCGGGGTGCGGCGGCGGGTCGCCGTGACCGCCTACCCGCTGTGGTCCAAGGCCGACCAGTTCGCCGGCGTGGTGGGGATCTTCTGGGACGCGCCCGAAGGGGGTGGGGAGTAACGATGCGGGCGCGCATCTGGGGCTGCCGCGGGTCGGTGGCCGCCCCCGGGCCGGACACCGTGCGGTACGGCGGGAACACCTCGTGTGTCGAGGTCCGCCTCGACGACGGAACCATGCTGATCCTCGATGCGGGGACGGGGATCCGGCCGCTCGGCCGCTACCTCTACGAGCGGGGCGCCCCCTCCGTCCACCTCCTGCTGACCCATCTCCACCTCGACCATCTCCAGGGGCTCGGGTTCTTTCGTCCCCTCTTCGAGGAGGGAATCGAGGTGCACATCTGGGGTCCCAGGTCGCCGACGGTGTCGCTGCGCGACCGCATCGCGCTCTACCTGTCGCCCCCGCTGTTCCCGGTGCGCCTGGCCGACGTGGCGTCGACCGTCACGTTCCACGACGCACCCGACGAGCCGTGGACGATCGGCGCCGCATCGGTGACGGCGGTGAGCGTGACCCACCAGGGCCCGACCATCGGCTTCCGGATCGAGGAGGGCTCGCAGTCGCTCGCCTACATCCCCGATCACGAGCCTTCGCTCGGGGTCGACCTCCGGTCGCTGGATCCCGAGTGGGTCTCCGGCCACGATCTCGCCCGGAACGTCGATGTCCTGCTCCACGACTCGCAGTACGGCGAGGACGAGTACGAGGACCACGTCGGATGGGGGCACTCGAGCGTGGCCCACGCCATCGCCTTCGCTCGCATCGCCGAGGCCAAGCGCCTGGTGCTCTTCCACCACGACCCCTTCCACGACGACGACGAGCTCGAGCGCCTCCTCGTCCGCGCCGAGCGCCTGTGGGACGGACCCGCCGGGTCACTCGAGCTCGCCTACGAAGGCATGGTGATCGACCTGGCCACCGCGGCCCCGGCCGCGAGGGCCCAGACCAGCGTCTGATCGGCCGCAGGCATCACGGGCGCACGCGGCGCTCCGGAGGAAGATGGGTGGTCGGCTCGAGGCCGGCCCAGAGTTCGTCGAACGTGGGCGCCAGCCGCGCCAGTTCGGCGAGATGGGCCCGGCTGAGCTTGCGGAGCACGGCGCTGCCGTGGGCCGTCGGGCGCACCCGCACGACGCGTCGGTCGTCGGGGTCGGGCATCCGGCGCACCAGCCCCGACGACACGGCCCGGTCGACGAGCTCGACGACACTGTGATGGCGCAGCAGGAGGTACCCGGACAGGTCACCGACGGTCGGACCGCGTCGTTCGGGATGGCCACGAACGGCGAGGAGGAGCTGGTGCTGGGCGGCGGTCAGGCCGGCGTCCTCCGCCTCCTGCGCGCTCCACCGCTCGAACCGGCGCAGTCCGGTACGGAAGCGCAGCAGGCGGGTGTAGTCCTCGTCCGATATGGCCCGGGCCATCCGTCGGCCGGTCACGGGCCGACAGCTGGCCGGCCGGATTGGCCGTCCGGCCCCGTCGACGTGCCGAAGGCGCCCTCGCGGTCCTGCTGGGAGTGGATCAGACCGACCTCGCTGGTGAGGAACAGGGCGACGACGGAGGCGATGAGCACCGGGGGCAGCAGGCGCAGCCCGGCCATCTCGGCCACCACGAGCGTGGAGCCGAGGGGCGTCTTCGTCACGCCGCAGTTGGCGGCGGCCATCAGGCCGGCCATGAGCACCACCTCGTTGGTGCCCGGCACGAGCACGTGGCCCAGGCGACCGACGGCGACACCCATCAGGAACAGCGGGATGATGAACCCGCCGCGCCATCCCGACGAGAGCGTCACCGTGGTCCCGCAGAGCTTGGCCAGCGCCGCCACAGCGAAGGTGGCCGCCGCCCCCTTGGTGACGAGCAGGACGTTGATCTGGGCCTCGCCGTAGGTGAGTGCGTAGGGCGACCAGAAGGCGAGCCCGCCGAGGGCCAGGCCTCCGATCACCGGGCGCACACCGGGTCCGAGGTGCCGGAACGCCCACTGGAGTCCCCGGGCGAGGTAGGTGAACGACACGGCGATCAGGGCGCCGACGACTCCGCACGCCACGCCCCACAGCAGATCGACCTGGTGCAGCGGGCCGACCGGTGGGAAGTGCCAGATCGGCGTCAGCCCGAGATGGCTCACGACGATGTTGACGACGTAACCCGACAGGGCTCCGACCACCGCCGGGAGCAGGGCCTCGTAGTACTCGAGACCCCGCCGGTGGAGGATCTCGAGGGCGAACACGGCCGAGCCCAGTGGAGCGCCGAAGAGCACCGTGAAGCCGGCCGCCATGCCCGTGATGGTGAGGATGCGGGTCTCGTCGATGGAGACCCGCCATCGTCCGGCCATCCGCGAGCCCAGCCCTCCCGTGGTCTGGACGAGCGGCGCCTCCGGGCCCATCGCCCCGCCCGAGGAGATGCACAACAGCGACACCGGGATGAGGGAGCGCAGGTCGCGGACATCCTCGGGCCCCCCGAGGACGTGGATGTTGTTGACGAGCAGCTCCACGTCGCCGGGCGTGCCGAGCACCCGGGTCAGCACACCCACCGAGACGCCCACGCCGAGCAGGACGAAGAGGTGCGCTCCGGTCGACCAGTGCGTCGGCCACAGGCCCCGCTCCAGCACCTTGAGGGCGGCGACGAACGCGGCCCCGACGAGGCCACCGACGGCCCCGACCGCGACCACGAGCGAGAACAGCCTCAGGCGGGGGCCGAAGAGCGCGGCGGAGAACATCCGGCGCGGGCGGGGATGGTCCATATCTCTATCGTTCCACGATCTAACTGTCCGCCGCGCCCGCCATCTGACACAGCCCGCCGGCCTCGGGCAGCCAACTACCGCCCAACGAGCACCTCCATGGCGATGTGCGGGCCGATCAGCGGGTCCTCCCAGCGGTCACCCCGGGTGGCGAAGCCGGCGCGCTGGTAGAAGGGCACGGCCGGCAGCCGGGCGTTGCACCACAGGTATCCGCCGCCGTGATCCCGCACGTGGGTGATGACGGCACCCAGCACGGCTCCGCCCAGGCCCCGGCTGCGGCGGTCCTCGGCCGTCGCCATGCCCCGCAGCCTCCACGCCGGTCCCTCGACCGGCCAAGGTGGGGATTCGCGCCGCACCGACCCGGTGGCGACGACCTCCGCGCCCTCGAGCACGGCGAAGTGGCCCGAGTCGGGGTCATCGTCACCCGGGAGGACCAGCTGCTCGACCGTCTCGTGGGGGCGGAGCACGCGCTGGCGCAGCGGTCGTGTCACCGCGGCGTCGACCCGCTGGACCTGGACAGGGTCCGCCACGCGCCGATGCTACGCCGTGGGCGACGCGGCCAAGCAGCTAACGTGGCCCGCGCCCGCGGGCCGGATGTCGTGCGGGTGGGGGAGGAAGTGGTGTTCGAAACCGTGGTGGTCGGTACGGACGGGTCCGAGACCGCGATGGTGGCCCTGGCTCAAGCGATCGACTTCGTCAGCAGCGGCGGGACCTTGCACATCGTGAGCGCATACAAGCCGTCGGCGCCCCGCATCGTCGAGGCGGGCGGCGAGCAGTGGCACATCATGCCTCAGGACCAGGTCGACAACGTCCTCCAGGAGGCCGGCGCGCGAGGTCGGATGGCGGGGATCAAGGTCGAGACGCACGCGATGAAGCGGGACCCGGCTGACTCGATCATCCGCGTGGCCGAGGAGGTCAAGGCGGACCTCGTCGTCGTGGGCAACAAGGGCATGACGGGCGCCAAGCGGTTCCTGCTGGGCAGCGTCCCCAACAAGGTGGCCCACAACGCGCCGTGCACCGTGCTGGTGGTCAAGACGACCTGAGGCTGGGAACGTGGACGGACGTAAAGACCTGGATCCTGAAGTCGCCGTCGCGTTCGCCGACTCGCCCATCGCCGGCGTCGACTTCGGAAGCTACGACTTCGCCGGCCTGCCCGGGTTGCGCGACGCGATGGCCGCCATGCCGCTGCCGCCCCTGCCCCCGACCACGACGTCGTCCGCGCAGCAGCGCATCCCCGGGCGCCAGGGCGCGCCCGACGTCGAGGTGCGGGTGTACCAGCCTGCGGGGGCGAGCCGCCCGGCCCCGGCGGTGTACTGGATCCACGGCGGGGGGATGATCTTCGGCTCGGGACTCAACGAAGACGCCCGGCTCAACCGCTGGGCCGAGGAGTTCGGCTGTGTCGTCGTCTCCGTGGAGTACCGCCTGGCCCCCAAGCACCCCTACCCCGAACCGCTCGAGGACTGCTACACGGGCCTGCTGTGGACGGCGCACCACGCCGGCGAGCTCGGCGTGGACCCGGAACGGCTCGTCGTGGTGGGCGCCAGCGCCGGGGCCGGGCTGGCCGCGGGGCTCACCCTCCTGGCGCGCGACCGAGGCGAGGTGGCGATCGCCTTTCAGCTGTTGATCTATCCGATGATCGACGACCGCAACGTCACCGTGTCGAGCAACCTCGACGCGTTGGTGTGGTCACCGGCGGCGAACCTCCTCGGCTGGCGGGCCTACCTCGGCGACCTTCACGGCACCGATCGGGTCCCGCAGTACGCGGCACCGGCCCGCGCCACCGACCTGACGGGGCTGCCCCCGGCCTTCGTGGCGGTGGGCACGCTGGACGTGTTCCGCGACGAGGACATCGCCTACGCGCTCGGCCTCCTCGCCGCGGGGGTCCAGACGGAGCTGCACGTGTACCCCGGCGTGCCGCACGGCTTCGAGATGGTGGTGCCGGGGACGGCCGTCGCCCGCCGGGCCCAGCGGGACATCGACGACGCCCTGGCGCGCGCGCTCCGCCCGTGACCGTCGTCAGCCGTCAGCCGAGCTGGCCCACGGTGTGCACGCGGACCGTGTTGATGGCCTGATCGGCGCCGACGGGCGTGCCCGCCACGAGCACGACCCGCTCGCCGGCACGGGCGATGCCGTGGTCGACGACGGCCGCATCGATCGCCACGAGCATCTCGTCGGTG
>Ga0306920_100002625_pt1 | contig 22714 bp, 17 predicted proteins | sample flu12Cox44000170_FD_204666 | JGI IMG/M metagenome (GOLD analysis project Ga0306920, IMG submission 204666) | Lab enrichment of tropical soil microbial communities from Luquillo Experimental Forest, Puerto Rico - flux4day.12C.oxic.44.000.170 (v2)... | ecosystem: Environmental > Terrestrial >...
TAGGACAGAATGCGCTCCTCCGGTTTGCCGGCGATCTTCTGCGTCAGCTTCTGATACATCCGCGGCGTGATATGCACATCTTCCGGAATCTCGATCGTCTTCGCTTGTCGTCCGGCCTGGTGATGGTCTCGCCGGTCAGCCTTCATCTGCACGCGCTTCACCGGCAGGGCGCCCACGCCCAGTGAATATCCAAACGTCGCTGCGATCGTCTCAAACTCGTACACCCGCTTCGGATCGGGCTTCTCATGAATGCGATACAACGAAGCCACATGCTTGTTCTCGAGATAACTCGCAACACATTCGTTCGCGGCCAGCATGAACTCCTCGATGATACGGTGGGCAATGTTGCGCTCCGATCGTCTCACTCCCCTCATCAGGCCGTTTTCGTCGAACTCGACCACCGGTTCCGGCAAATCGAAGTCGATCGAACCACGACGCACCCGCTTGCGGTTCAGCACCATCGCGAGCTCGCGCATCATCTCGAACACGTCGACATGCTTGCGGTAATGCTGCCGCAGCCCCTTGTCGCCCTGGAGAATCAGATTGACGTTGGTGTACGTCATCCGCTCGGCCGACCGAATCACGCCCTCGTTTAGCGTGTACGCCTTGATTTCACCGTGATGATCGATCTCCATCACGCTCGACAGCACCAGCCGGTCCACTTGCGGGCGCAGACTGCACAGATCGGTCGACAGCTCCATTGGCAGCATGGGCACAGCGCGGTCGGGAAAATATACCGACGTCCCGCGCAGCCGCGCCTCCAGATCGATCGCCGAGCCCTCGCTCACATAATGCGCAACGTCGGCGATGTGTACCTGGAGCTCGAAATTCCCATTCGGCAGCGGCCCTACCGTCACCGCATCGTCGAAGTCGCGCGCCGTTTCGCCGTCGATAGTGACCATCGGCAGCGCACGGTAGTCGTGGCGATGAGCCAGCTCTTTCGTGGGAAGCGTGTGCTCAAACTGCTCGGCCTCCTGTAGCACCTCGACCGGGAACTGGTGTGGCAGGTGATGTTTGCGAATGATGATCTCGACATCGACACCGAAGTCGTCTTCGTAGCCAAGAACCTCGACCACCCGGCCCTTAGGATGGTCGGCGGGCGACGGCCAGCTCGTAATCTCGACGTCCACCACCAGCCCTTCGAGATCGTCCCACTGCTGGCGATGAGCCTCCTTGCCATAAACACGGTCGCGATCGTGCTTTGCCTTGGATACGGTCTTGGCAGCGGGTGCTGGATCCTTTCCCTCGGTTTGGGAAAGGGTGGGATTCAACACCTTCCGTGGACCATACGCCGCAGGCCACTCCAATCCCCGCGGAATAACAATCTCCTTCGTCACCTTCTCGTCGATCGGTGTCACATAGTTATGCCGTGAACCATAGTGGAACGTCCCAACCACCGTGGGATTGGCGCGGCGCAACACGCGCAAAATCCGCCCTTCGGCCCGGCCATCTTCCTTGCGCCGGCCCAGCTCGACCAGCACCTGGTCGCCATGCATGGCCGAGCCCATGGCCTGAGGAGCGACATATATGTCGCCTTCAATCGTACTGCGCTGCCCGGCATTCGGGATCACGAAGCCGTACCCGTCGCGATGCATCGTCAGGCGTCCGGCGATGAGATTCGGTTGCGCCGCCGCGTGCTCCGCCAGCGTGAAACGGTCACGGCTAGTCTCGATCAGGCGCCCGCTGTTCACCATCGCCTGCAGCCGTTCGGCGAGCCGCCGCCGCTCTTCACCACGTATGCTCATTTCGCGGACGAGTTGCTTGTATCCCGCCGAGCGGTGCGGCAGGCGCTCGATGTGGCGAAGAATGGCCTGGTCGCTAATCAATGCGTCCCGTCCAGAAAGACCCGCTCGGGTGTGTGTACACCTTTCCCACCGGTATCACGTTTCACACTAAAAGCCTGTGAAAATCCACATCGCCGCTTTGCCTTCATCGCCAACTCGCTGTATGGTAGCAATAATTGTTCTGCGGGGCGGCAGAACGCTCCCGCGTGCTTCAACCTGAGCCTTACCGCAGTAATTCAGTAGTTCCCGACTACGGACTCTGGAGTTGCGGTTCGACCCAAATCGAGCATCAGTTAGCAAAGTCAGGACTCCAGAAAGGAATTTCGACCCATGTGGAAACCCACGAACCAGCCGAGCACAACGCCGAATCCGACTCCCGAACCGCCGCGCACGTACACGCCACCCGCTCCGGAGCCGCCTGTCCTAACCCGCCCTGCAGCCGTCACGCCGCAGGAGCAGGCCACACTCGGCAAATCACTCGTCATCAAAGGGGAAGTCACCGGCTCGGAATCGCTCTACATCGATGGCCGCGTCGAAGGCTCCATCAATCTCCCCGGCAACCGCGTGACCGTCGGACGCAACGGTGTCGTCTCGGCGAACATCGCAGCGCGCGAGATCGTCATTCTCGGCAAAGTCCGCGGCAACATGACAGCCAGCGATCGCTTCGACATCCGCAGCGAGGGTTCGCTCACCGGCGACATCATCGCGCAGCGCGTTAGCATCGAAGAAGGCGCGTATTTCAAGGGTGGAATCGATATCCGCAAGCCGGGACAGAAGACCAACGGCGAGACCAAGGACACCCCTCCGACAACTGAAACGAGCGTCGCGACCTCTTCCACTCCCGCTCGCGCCTAAGCATCTCCTTTTCCGAAGATATGCGTGCCCCACTCAAGCCGTTCTTGCTGGAGTGGGGTTTTCTCTCCCACTAACCAGTAATCTTTATGGCTGCGCTCCTCCCTCTGTCCTCTGCACCACCGCCGGAGGCTCCGCTCTGACCTCCGCTGACTTCCTTCGCCGCAGATCGCTCCACAGTTTGGAGCGGGTGAACCATAATCCCGCTGCGACGACGGCCAACCAGACGAGCACAATCACCAACAGCGACACCACATCGCGTCGCCACGCTCCCACGCTAACCACACGCAACGACACAGTGTAGGCTGCCCCGCCCGCGATCAACGCGGTTGCTAACGCCTTTCCTACCTCGCTCCACGGCAAGCCGCTTAGGGGTACGAGCCCTTTGCGATTCAGCAGCCACGCTATCATCACGGTGTGCAGCAGAATCCCCAGATCCGACGCCATCGCCAACCCGGTCACATTGAAGCGATAAAACAGGGCGGCATACATCGGCAGCGATGCCACCACAATCAGCGTGCTGGCTACCATCGGAGTCATCGTGTCGCCCGCGGCGTAAAACGCGCGCGCGTATAGTGCCTGTGCCGACCACAGCGCCAGCGACAACGAAAACCACGCGAAGTAGGTCGCCGTCGAGAGCGAATCCGACACCGTGAAATGCCCACGGCGAAACGCCAGGTCCACCAACGGTAGCGCAGCAGGCAGCATCAATGCGCTGGCGAGCAACGCGGCCGAACCCGCGCGATAGACGGACTGGTTGACTGAATCCGCAAACTCCGCACGCTTCCCTTCGCCGAACAGCCGCGCAAAAAACGGCATCGACGCCTGCCCCGCCGCCTGACCAAGAACCGAAATGGGTAACGCAAATAATCGCTTCGCATAATTCAGCCTGCTGATCTCGCCCGGGCCTCCCGAGGCAAAGTAGCGCAAGATCCAGTCGTCCGCCGATACCAGAGACACACCCAGCATCAGCGGGATCGACAGCTTTACCCACTCCCGAAATTCGGGATTGCCAAAGTCAAAGCTCCAGCGATAACGCAGCCCGGTTTTCGCCGCGCCGATGCTGTTGATGAGAAACGGTCCGACAAACGAACCGATCAAAGCGCCATACGCCAGCGCCGCTATTCCGATGCGCTGGGCGCCAATCAGCCCGCCCAGAATGATCGACGAGCCGTAAAGCACCGGACTGAGCGCCGGATAAAGAAACATCCTCTGCGAAAGCAGCACCGCCGAGACAATCCCGCCAGCGTAGAAGAAAATCTGCCCTGGCAGAATAATCCGTGTGAGGTACACGCACAGCGCCATCTGTTCCGCGTTGAATTTCGGGAAGACAAGCCGCGCGATCTCGGGCGTGAACCACTCGATGATGACGGTCAACGCCAGCGCGATCATCGTCATGATGGTGACGGTGGTGTTGAACGCTTTCTCTGCCCGGTCGCGCTCGCCGCGCGAGGTGTGCCGGGTGTAGATCGAGATGAACGTAATCGAGGTCGTTCCGCCGGCGAGCAGATAGAAGAGGTAGTCGGGAATCTGGAACGCCGCCACATACGCGTCGGTGGTCGGCCCGGCGCCGAACGCCCACGCCACGTACATCTCGCGCAGGTAGCCGATCAGCCGCGCGAGCATCACCGAAACCATCAGCAGCAGCGTTGCCGACAGCGCGCTGTGCTGGTGCGAGGGCCGCAGCAGACGCAATAGCCGGGTCGGAAGCCCCGCACCCGCTCCGCCTGGACTCGATGCAGATGACGGCATGAAACTGCGATTCTACCGGAGGAGTAGGCTGGACATTATCTGGACACGTGTTCGTTGGGCGGTGCCAATTCGGGAACGAGGACGAGGGCTTGCCTCCCCTACCCCCCTCCGCCTTGAAAAATCCTTGTTTTCATGAGGATGGCCGGAATTTTTTACCTAAGTTACTCTGTCCGTTGGAGTTACAGGCAAGATCGTCTTAACAAACAACTTAGGCAGGATTTTCTGGGGCTTGGGTCGATTCTGGTGGCCCATTGCAGCGGAAATCGAAAGCCTTCAGGACCTTCCACAGGTTGAAGCACATAGCGAGGACGGGATTAAAGTTAAAGTCCCGCTGCCGTCTGGATGGAGGACAACTCTTCCCTCCTTCTTCCTAAGCTAGTCTGGGTACAGGCGTGGAAAATGGCTGTGACGCAGGTCACGGGTGGGCATGATTTGGCATGTTCGGACGCACTACTTGAGAAGGTCTCGCCGACTAGTGGGAAGCAGCAGGTCCTTCGACTCGCGGCCCAACACCGGCCGCACGCTCAGGATGACGCCCCTAAAACAACAGCAGATCCCCGTTCGACTCCCCTTCGGCTGACCTCGGGCTCGTTCAGGATGACGCCGTTATAGGACATGAACCCCACACTTCCCAGAATCAGAAATGTGGGCCATCCATGAATCGTCTTCAATCCGTCACAAAGCGCTCAAGGACGCATTCCGCGCCTGTTAACCTTTTCTTCTAGCGAGCGATTTGAACTTGCACGGAAACACTGTCCTCGGACCTCCTGATGTTGTGGCCTTATTTCTTCACCAAGCGCGATCTCTGCACGACGATCGCGTTTCTTCCGATCGCTGCGGCGGCCTTCGGCCAATCCCAACCCACCGAGCTTCGCTACAAACTCACCCCCGGAGACCGTCTGACTTACCGCGAGATCTTTGACCGCGAAGCGAAGTCACCCGAAGGAGGCTTTCGCACCCACGCCGTTTTCATCAACCAGTTAGTGGTCATCGACTCTTCCGGGAGACAGGCACTGGTCGGAATGCAGCGCAATCGTCAATCAGCGGAGATGCTGGAGTCACACGAACGGGGCAAAGACACGCTCGCAGAGCAAAAAGCGATCTATGACCAGGCCGTGGCGCAGCGGCCGAAGCATTTTTCGGACACTAATATTTACTCTGCGACAGGGCAGGCGGAATTGCCCTTACAGGCCGTGCGCGAATTGACGAGCAAGCGTTTGTACGAGCTCGGCGAGATCATGGCGGTTCCCGCGCAGGTCGTACAAGTGGGCTCGGAGTGGGAGCTCGGGTCGATGGGCATGCGGATGAAGCTCGAGGGCTTCGAATCTGTAGGCGGCGAATCGTGCGCCACCCTCGCCGATACCGGCTCGCGCAAAGATACACATCTCCGTTTCACTTTCTGTCCAGAGTCCGGGCGCCTGACGAAGCTTGAATTCGATGGGGAGTATCGTGAGTTTGACGGCACCGTCCATGAACACCTGACGTTGGAACTGATCGATTTCCATCGACAGGAAAATGTGAAGCGGTGGGCCGCCGACCCCCTGGCTCAGCTGGCAGCTTTCAAGGCGTTGATGGTCGGCCACACGCCGCTGCCCGATCCCTCTGTGATGAACCAGGTGTTGACATCGGGTTCTCCCGATGCGCAGACGCTTGCCCTGGCGATGTACCTGCAACGTGGCACGGCCCCGCAGAAGGAGATTCTCAAAGCTTTGCGACAGAGCCCGGACGCCGAAGTCCGTCGTATCGCCGGGCACTTCGACGTGCCGGCCGCGCAGCCCGCCAGCCAACCCTGCGAATTGCCAGTTGCGCATTACAGCCGCCAGAAGCCAGGGACAACGTTGCATTTCATGTCCACAAGCCGATTCACCGACACGCCGTACATGATTCATGTGCCGCCGGACTATCGCGGCGATCAGCCGTTTGCTCTCATCCTTGTTCTGAGCGGCGGAGGCGGCCTGGCTTTCGATGCGGCCCTGAGCACGGAAGACGCCATTCGTCATGCCGGATACCTGGTGGCGTACCCTAACGCTGGCGGTCGGATGTGGTGGGACAATTCGGTCCCCGCCATGGTGCAGGCGCTGCTGCTCGAAGTACTGCGCACCTATAACGTCGACACCAACCGCGTGTATCTCACTGGATTCAGCAATGGTGGCACCGGCGCAATCGAGCTGGGCGTGCGCTGGCCCGATCGCTTCGCGGCGATCTCATCGCTCATGGGTGCCGGACTCGACACTCCCAGCAGCACCAAGCTGCCGCTCGAGAACCTCTACGATGTCCCGGTGCTATTCGTGCATGGCGACAAAGATCCGCGCATCCCGGCGTCGTCGTCGCAACGAACCTACGACCAGCTGAGCGACCTCAAGCCGGTTACCGCGCCGGAGCTGCACATCCTGAAAGGACGCGCCCACGATATCTCGCTGGCGTCCGATGACGGCCTCACACTGCCCTTCTTTGCGCGCTTCACCCGCGATCCGTTCCCTCGCACGGTGAAGGCCGTCGTGTTTGATCCGCGATTTCCGAGACAGTATTGGCTTGAGGTGGTCGAACCCGGCAAGGGTTCTCCCCAGGTGGATGCTCGTATCCTTCCCGACAACCGGATCGACATCAAAACGCGAAACGTGAAGAAGCTCCGATTACTGCTGCGTCCGGAACTGTTCTCTGCTGCCGGGACGGTGCGAGTGCGACTAAACGGCAAGGAACAGCCTCCGCTCGAGATCAAACGCGACTGCCAGCTTTTCGCGCATAGCGCGGCGTTGTTTGCTGATCCCTTTCTTGCCTATACAGACGCGACTTCGTTCGAGGTGCCATAGTCGACAAACAAGCCCGGTGACACCCCTGCCCCGACTCTCCTTATGTATGTCACATACAGAGAAACTCCGGAAGTTGATCCTCTTCGGAGACTATGTCGGCTCTTTTGGGATTCATCGAATCTGGATGCTTTACTCGCAAGACCGGCTATGGGCACGCCTCAAACGGTTGGACGGTTTTGGTTTGCGTACGAGTGCACTCGCGTCGGCCATGCTGCTTTGTTTTTGCGGCTGGACATTGGCCGCACCTCCGGACGCCTCCTGGTGTGCTGCAAGACAATTCAGGAACCGCGATCGTTGGATTCACGGTCATCCTTTCGAACGTCTCCGGCAAGGCCGCTTATACGAGGACGGAATTGAGGGTCGGCTGGCCGACGCGGAGCGTACCGAGCGACGCCATCGCGGAGTGTACAGAGAGAAAGCAGCTGGACGGCAACGCCGATCAGGAGTCGCGGCCCTGGAAAATGAGATCGTCCGGCATGAATAAGAACCGGATGCGCTTCTATGAGCGCCCGTCCGGGTCCGTGCTGGGTTGTGCCTTGAAAGCTCGTGGAATTCAGTCTTTTGAAATGATAACCGCGGCAAAGCTTTAGTTTTCTTAATTTTGAGTCATACCCTGAGAACGTACGGTATCGCTGTTCTGATGGGTAGAAGTGGTCAAAGGTAGCTCAAGCTCTACCCTGAGACCCGGATTGGCATTGCATGCCCCAATCGAACCACCGTGGATGTGAACCGCCCGTTTGGCGATGGCCAGTCCCAGTCCTACTCCTCCACTCTGCGAGTCGCGCGCCTCTTGTGTCCGGAAGAAGGAATCAAAGATTCGTTCCAGAAACTCCTCGAGAATACCCCGTCCGTAGTCGCGGATCGCAATGCTTACGGTTTGCTGGCGAAGCGCAAGATTCACGTCGATTGTGCTGTTTTCAGGCGAATGCTGAATCGCGTTGCGCAGAACATTCTCTACCGCACGGTGTAGCAACTCAGGGTTCCCAAAGACTTTGATTCCCGGCTGGCCGGAGACGTGGATTCTGGTGCCGCGCGCTTCCGCCTCGAGGCTACCGTCGCGGATCGTCTCAGCGATAAGCTCGCTCAAGTCTACTTCTTCTAATTCATAACCTGCGGGGCTGCCCTCGGCGCGGGCCATCTCAAGGAGGCTCGCTACAAGTGTGGACAAACGATCGACATCACGCTTTACACGGTCGAGCGCGACCTCACGGTCCGCAGCCGTTCGCGCCAGTTTCACCGAGAAATGTAGCCGAGCCAGTGGAGAGCGCAACTCATGCGAAACATCCGCCAGCAGGCGTTGCTCGCTCTCAAATAGGGTCTGGATGCGGTCCGCCATGCTGTTGAAGGCCGTTGCCAGGGTGCCAATCTCGTCCTGGCGCTGAACATGTAACCGCACCGAAAGGTCCCCGTCGCCGAATCGCCGGATGGTGGCAGCGGTGCGTCGCAGCGGGGAGACGACGTATACGGCTCCCAGCCAGCTCAGCAGGATGCTGGCGCCTGCGAGGAGTAGATAGTAGCGGTAAAGAGGTGCATTGATTGGGACCAAGGGCGAGACGACAACAAACCAATACCGCCCGTCTTTCGACCGATGCGCGATGACATGCCTCCCACTCTTCTCCCCGCGCAACTTCGTGAACGGCGCTTCGGGCAGAGTACCGGACAGGTCCTCACCCGTCAGTACATTCTTGCCGACCGAATCCAGCAAATAGTGCTTTCCGCCAAACACCGAATCCAGACGATGCATATAGGTGGCTACCGAATCGGGTCCGGAAGTCTCCAGCATCTCATCCGCTTCCTGCACTGAAACTTCGTCCATGCCGTCGAAGACAGGGTTGAAGTAGTTGGCGATCATGGACTGAGTGATGACCTGGAACACCACCACGGACAGCGCCAGGATGACGACGGTTGCCAGTACGATCTTCAGATAGAGTGACTTCACGGGGCGCCCCTACCGTGCCGGGTAAACAGATAGCCAACGCCGCGAATGGTCTGGATCTGGTGTCCGACCGGTTCCAGCTTCTTACGCAAGTGGCTGATGTGTACGTCAAGCGAGCGATCATAGGGGGTGAGCGTGCGCTCAAGGATCGCGGTTGAGATTTCTTCGCGAGTCAGCACTCGGCCTGCGGAACTAACTAACAAAGATAGGATTTCGAATTCAACTGCGGTGAGCTCGACCAGACAAGACTTTACCCACACTTGCCGAGTCTCCGTGTTGATTCGCAGATCGTCCGATGCAAAATGGCGCAGGTCATCGGGAAACGTTTTGCCTGACCGCCGTAATACGGCGCGCACGCGGGCCAGAAGTTCATCGGGATCGAACGGCTTGGGCAGATAATCATCGGCTCCTGACTCCAGGCCCTGGATACGATCACGTGGGGATGTTTTCGCCGTTAACATGATTACGGGCACTTCCCGGCGCCGCCGCAACTGGCTGAGCAGCACGAACCCGTTTATGCCTGGCAACATAACGTCCAGAATAACGAGGTCATAGTCCCGCTCGATGGCATATTTCAGCCCGTCGCGGCCGTTGAGCACGCAATCGAGGGTATGGCCATTCTGCTCGAAGAACTCCTTCATCATTTCACAGAGTTCTGCGTCGTCGTCTACGAGCAAAAGGTCTAGACCTTTAGTTTTGTCAGCAGATACCATCGCCAACCTTGTGAAGCTAGAGTCTTGCACCACGGTTCAGCGCAATTCAATTGCGCGACGCACAACTTAAGAAAACTTAAGATTCTGGTTCCACACAAAACCGATATTTTATTAGCTACGGCAGTTCAGCGCGCAGTTACGGCGTCTGGACGCATATCTCAACCAATAGGCAGGCTCAGAGGAAAATGCCAGATCTCGCGCGTCGTTATTACTTCCTTCTCTCGCTCATCGCAATCCTGGGGATTTTGGTGAGTGCAACTCGCGTTGGCGCGCAAGACGCTAAGCAGCCTTGGATGGACAAGTCCCTCTCGCCCGCAGAACGAGCCGACCTGGCACTGAAGCAGATGACGTTTGATGAGAAGTTGGCGCTCCTGCATGGAAACGGCATGGCTAACAATCCACTCTGGACAATGCCTCGCACCCCATTTACGAATGGCGGCGCCGGCTACGTCGAGGGAGTGGAGCGCCTTGGTATACCCCCTCTCATCATTTCCGACGCGGCCTACGGAGTTAGGGATAGCGGTGTGAACGGACGATATGCGACCGCTATGCCGTCGAATCTGGGAGCGGCATCGGCGTGGGACGCTCAATCCGCTTGCGAATATGGCGAGGTGATTGGTAGCGAACTTAGAGCGCAAGGCTTCAACATGACGCTGGGCGGTGGGGTGAACCTCACCCGTGAACCAAGGAATGGCCGCACCTTTGAATACGCGGGGGAAGATCCGCTGCTGGCCGGAACCCTCGTTGGGAGCATGATGAAGTGCGAGCAGGCGCAGCATGTCGTCGGCGACATCAAGCACTACGTGATGAACGACCAGGAGACGGGACGCTTCGTGGTCAACGCCATCATTTCGAAGCGGGCCATGCAGGAGTCCGACCTACTGGCGTTCCATATTGGCATCGACATCGCCAATCCTGGGGCGGTGATGTGCTCCTATAACCGGATTAACGGTGATTTCGGCTGCGAGAACACATATACGCTGCACGATGTTCTCAAGAAGGATTGGGCGTTCCCGGGCTTCGTGATCTCAGACTGGAGTGGAACCCACAGCACATTGAAGGCCTCCGCGGCTGGCCTCGACCAGGAGCAGCCGATGGCTGATTATTTCGGTCCGAAGCTGAAGGAGGCGGTTCAGGCTGGACAGGTACCGATGTCGGAGATTGACGACCATGCGCGGCGAGTTTTGTACGCCGAGTTCCTGTCGGGCGTGGTGGACAATCCGCCCCAGAAGGGCGTGGTCGATGCTGCCAAAGGATTGGACGTCGCACAACGAGTTGAGGAGAGGAGTATTGTTCTCCTGAAGAACAACCAAGCGGCGCTTCCAATCGATCCGTGGAAAGTCCGCAGTATTGCCGTCATTGGCGGCCATGCAGATGTCGGAATGATCTCCGGGGGAGGGTCAGCGCAGGTAGATCCCCCGGGGGGCAATGCCATCATGCCCGCGGGCAAAGGGGCAACCTACTGGCAGGAACACATCTGGTTCCCGACCTCTCCGCTGAAGGCTCTCCGAGCGAAACTGCCAAATACCAGGATCGAGTTCGATGCGGGTACTGACCTGCAATCGGCGGCCAATCTGGCCAAGAATTCTGACCTCGCGATTGTCTTCGCGGACCAGTGGCTGGCCGAAGATATGGACTTGCCCAGTCTGTCGCTGCCCGACAATCAGGATGCCTTGATCGAGCAGGTCGCAGCCGCGAATTCCCGGACCCTCGTCGTGCTTGAAACCGGCACGGCTGTCACCATGCCGTGGATTGACAAGGTCGCCGGAGTCGTCGAGGCATGGTATGCAGGCAGTGCGGGGCACAAGGCCTTGGTAAACGTACTCGTAGGGGATGTCAATCCGACCGGCAAACTGGCTATCACTTTTCCGAAAAGCGAGAACGACCTTCCACGTCCGGCAATTGCGCCGCTGCCGAAAGAAGGCCAGGGGCTAGCATCAGGCAATTCAGCCAAGCACATTTCGACCTACACGATTCACTACGACGAAGGCCCCGAAGTTGGCTACAAGTGGTACGAAGCACAGCATAAGCAGCCATTGTTCCCATTCGGCTTCGGGTTATCGTACACAACCTACGCGTACTCAGGGTTGAGCGTCGATTCCGCCGCAAAGACCGTGACTTTTACGATCAAGAACACCGGCAATCGGGCAGGCACTGAAATCGCGGAGGTATACGCGAGGCTGCCGAAAGGCGCGGACGAATCGTTCAAACGGCTGGCCGGGTGGAAGCGAGTCACTCTCGCTCCCGGCGAATCGCAAACGGTTACTATTTCGATTGATCCAAGAGCCCTGCAGACGTTTAACGAAGCGAACAATAGCTGGAATTTTGCGCCAGGGAACTACGCAGTGTTCGTTGGGTCGTCTTCCGAAAGTACGCCTCTCATCGGAAGTCTTACGGTTCGCTGAGGTCTTTATGCCGTTGACTTTGGACCTCGTCAAACTTGTTTGCCTGAGTCGGGAAGGGCCAGTTTCGCTACCCGCCCTTCGGCTGCGCTGGTCTCCTTTGCGCGCCAGCGTGCTCGCATTGGCGGTACTTCTTTGGTTATGTGGACGGAGTTTCGCCGCACCTCCGGAGGCTTCATGGTCAGGCGTGCTGCGGGACATTTCCGGGTCCCCCATTGTGGGAGTTAGCGTCATTCTCTCGGACACCTTCGGCAAGACCGCTTATACGGAGAGAACCAAGGCAGGTGGAGAATTCGCGTTTTCGGCCATTGCGCCGGCGATATACACAGTCGCGGTGGTCACAGATCAGGGCATCTATCAGGCGTCGCAACCCGTGGTTGTTACGGAGGGCGCGACGCTCAAGACCAGCCTTCAGTTGTCCACGGCAGATCGCACTCTAGGACTGGGGCAAGGGCAGACTGCTCCAGCTACCCAGGGCAGCGGCGGAGAACACCTCTCTAAAAAAGAGGTGTCGAGCCTGCCGCTGAATTCCCGCGACTTCAGCAAACTGCTTTTGCTGGCCGCCGGCACCATGACTGACGCCAACGGCGCAGCCAATTTCACGCAGCAGTTCGCCGTCAACGGTCAGCGGGGCGTGACCGGGGTCTTTGCCATGGACGGAGCCGATACTACCGACCCGGAGATGGGAGGGGCCACGTTCTCGACTTTCAATGTTGACGCCATCCAGGAAGTGCAATCGGATTCCGGCGTAATGCCGGCCCAGATCGGTCATGGGGCAGCTGCTTTCACCAACGTACGGACTAAGTCCGGAACAAATGACATTCACGGCAGCCTGTTCGAGTTCTTTCGCAACGCCGCGCTCGACGCTCGTAATTACTTTGACCATGTCGAACCGAACGGCCGACGCATACCGCCATTCAACCGCAATGAGTTCGGTGGCACGGTTGGCGGCCCGGTCGTGCTTCCGGGCTACGACGGACGCAATCGCACATATTTCTTTGGCGAATACCAAGGATTCAGACAGGTTCTTGGAACCACGCAGGTCCTGTCGGTACCCACGGCGGCCGAACGGCAAGGAATCGATACGACTGCGTTTCCCGGAGATACGCTCATCGTTCCCGTGAATCCGGCGATCAAGCCGATACTGGACGCCTACCCTCTACCCAACGATCCGGCCGGTCCTTACGGCGCACGGACCTATGAGACATCATCCAAGGTCTCGACCGATTACGACCAGTTTTCGCTCCGGCTTGACCAGAAGCTCTCCGGTAAGTCGCAGCTCTTTGGGAGATTCAGTTGGAACAATGTTACCGGTCCAGTCACCAATCCTGACCAAACGGTCCTTAATCCCAGCTTCGGCATACAGTTTTTTGATCACCAGCGCAATGCCGCTTTGAATTACGCACGCGAGATCAATCCTCACCTGACCTTGCAAACGTCGCTCGGATACATCCGCAGTACGCCCAACTTCCCGGCCGCCAATCACACGCAGCCGGGGATCCTCTTTGGAGACGGTTTGTTTGAGGGTTATGGCGCTCCAGCGGGATCAATCTTCGGTTCGTACGGCAATCTCTATCAGTTCCGTTTCAACATGAGTGGCGTGAAGGGAAATCACGCGATGAAGTGGGGCACGGAAATCCGCGTGAATCGCGATACGACCGTTTTCGGTACGGCTCCGAACGGAGCCTATTCATTTGGAGGCGGGACGGCATACTCGCAGGTTGCGATTCAATCTCTGAGCGGCCAACACAACATTGCCGTCGGCGATCCGCTGCCGGATTCGCTCACCGGACTGCTCACGGCCACCCCGTACTCGTACAACATCAGCCTCCCAGCCGAATTCACGCCCACTGGAAAATTGTTCGACGCTGCGGGAGTGCGTCGCCAGGCCTACAACTTCTATTTTCAGGATGCGTGGAAGGCCACACCGCACCTGACTTTGTCTTACGGCTTGCGCTATGAAGTGGACAGCCGCATTGCCGAAGCAACCAAGCGCACGTCATTGCCCGAATTCTTCGCTGACGGTCAACGAACCTCGTATTGGAACCATGACGCAACCATGCCTTTCGTGGTGAATCCGCAGCCACCGTACCAGTTTGACTGGAACGGATGGGGGCCGCGATTAGGGATCGATTATTCGCTTTCCAAGAACACTGTAGTACACGCGGGAGCAGCGATCACGACTGGCCTCATGAACCTGTGGCAGGAGAACTTCCTGACGGCTTCAGTACCGTATCTGTTCAATCCCTTCGTCACGGCACAGCCCACAGCCGCCATTCCATTTCAGAACCGTGTTGCCGTTATTCCGCTGCCGCCTGCGTACGACATTGCCGGGAACCTGATCTTCCCCAATGGCCAGAGTACAGACGCCAAGCCGAATACGGCGATGGATCTGCAGCGCTACCAGGATGCCGTTGCTGCCGAGGTTCCGGGCCATCAACCCCAATTGCCTGCACTGAGCGCTGTCGCCTGGAATTTCCGCAATGGCTACATCGGCAGTTGGACGCTTTCCGTCGAACGCAATTTCGGTGACTTCGATGCGAGAGTAGCGTATGTGGGTACAGAGGGTATCCACCTGCCGTTTGTGTCCTATCCCAACAGCTACACCGGCGCTGATCCCGCGTTTGCCCCGTTCACCAGGTTTGACGCTGCCGGCAAGCCCATCGGCGGGCCCAGTACGATCTACGTGGTCTCCAGCGAATCGCATTCGTCCTACAATGCGCTGCAAGCCAGTCTTAGCAAGAACTCAGCACGCTGGGGCTTGGGTCTGCAGGTCAGCTACACCTATTCCAAGTCCCTCGACGACACCAGTTCGGTGCAGGGTGGCCAGATCGCGGGCGCCGGCGTCATCTTGCAAACCGCTCCACAGAACCCCTGGGACACACAGGCGGAAAAAGGCCCATCCACCTTCGATGTCACCCACGTCTTTACCGTCAGTTGGATCCAGGTGCTCCCGCTCAATCGCGTGAGTTTTCTGCGTTCTGCACCACGTTCCTTGACCTACGGTTGGCAATTTTTGGACATCACGACCTTGATGACCGGTTTTCCCTTCACCGTCTATTCGGGAGTGCAGCAGACCGGTGCCGGCTCCAGTGGAGCCGATCGTCCTGATTTGGTTGCAATGCCGAACTTTTCGACCAGCGGCCCGGTGAGGGCGGATTATTTCGGCCGGGGCGCTGCCAACGCCTCCTACTTCAGTATCCCCATCAATCTTCCAGGCGGTACCGGACCGAACCAAGGCTATTTCGGTACGCTCGGTCGCAACAGCTTTCGTGGACCGGGGTACACCAATTTCGATATAGCACTGATCAAAGACACGCCATTCGGCAGCCGCGGCGGAGGCGAACTCGGCACGCTGGAGTTTCGCGCCGAATTCTTCAATGTCTTCAACTTCGTAAACTTCGGACTGCCGTCGAATGTCATCCGGGGCAGCGGTTTCGGCTATATCAGCAAAACCGCAGGCACATCACGACAGATTCAGTTCTCCTTGAAAGTGCTTTTCTGATTGTCTTCGCTACCGCCATCGTGCATTCCATGTTCTTGGTTATCGCCTTCACGGCTGCCAGCATCCACAAAAAGCCCGCCGCCCTTGAGGGCAGCGGGCGCGCGCTTGGCCTATTTTCAGAGTAGATAAAAACCGTGGCTAAAGAGGCTGCCGAAAGAGTCCCACCTGTGCAGCGGATCAATAATAGAGTGCTTGTCGGCACCCTTCGACTACGCTCAGGGCAGGCTTTAACGTCGTGCCCTGACGCAAAACCTTCCTAGAGGATGCAAGCTATAACTCATTCCGTCGCGACCACACCTTCCGGCTCCATCGACGGAATGGTGGTACTAGGGATGATCGTCAGCAAGTCGGTCTGCACCTTGTCCCACTGCTGAATCAGGAATCCCTTTGCCTCGAACACCTCGCGAATGTCCACGCTGCTCCACTTGGCAACGTCCTCGAGGATCGGAATCAGGATCGCCAGCGCATTATCGCTGATGATCGACCGCTTGGCGATGGGAGCCAGGTACTTGTTCTCCGACACGGCGATCGTGTATCCGTCGCGTCGGTTGACGTGCAGCATAACGTGAATGTCGGAGCTGCCGTCGCCCACGTACACAATTCGGTCCGGGCCCAGCTTCAGGTCTTCCAGCAGGTGATCGACGGCTGCGACCTTTCCGTAGCCCGCCGTCACGTGCAGGATGCGCTCGATCTCGCCCCTGTCGTTGAATTCAAACTCCGTCCCGAAGATGTGGTCAGACGGAATGATTCCTTCGAGGGCCGAGCGAATGATCTCCACCGGTCCCGCCGAAATGACGTAGAAGTCGAAATGAAATCCCTCAACCTCATTGGACAGGAACTCGTAGAGTGCAGCAATGTTCGGTTTCAGGCGGACCCGTTTACCCGCCTCGTACAGATGTTCGCGCCGCACCTTGCGGAATTCGGGATCGTGCAGCAACAAGTACGCCAGCTCGCCGCCCTGCTGCACCAGGTTGAGGGCCGCCATTCCGGTGACTTTGCGCTCGTATTCGCTCGTCGGAATGCCCAGCAACTCGCCCAGGACGAATCCGGAATCGTTGAAGCTCAGCGTCTGGTCGAAATCGCTGGCCAAGATAAAACGCTTCTTATGGTTCTGTGGCTGAAGCTCTGCCATTTCGGTAACCCATTTTTCTTTCTGAGGCATGATAAGAGCCTCCTGTAATAGCTGTTTCGCCGAAGACAGAAACACCTCCCCGACATCATGAAAAAGTAAACTGATTATGTACTAATTGGATGGTCTGCTGAGTTGAAGGATGGTGAATTCAGATAGATAATTTGGATACTGCCGATTGATTGCGCTTATGATATAAGTTATTTCTATTTCGTAGTTTACAAATCATCATACGTTTTTATGAAGCGAATAGATGGCGAATAGAAGTGGGTTTTGGGGTATCTCTTTCGGTATCCGGGCGGTGCTGGGCAGAATAGCTGAGCGAAAACTCACTCTGCGCCATTCGTCTGTTATCCTGCGGCTGCGCCGCTTACAGATTTTCCGGGGAATCTCAGATGAAAATTCTTTCGATCAGTCTCGATCCTGAATTGCTGCAGCTGCGCCGCGCCGCCTTGCAAGCCGCCGGACACGACATCGTCAATGTCGACTCGGAGAAAGAGGCAATACAGGCAGTGCAAGCACCCGAGAGCTTTGACGCCGTTCTGCTCTGCCATCGTTTTCCCGGCGCCATCGCGCGTCAGACGGTGCGTCTGCTGCGCCAGTCTCATCCCGACACTCGCGTCATCTACATCGCTCATCTCTACGGCGAGTGGCCGGAGGTCGAGGCCGATCGCTACATCGTTGGAGCCGACGGCGCCGAAGCTCTCGTCCGCGTACTGCAGGCGGTTCACGCATAATTCCAATTCGAACGTGGCCTTTAGTTGCACCTCACGCTGCGCTTGTCGGCACTCGCGTTTGCACGATCCTTGCGACATTTTTACGAAAACCCACCTCCAATTTGTGTTACAAACAAGTCAATGGTTCTCTGATCTGGGTGAGGTGCGCTATGGATGGCGTTACGATCGCCGTTGTGGGGCTCATTGTGGTGGCTTATGTGATTGGATCGCTTACCAGCTCGGTGGAAACTGAAACGGAATTGCCCCATAACTATCGATAAGAACGCATGACTCACGCGTGGCACGACATTTCTCCCGGCGAACACCTGCCGCAGGAATTCTTCGCCGTCATCGAGATCCCGCTTCGCTCCAGCGTGAAGTACGAACTTGACAAGCAGAGCGGCCTGATCAAGCTCGACCGTGTGCTGTACTCGGCCGTTTACTATCCGGCCAACTACGGATTTATCCCGCAAACTCTCGCCGAAGACGATGACCCGCTTGATGTGCTCGTTCTGTGCCAGGAGGCGGTTGTCCCGCTTACGGTCATCCAGGCTCGCGCGATCGGCTTGATGACGATGATTGACGCGGGCAAGAAGGACCATAAGGTCATCGCCGTCGCTACCCAGGATCCCGAATACAATTCCTACCGCGAGGCCAGCGAGATGCCCGACCATCGGCTGGCGATATTGCGCCGATTCTTCCTTGACTACAAGCAGCTCGAGGGCAAGGCTGTCGAGGTTGACGAGATCGCGCCGGCAGAGCATTCCTATCCGGTGATCGAGGACGCGCTCGCCCGCTACAGCCGCCAGCGGCGCAAGGGATTTAAGGCGCACCCCTGATCGGGATGGGGGGTGATTGGCGGTTCTTGCCTTCCTCAGTACTCCACGACCGCCGTTCCTGCGATCTTGTCCTTGTACACGGTTCCGCCCTTCATCACGAATCCGACACTCTGTAGCACCGAGACATCCTGCAACGGATCACCAGTGACTGCGATGACGTCCGCGTATTTGCCGACTTCAATCGTGCCGACGTCCTTCGACCGGCCGATCAGGTCGGCTGAATTCTGGGTCGCCGTACGAATCGCCTGTGCCGGAGTCATGCCCCACTGCACCATGGTGACGAACTGCTTGGCATTGTCGCCATGCGGGTACACACCAGCATCCGTCCCAAACCCCATCTTCACGCCAGCCTTTACTGCCTTCTGGAACGTCTCGCGTTGGGTGCGTCCAACCATTTTCTCTTTGTCGATATTCTCCTGCGGCAGGCCGAACTCGATTGCCTTGCCCAGCAGGTAATCGTCGTTGTAGATGTCCATGTCGAAGTAGGTGCCGTGCTGGATGGCGAGCTGGATGTCCTCGTCGGTTGCCAGGCTGGCGTGCTCGATCGAATCAATTCCGGCAAGAATCGAGTTCTTGATGCCCTCGGCGCCGTGCGCATGTGCGGCGATCTTTCGCCCTGTCATGTGCGCTTCGTCGGCTGCTACCTTAAGCTCTTCGTAAGTGAACTGCGGCGCGCCCGGACTATCGCCCTTCGACAAAACGCCACCTGTCGCCAGAATCTTGATGACCTCCACGCCGTACTTTACCTGTGCACGCACTACGTGCCGGACCTGGTCGGGCCCGTCGGCGATCTGGAAATTTCGCTCGGCGGGGAAGAGTGTCACGCTGGTTTCAGGCGAATAGTTGTTCAGATCGCCATGTCCTCCGGTGATCGAGATGGCAGGCCCGCTGGCCACGACGCGGGGGCCGGGGATGAATCCCTCGTCGATGTAGCGGCGCAGATCGACCGCCATGAATGGCCCCGAGCCCACATCGCGCACCGTCGTGAATCCGGCCATCAGCGTGGTCCTCGCATTCTTCTCCGCCGTGAAGGCATGTGTGTAGGGCGTTTCCTTGAACGCATTGATAGGATCGTAGCGGTCGGCGCGCGCGCCCAGGTGAGTGTGACAATCGATCAGCCCCGGAAGCACCGTGGCCTTCGACAGGTCGATGACCTTTGCGCCAGCAGGAATCTGGGTCTGCGCTGCCGGAGCGATCGACTTGATCCGCTCGCCCTCGACCACGATTACCACATTCTCGCGATAGCTATCGCCGGTGGAATCGAAGAGCTTGCCGGCCTTGATATAGCTGACCAAGGGAGCGGGTTTCGCTGCTGCGTGCTGCGTTGCAGGCGGAGAACTCTGTTGCGCCGCGCAAAGCATAGCTGCGGCCATTACGGTCGCCAGAACCAATCTCATTTTCAAGAGTGTGACTCCCGGCTTCTGAAGGTGTGATTGCAATGGTACACGGGCGCCAGCCATTTTTCAGGCTTGAGAAATTCCCTCAGGGGCTACAGCCCGAACGGTTATAAGGCCGCTTTCCGGCACGACTGAAGTCGTGCCCTGATACAAAACGAAGCGCGAACGGGTTTTTGGCGGCGTGGGAAGTGGTACAGGGGATCGCCACTAGCCACTGCCCTTCGGCTTCCATTTATTCAGGAATGCCAGCACATCTTCGGGAGCCAGCGCACGTGCCTTCTCGAACTCACCGCCCTGCTGGCTATAAAGCAGTTTGCCATCGTTATCGAGAACGGCGATTGCGGGTATACCCTTCGCCATCGGGACCTGATACTGCTTCATGATGTCCTGGTTCTTATCGCCCTGCCCCACGTCCACGTGCACAACTACAAAATTCGGATTCAACACCGCCGTCACATCCGGGCGATGAAACGCCAGGTCGAGCACATGGCAGTCGTAACACCAGTTCGCGCCGAAGACCAGCAGCACCCGCTTGTGCTGTTGCGACGCCTTCTTCAGCGCGTCCGCGATCTCGACATGCGCATTCAATCCGGGGACATAGATCTCTTTGTCTGTCGACAGCGGTTGCTGCAGCCGGCTCACGTCGCTCCGCTTAGTCGCTGCGATGCGCCATTGGTCTCCCTGTTTCTGCCACAGCTGGCCGTCGATGACATAGACTGTCCGCAACTTGCCGTCGGCGGCTGACAGAACTTCAGCCTCGAACGCCACTTGCTGCGAGTCCTGTTGTGGCGAAGCTGACTGCACCACATCCAGCTTGATCCGTTTGGCCTTCAGGCCGATCCAGAAAGCAACCTCGGTCTCTGCGCTGGTTTCGCCCGACGAGAGGACCACTCGCGCCGCGGGATTCGCGCTGTACAGCGCGCGCAGCTTCCCGGCATCGCCGGAAACCACCGCGGCCTTCCATTGTTCGACGGGAGCAAACGTCGCACCGGTCTGCTCAGTCTTGGCGGGTGTGCGCCCTGTATTCGTACTTTTCGTTTGAGCGCTAACCCGCATATAAGCGCTCACCCAAAGCAGGCAAGCGATCACTGCAATTCGTGAGGTACGGTACATCATTCCTAGATCTTCTTTATCCACTACCCACTATCCACCGTCAGTGTCCCTGATGATACGGATGGCCCTGGAGAATCGTGAATCCGCGATACAACTGCTCCAGCAGCACCACGCGCGCCAGCTCGTGCGGCAGGGTAATCTTCCCAAATGAAAGCACGTGTTGCGCCCTGGCTCGTGTCGCGCCAGTCCAACCATCCGCCGGGCCGATCGCGAACAGCAAATCCTGCGTGTCATGCGAGAGGTAATATTCGAGGAAATTGGCGATCTCTTCCGAAGCCAATTGTTTGCCACGCGAGTCCAGCAGAACCAGTACCGGCTGGGTTCGACCAGCGCTCTTCTCGACCTGCTTGAGCAGAGCGGCCTCCGAGACGAGCTCCATTGCGTCGCACGCCGCGTATCTCGATAGACGCTTAAAGTACTCTGCCGTAAGCGACTGGATCGCCGGGCTACGCGTCTTGCCGATCCAAGCAATGCACAGTTTCACGATTTCCGCGCCCGCTTGCTGGTGCGTGCCGCACCCTTTGCCTTCTTTTGGGAATGAGCAGCAGCCGCAGTTTTTGTTGGAACCGTACGCTTCACCGCAACTTTTCTCGGCTCAGGCTTCTCCAGGTCGGCGAGCTCCACCCGTGTCGCCGTCTTCCACAGCCGCTCCAGGTCGTAAAACTTGCGCGCGCTTTCCAAAAAGATGTGCACTACGAAATCGACATAGTCGAGCAGAACCCACTCTGCCTGGCGCCGGCCTTCCACGCCTCTTGGTTCGTATCCGGCCCTGCTTAGCTTCTCATCGACGCCTTCTGCGATTGCCTCCACCTGGCGCTGGTTCGCGCCGGAGCAGATCACGAAATAGTCGGTGAATCCGCTGGCCGCCGCATCCAACCGCAGGATCGTAATGTCCTGCGCCTTCTTTTCCATGCAGGCGCGCACCGCGATGGCGACTTGTGCCCTCCCATCATCTTTTCTCATGCGCTCGCTTCGATCTCCTCGTGATTGCTGAATGTCGTGTCAAGTCGTCGCAGCCTAACCGGTACGTTTTCTCGGGCTCACAAGCAATGCATCTAAAACTGAAATCCCTCCGGGGCCAAAGCCCCGAAGTTTTTTCAGCGTCTTGCGGCGTGACTAAAGTAATGCCTTGATACAAAACCATCGCGGGCGAAGGCAGTTTTCGGCCCGCCGCAGCGGGTAAAACCCGGCGCTTTCAAAACTGACTTATGAGATGGCTTGATGGTTTCTGGCCATTGACCACTAGCCACCAGCCACTTTCTTGTACAACCCCTCTTTGCGAATGTAATCCGCCACGGCATCGGGAACCAACTTCTTCAACTGACCGCCATGTTTCTTCATCGCTCGACGAATGTGCGTCGCCGAAATATCCTCGTGCGTTTCGGGCAATAGATGTAATGTGACGCCCCGCCGTCGCAAGGCTTCCTCCAGACGGTCCGCACGCAGCTCTTTCAACGTGGGCCTGAGGGCCTTTGGCAGCGACGAAGCTACGCTTTCGAGCGAATATCCCGGACGAGCCGCCACTATGAACTCACATTCGCGCAATAGTTCCTCAACCTTGTGCCACTTCGCGATGTCGCGAAATGCGTCCGCACCGAGCAGGAAATACAGCCGGTCGCCGCGCCGCAGTCCAGCCTTAACCTTGCGAACAGTATCGATCGTGTAGCTCGGACGCCGTTCCATGTGCGCCTCGGGTTCGGGTGCCTCCAGCAGCGACGGCAAAAAGTCGGGCTCGTTCGCCACAGCCAGCGTCACCATCGAATAGC
>Ga0306920_100002626_pt1 | contig 22714 bp, 8 predicted proteins | sample flu12Cox44000170_FD_204666 | JGI IMG/M metagenome (GOLD analysis project Ga0306920, IMG submission 204666) | Lab enrichment of tropical soil microbial communities from Luquillo Experimental Forest, Puerto Rico - flux4day.12C.oxic.44.000.170 (v2)... | ecosystem: Environmental > Terrestrial >...
CTCCTTACGGAAGTTCTCCGGGCACCGTCACCCCGCCGTCGAACAGCAGCGCGACGCTGCCCGACCAGAGTTCGCCGGTCAGCAATCCGCTGTTCAGCAATGCACGCACGGTCAGCGCCAACACGGTCGGCGGCGAGACCGGCGTGATCGTAACGGCCGTTAACGAGGACGAGCTGGCGCTGATCGCGGGCAGCGGCGGCGTGGGCGGCGCCGCGGCGGTCACCATCAGCGGCGCGGTCAATGTGTTGAACACCACGACCCAGGCCTACATCGCCGGCGGCGCGCAGATTGACACCATAAACGACGGCGGCGCGACCAGCGGCCAGTCGGTCCACGTGGCCTCGGGCGACGACTTCGGCTACATGGGCATCGCGGCCGCCCTTGCGGTTGCCGGTGCGGTCGGCGTCACGCCGGACGCGGACGTTGTCGTGGTCAACCGGAACACCTACGCCTACATCGGCGACGGCGCGACGGTCAATGCTGTCCGCGACGTATCCGTGGCGGCGTTCGCCGACGAGAACATCCTGTCGCTGAGCTTTGGGGCCGCGGCCGCCGGCGTCGCCGGCGTCAGCGGGTCGGTGTCCGTAATCGCCCTGAACGACAGCACGCTGGCATACATCGGAAGCGGCAGCGGTACCGGCGCGTCGGTCAACGCCGGCGGCAACGTGCTGGTGGCGGCGGATGATTCCACGACCACGTTCACCATCGCGGGCTCGATCGCCGTCGGCCTGGGCGGTGGTTTCGGAGCCGGCGTTGCCGTTACCGACCTCAGCAAGGACACCGAGGCGTTTGTCGGGCCCGATTCCTCGGTCAATGCGGGCGGCAATTCCTCGGCACTGAGCGGCATCGATCAGCTCACCGGCAGCGGTGTCTCGACCGTCAGCGGCTTTACCGGCCTGGCCATCCAGGCGACTTCGAGCGAAAACGTCACCGACATTGCCGCGGCGGGCGCCGGCGGGTTCTACGTCGGCCTGGGCGGCGGCGTGTCAGTCGAGGTCCTCACCTCGACCACCAAGGCGTACATCGGCACCGACGCGCTCGTCAACCAGTCGCTGGTCAACCCCAGCAGCAACAGCTCGGTCAACATCTTCGCCCAGAACACCGCGACCGTCTTCGGCTTCGGCGGCGGCCTGGGTGGCGGCATCGCTGGCATCGGCGGCGGCATCGACGTTGGCGTCCTCCGCAACAACACCGCGGCCTACATCGACACCGGCGCCCAGGTCAACGCCGAGAACAACGTCAGCGTCACGTGCTACACGAGCCGCAACATCTCCACCTACGGGGTCAGCGCGGCGGGCGGCATCGCGGCCCTCGCGGGCTCGGTGTCCGTCTGGACCATCGATTCCGGCTCGTTCAATTCGAATTACAGCTCCAGCAATGACGGCACGAGCAATTCGACAAACAGCCTGCAGAGCGGTGGCACCGGGATCGGCAGCACGACAAGCAACGCGGACAGCCAGGCGGGGAGCTTTACCTCGCTGTTGGGCAATTTCAACAGCAGCAGTTCGCCGAGCAGCATGCAGGTCAGCTCGAACATCCAGAGTGCGGACGGCATGATCAGCACCAACGCCCCAAGCGGCCAGGTCGACAACGCGATCAACAATCCGACAAGCCCCGCGGGCACTGCGGCGTACATCGCCGGCAACACTACCGTCCACGCCGGGATGGGCAACGCCGGCGGCAGCGTCAACGTCAGGGCCCAGGAAGATATCCACTACACCTGCGTCGTCGGCAGCTTTGCGGGGGGTGTCGTGGGCATCGGCGGGTCGATCACCGTGGTGACGGTCCAGGGTCATCCCCAGGCATTCATCGGGGCGGACTCCACCGTCGGCGCCGGTACCTCGGGCAGCATCAACGTGACGGCCACGCAGAACGACACCGTCAACAGCCAGGCCTATGCCGGCCAGGTCGGGCTGGTCGCGCTGGGCGCGCAGGTCGTGGTCATCAATGATTCCGGCGAGGCCGATGCGTACATCGATGGCAGCACGACGGTCACGCAGGCCGGCGGCGGCATCACGATTGCCGCCACCATCAACCGTAGCGCCACCGCCACGGCCGCAGGCGGCGGCATCAGCGCTGTAACCGCGGGCGCTGCGGTGGCCGACATCAATCTCTCGGGCGGCGCCAAGGCACAGCTGGGTGGTTTCAACGACAGCGGCCGGGTCAACGTCGGAACCATGGGGTCCGTCGGCGGCCTCACGATCACCGCCAATGGCACGAACGACTCCGCGTCGGCCCACGCGATCGAAGTATCCGCCGGCCTCGCCGGCGGACTCAACGGGGCGGTGGCCCTGGCGCATGACACGCCAACGGTCGAATCGTCCATCAACAACGCCAGCGTGACCCTCACGGGCGGCGTGACCATGCAGGCCAGCGACGTGGACAACGCCTCGGCCATGGCTACCGGCGTGGCGGTCAGCGCCGGCCTCTCCGGTGGCGCTTCGGTGGCGATCGCAACGCTGACACCCAACATCAGCACTACGATTTCGTCCAGCTCGATCACGGCCAGCGGCACGGTCAGCCTCGAATCCGACCACAACCGCTTCAACTCCGGTAACAGTGCCACCGCGTCAGCCAAAACGGGATCGGGCGGCCTGATCGCCGGCGCGTCGGGCGCGGTGCCGCTCGCCAATGCCAGCGCGACCGTCAACACGATGGTGAGCGCGGATTCGCACATCAATGCCGGGAGCGGCGGGGACGTGTCGCTCAGCGCGTACTGCAACAACAACGCCGTCGCCCACGGCTTTGTGCTGGCGGTCGGCGGTATTCTCGGCCTGGGCACCGTCTTCACCACCGCGACGGACACCTCCAGCACCCAGGCGCAAATGCGAGGTTCCATCGACGATGGTTTCGGCGGCAATGGCGCAAACAATGTGACGGTGCAAGCGATCGCGACGGACCAGGCGACGGCGACGGCCGAGGCGGGCGGCGGCGGGTTGATCAGCGGCCAGGGCGCCGTACCGGTCGCCCTGGTGTCGCCGACGATCACCGCCAACATCGGCAATTCCAATGTCGATGCGAGCGGCAACGTCAATTTGACTACAACATCGGCTGCCAATGCCAACGCCAGCGCCACCGTGATCAGCGTCGGCGTCGGTAGCCTCGGCGCCACGCCGGTCACGGCCACGGAGACGCCGACCGTTAACTCCTATATCGCTTCGGGGGCGACGGTCCACGCGGGCGGCGGCATCACGATTACGGCCCTCAACAATTACGATATCGGACACAACATCATTGGCGGCGCCAACAACGTTGTGGACAGCGGCGATCACGCCCTGGGCGCCCAGGCCAGCGGCGAGGCCTCCGGTGGCGGCATTATCGGAGTCAACTCGGCTACCGTGCGGGCGACCTCGTCGGCGACGGCGAACGCCTACGCGAGCTTTGGCGACGTGCTGGTCGCGGGTGGGACGGTCACCGTTCAGGCGTATTCCAATAATGACGCCAGCGCCATGGCCAACGGCCAAACCATCGGCTTCGTCGGCGTTGGCGTGAACTCGGCATACGCGACGGCCAACGGCTCGACCGAGGCTTTCCTGGACGACATGCGGTCGGTCACCATCACCGGCGGCGGCGATCTGAGCGTGTATGCTCAGGGCACGAGCCGGGCGGACACCAGGGGTAAGGCCGCGTCGGGTGGTCTCATTTCGGTCCGCAGTGTGAACGCCGTCACCAACGTCAATCCAACGGTGGAAGCGTTTGTGAGCCAGAGCTCGGGCACGCCGTCCGATCAGGTTAGCGTCGCCGGCGCAACATCCGTCATCGCGTTCGCCGACGGTCAGGCCACCGCCGACTCGGTCGGTTACGGCGGGGGCGCCATTGACAGCGGCACCTCGAACGCCGGCGCCGGCTGGCGGCCCACCGTGAAGGCCTTCATCGGCGGCGGCACCAGGCTCACGTCCGGTAGCGACATCACGGTCGAGGCGCTCAACAATTTCTTCACCAACGGCACCCAGGACACCGGACGCCAGGTCAATGCGAATGCCCTTGCGTCGTCAGGCGGCCTGGCATCGATTCCGGGCGCCACTTCCCAGGCGCTCGTTTCCTCCGACACCGAAGCCACCATCGGCGGGCAGGCCACGGTCATTTCCACCGGCGGCAGCCTGAACGTGACGGCCGAATCGTACAACAACACCAGCTCGACGTCGAGCGGCAACGGTTACGGCATCGTGGCGGTTGGCTCGGCCACGGCCATGAGCGTGATGCAGACGGAGACCCGGGCGGTGTCCAATGACGGGACGTCCGGATCGCCGACGACCCTGGGCGCGAACAACGCCATTCAGTTCTTCGCAAACTCGAACAACGTCGGGACCTCGCAGGCCACGGGCGGGGCGGGCGGCCTGGTCGGCGTCGGCTCCAGCTCAGCGACGGCCCAGCTCAATCCCATCAATGGTCCGCTCACCGAGGCCGCCCTCGGCGCCTGGACCGTCATCAACTCTCCGAACGCCAATGTGAACATCCTGGCCCAGAACCAGGCCAGCATGACGGCAACCTCCAACCAGACGGTGGCGGGCGGGATCGTCAGCAACGAGACGGACGCAACCGCCACGGTCAACGGCGAAACATTGGTCAGCGTCGGCGACCACAGCATGATCAACGTCCGTCAGTTCACCATGTCGGCGCACGAAACGTCGGTCTCATCAAATGCCAACACCAACGCTTCGGTGCCGTTCAACCTGGGCGGCACGAACACGGCGAACTCGGCGGCCGACATTAACAGCCCGGTAGTCGCCAACCTGGGCGACGCCTCGATCACGGCCGCCACCACGATCAGCATCCTCGCCACCACGGACAGCGCGAGCACCGATAGCGAGGCGCAAACGCACACCACCGGGCTGACCGGAACGCTCACGTCGATCGCCGAGAGCACCAAAACAATCTCCGACACGGTAAACACCGCCGTTGGCTCGCAGCTCACTGCGACCACCGTGACCGTGATGGCGACCGTGCCGCGCGGCGTCCAGGGCAGTTACACCAAGAATGCACAAACCGACGCCAAGACCGTCACGAAGCTTATCACCGAGGTCATCGGCACGGTCTGCGAGGTCGTCGGGCAGGTCGTGTGCTTGTGGGGGTTGATTTGCAATCCCGACACAGTGTGCCACGACATCACGCAAGTAGTCGCGGAGATCCTGGGCGCCGCCACCAATCAGATGACGCCGGGCAGCGAGTCGGACACCAATACCGTGAACATGAACTCGAACATCACGCTGCCGGGCGCGTCTAACCCGGTGCTCGACATCGGCAGCAACGGCACGGTCAACACGCTTTCGGGCTTCTCAGTCGACGACGGCACCAATCCCATCAGCCAGGGTCAACAAATCACCAGCGGCAAGGTCAGCGTGACCGGCATCACCGTCGGCACGCCGTCGCAGGTCATCGTCTCGGCCCCCGGCGGCGCCACCGGCGGCTCGTCGACCATTACCATCGACCCGACGTTCACCCAGGCGACGATCGACAACGATTCGCAAAACGACCTGGTCATCGGCAACCTCGACGCCGTCAACAGCTCGCTGCCGCCGGCCGTCCAGAACAACGCCGCGATGGGCTCTAGCAACTGGATGTACACGACGCAGATGGGCAACGGCGGCACGACCACATTCAGCGTCACCGAGGATGTCGATTCGGGCGGCCACAACATCATCATGAAGGGCCACATCAACAACCCGAACGGCCTGACGCTCATGCACAACCTGGGGGGCGGGAGCATCCTGACCGGGGGGAGCGTCGGCACGTTCGACGCGTCCACCATCACGTCGGGCACGCAGACCATCTCCTTCTCGAACACGACGACGCTCTTCACCGGCGAGGAAGTTCTGTACAGCGCCAACGGCAGCAACGTGGTCGGCGGCCTGATCGACGGCAACTCGTACATCGCCATCGTCCAGGATCCTTCCGACATCAAGCTGGCGCAGGTGCCAAGTGCCCTTCCCCTCACGCCGTCGTCCGGCACGCAACAACTCACTGGCCCGCTTGGCCCAGTTACGTTCGACGGCGCTGCCGGCGTGGACGGCACCCTGCGCATCATCACATTCAGCGGGCCGGACAACTTGAACACCGGCGACATCGTCACCTACAGCAACCTCGGCAACCCGAGCGTGGGCGGCCTCGTAAGTGGCCAACACTACTACGTAATCACGATCAGCCCCAACATCATCCAGCTCTCGCTCAATCCGCTGGCGAACCCGATCACGTTCAGCTCAGCGGGGACCGGCATGCAGACCATTACGCCGCTGGCGTACATCAATGCTCAGCACATCGACCTGAATGCCACCGGCGACTCGCTCGGTACGGCCGCCACGCCGCTCTATCTTCGCTACCCGATCGGCACGAGTTCGCCCACGACCAACCTCCAGCAAGCAATCGGCAACACAGGCGTCTATCTCGACATCACCGCCCGTGCCGATGCGACGATGGCCCCGAACCCGCTCACGCTCGGACTGGACAACATCCACGCGCCCAACGGCAACATCGCCCTGACGGTCCACAACGGCCGGCTGCGCACAACGGTGGACGAGGCCACCGTGACGTTGACCCCCAGTGGCACTACCTACACGGGTCTCCTCTTGACCGATGCCTTCGACGCCACTCAATCGGGGGTTATCGAGAACGGCGACATCATCCATCTGCCGTTCCCACACCAGTTCACCAACGGCGAGCTGGTCTCCTACCAGAACGGCGGCGGGCAGGACATCGGCGGGCTGCATAATGGCGGCATCTACCAGGTGCTCAACGTCAACTTCGGCAGCGACCCGCCGGGCACGGACATCGAGCTGGTCCAGCCGTTCAACGCCCAGAGCGACGTCTCCAACAACACGATCCGTGCGGCACCCACGAGCTCGCCGTTGACGTTCACGCAATCGGCCGTCGCCGGCGGCGCCACAAACACCATCACGTTCAGTGGCAATCTGGGTCTGTCAACCGGCCAGGCGGTGATTTACCAGGCCGGCGGCGGCAACACGCCGATCGGCGGCCTCACAACTGGTTTCACCTATTACGTCATCGTGCTCAGCCAGACCAACAGCCAGACGGTTATCCAGCTCGCTCCGACCGCGCAGGAGGCTCAATCGGGCGTCGCCATCAGTCTGGATCCGTCGGTCATGACCGGCACGCAGAGTATCCAGACGCTGGGGACGTTCAACTTCGTCACCGGCGACAAGATTGTCTACACTGGCAGCGCCGTGGGCGGGCTCGTCACGGGCCAGACCTACACCGTGCGCGTCATCGACGCCAGCACCATCGAGCTGACCAATTCGCTGTATCAGGACGACCCGAATCCGTTTAACTTCCAACCGTCGGCCGTCAGCGCCAATACCATCGACCTCGGCGTCAGTCCCGGCTTCAGTGCCGGGCAGGCGGTGATCTATCACACCACCGCGACGCCCATCACCGGCCTGACGGACAATGCCACCTACTACGCGCTGGTTTCGAGCGCTAACCCGACGGACGTCCAGCTCATGGCGTCCGCGCCGATTGCCATCACCGCGAGCTCGATCACCACCACACAGGACCTCGTCGGCCTGACGACGGTGCACTTCCAGCCGAGCACCGCTGTCAACGGCACGAACCACACCATCACCATCCCCGGCCACGGGCTGACCAACGGCGAAGCTGTGGTGTACAACGCCCATGGTACGCCGGTGCCCGGCCTCGTTGATGGCAACACCTATTACGTCGTGGTCGTCGATGCGAACATGATCATGCTCGCCCCCTCGGGCGTGATCACGCTCGACTCGTCGACCGCGTCCGGCACGCAGAGCCTCGGCGCCGCCCAGCTCAACGCGCTGACCTTTACCACAGCCCCCGCGATCAACGGCACCAACTTCTCCATCAACTTCGGCTTCAACGACGGGTTCACCACCGGACAGTCGGTCATCTACCAAACCACTGGCAGTCCGATAGGCGGGCTCACGAACGGAGCCACCTACTACGTCGTGGTGATCAATCCGACGACCATCCAGCTTGCGACGTCCTTCGCCAACGCCACGGCGTCCACGCCCACCGTGATCCACATCGATCCGACCGGCGCCACCGGCACGCAGACCATCGCGCCGGCGACCGGAACGCCCTTGACGTTTGCACCGCCGGCCGCGGTTGACGTGCAAGCGAATGTAATCAGCTTCGGCAACAGCACCGGCTTCACGACCGGGCAGGCAGTCATCTATCAGACAACGGGCAATGCGATCGGCGGCCTCACGAACGGCGGCATCTACTACGTGATCGCGGTGAGCGGCACGAGTTTCCAGGTCGCCTCGTCGCTCCACAACGCGACGGCAATGCCGCCGGTGCCGATCACGCTCGATCCGACCACCGCGACCGGCACGCAGACCTTCGGCGCCGCGACGGGCCAGCAGCTCGGCTTCAGCGCCCCTGCAGTAATAAATTCCACGATCGACTTCGGTATCAATCACGGCCTGGTGACTGCGCAGCCGGTGATCTACAGCGCCGGCACGGGCAACACACCGATCTCCGGCTTGACCCCGGGCCAAACGTACTACGTCATCGTGCAAAGCCCGACGGCGATCCAGCTTGCAACGACGCCGGCCAACGCCAATGCCGGAACGTTCATCACGCTCAACGCTTCGGGCGCAACCGGCACACAGGCCATCGCGACGCTGGAGACCCTGAACTTCACCGGAGCGGCGGTATCCGGCTCATCGATCAACTTCGGCGTGACAGACAACTTCGTCACGGGCGAGGCCGTCGTGTACCAGTCAACCGGCACGCCCATCCAGGGACTGACGAGCGGGCAGACCTACTTCGCCGTGCCGACAAACTCGACGACCACTCAGTTGCTGGTGAGCGCCCCGGGTGCGGTCAACGTCACTCCGGCTGTGCCCAGCTTGCAGAAGATCATCCCCGGCAATCAGGCCAACCCGCTGGTGTTCGATCCATCGGTCGCGGTCAACGGCACGACGCACGAAATCAGCTTCACCAGCACGACCGGCCTGACAAACGGCCAGCTCATCACGTACAGCGCCAACGGCGCCACGGCCGTGCCGGGCCTGACCGACAATACTCCGTACTTCGTCATCGTCGTCAACCCGTCGACGATCCAGCTTGCGACCGCCACGCCCATCACCCTGACGCCGGCTAGCACGTCGGCCAACGAAACGCTGACGTTTGGCACCTCGACGACCCTGACGTTCAATGCCCAGACCGGCGTTAGCGGCACAACCATCACCTTCTCGCAGAATCACAACCTGCAGACCGGCGACATCGTAACCTACGTCGCAAACGGCGGGCCCGTAGTTGCCGGGCTGACCGACGGTCAGCCTTACGCGGTCATCGTGACCGGCCTGACCACCATCGAATTGACGAAAGCTCCGTCATCCCCGGTGGCCATATCCATCACGCCGGCGGTGTCGAGCACGCAGAAAATCATCGGCACCAGCACGATTACCTTCGATCCGTCGACGACGGTCAACGGCGCCAACCGCACCATCACCTTCACGAGCAACGACGGCTTCGCGAACGGCTCCATCGTGACCTACAGCGCCAATGGCGGCACCGTGATTCCCGGCCTGACCGATGGTTCGCAATACTACGTGATCGTCGTGAATCCGAACACGATCCAGCTCGCCGCCGTGCCGACTGCCACGCCGTCGCTGATCAATCTGACGCCGGCCGCCCAGTCGAACACCCAGCAGCTAGTGAATGGCTCGACCGCGCTCAGCTTCAATGCCATGACCGCGGTGGACGGCACCAATCACACTATTACCTTCGCGTCGGCGGACGGCCTGGTGAACGGCCAGGCGGTCGTCTACAACGCGAACGGCAACCCGCCACTCGCCGGTCTGTACAACGGCGATCCGTATTACGTCGTTGTGGTCGATCCCAAGACCATCAAGCTCGCGTCGGCGCCCTTCGCACTGGGGCTCAACCCGGCGGGCGCCACCGGCACGCAGCGCATCGGCGCGGTTGGCACGCAGGCGCCGGCGACCGTCAACGACGCTCTCAATCTCGGCACGGACCTCACCGGCAGTGGCATCACGACCGGCAGCCCCGTTTTCTATGAAAGCGCGGGCGATGCAATCGGCGGCCTGACCAACGGCACCGTCTACTACGCCATCGTCGTCAGCAACAACAGCATCCAGCTGGCAACAAGTCCGAGCAATGCCCTGGCGGGAACGCAGATCGCGCTCAATCCCGTGGTGGCCTCGGGCACGCAGCTCATCAGCACCGGCATGGGGACTCCGTATTCTTTCGCAGTCTCTGCAGTGACGGGCGGGCAGTCCACGATCAACCTGGGCAGTCCCGAGAACCTGCAGACCGGCCAGGCCGTGGTCTACGAGGCGGGCAGCGGTAACACGCCGATCGGCGGACTCACGAACGGCCAGACCTATTTCGTGATCGCCCTGACCAACCAGGTAATCCAGCTCGCCGCGACGGACACGGACGCCCTCAACAACCGGTTCATCACGCTCGATCCAACCAACGCCACGGGCACCCAGAGCATTGTGGCCGGCAGTGCTAGTCCGTTCACCGCGGTGCCATACTCCGTTACTGGGCCGGCCCCGAACACAATTGACTTCGGCTTTAGCACCGGTCTGCTTACCGGCCAGCCCGTGGTTTATCGCGCTTCCGGCTTGCCCATCACGGGCCTCACCGACGGCAGCACCTACTACGTCATCCGCGTCAACTCGACGACGATTGCCCTGGCGTCCTCGGCGGCCAACGCGGCCAGCAACATACGCCTGGCCCTCAACCCGTCCGGCGTTGTCCAGCCTTTCGACCGCTTGGACGTCGCCGGCAGCCCGACCAATACCATCACCTTCGCCAGCAACCCCGGCTTCACCAACGGGCAGTCGGTGGTCTACCGGTCGACCGGCACAGACATCGGCGGGCTCACCAGCGGCAATACCTATTTCGTCATCATTCCCGATCCCACGCACCCGGCGACGGTCCAGTTGCTGGCGTCGCCGCTCATTCCGATCCAGACGGCGACCACTTCTAGCACCCAGATGCTGACCTTCGGCATGACCACGCTCAGCTTCGACCCGTCGACCGCGGTGAACGGCACCACGCACACCATTACCTTCGGCAGCAGCACCGGTTTGACTACCGGCCAGCAGGTCACGTACAACGCCAACGGCGGCACGCCCGTCAGCGGGCTGACCAATGGCGGCATGTACTTTGTGGTTGTCGTCAACGCCAAGACGATTCAGCTCTCGGCGACGGCGCCGATCACTCTCAATCCCGCGAGCGCGACCGGATCGCAATCGCTGACCACGTCCGGCTACAGCCTGGCACCGGTCGGCTCGTACCTGTTCGATCCCGCCGCGATCAGCAGCTCGACCATTCAGTTCCCGTCCGGGATCAACCCGGGCTTCCTGACCGGGCAGCCTGTGGTGTACCGGACCAGCGGCGTCGCCGTCGGCGGACTGACCAGTGGCCAGACCTACTTTGCGATCGTGACGGGCACAAGCACGATCCAGCTCGCCACGAGCGCCGCCAATGCAGCCAATGGCGTCTTCATCACGCTCAATCCGACCGGCGCCACCGGCTTGCAATCGATCGGTGCCCTCGGCACGAGCCTGCCGTTCGTCATCCCGCAATCGTCGTCGGTCAACAGCACGACCAACACGATCAACTTCCCGACTCCGGATGGCTTCAGCACCGGCGATACGGTGACCTACCGCAGCACCGGCCAGCCGATCGGCGGGCTCATCAGCGGCACCGACTACTACGTCTGGGTGCAAACTCCGACAGCCATTTCGCTGCTCGCGTCGCTCCCCACTCCCCTGGGCATCACGGCGGCGAGCGTCAACCAATCGATCATCGACGGTTCGACAACTCTCCTGTTCGACCCGTCGCAGATCGTTAACGGCAACACGATCACCGTGGCGTCGACCTCAGCCGTCCACACGGGCGACACGGTCATGTACAGCGACGACGGCAACCCGGTAGTGGGGGGCTTGACCAACCTCTCGAACTACTACCTCATCGTTACGGGCCAGACCACGATCCAGCTTTCGCTCGTGCCGTCAGCTCTAGGCATCACGCCGGCGCCGTCGAGTACGCAGCAGCTTACCGGCCTGAACGGAGCCGCCAGCGTTACCTTCAATCCCTCGACCGACGTCAATGGGACAACCCACCAAATCACTGTCGGCGCCGGCACGCTCAATACCGACGATCTGGTGACTTACAACGACAACGGGAACGCCCCAATCAGTGGCATTACCAACGGCAACAGCTATGCGGTCAACGTCATCAGCGGCAACAACGTACAGCTTTCGGTCCCAGTGTTCGGCTCGGCAATCCCTGTGACGCCGGCTTCCACGTCGAATACACAGCAGCTCACCGGTTTGAACGGGGCCGCGACAGTCACTTTCGACTCCAAGAACGGCGTCGACGGCACCCACAGCCAGATCACCGTCACCGGCACGCTCAATGACGGGGATCTCGTCACCTACGACGATCTGGGCACTTCCCCCGACGTCGGTGGACTGACCAACGGCGACGCATACGTGGTGCACTTCATCAGCTCCGGCTCCGGCACAACGACAATCCAGCTCTCGCTGCCGGTTCACGGCACGCCGCTGGCAGTGACGCCGGTGGCGTCGAGCACACAGGCGCTCGTCGGCCAGAACGGTGCGCCGACCGACAACTTCGATCCATCGGTCGCCGTCAACGGCTCGAACCACCAGATCACCATCACGGCCCACGGTTATAACACCGGCGACCTGGTGACCTACAACGATAACACCTTCCCGCCGGTGCCCGGGCTGAGCCAGGGCGCGACCTATTACGTTATCAAGGTCGACAACAACACGATCGAGCTTTCGATCCCGCCGGCCCCGCTGCCTCTGACGGCCCAGTTCGGACAGCTCGTCGTCGTCAATTCACAGACCCTTTCGAACGGGACGACGTTGACCTTCGACCCAGGCACGGTTCAAAATGCCAACAACACGATCACGTTCAGTTCGGCGGACGGCCTGAGCACCGGCGACACGGTGACGTACCATCAGAATGGGGCCGCCCTCGTCCCGGGGCTCATGGACAATGTGACGTACTTCGTCATCGCCGTTACCCCGACCAGTGTGCAGCTCGCCACCACGCCGACGCCCATCCACCTCGATCCGACAACAGCCACTGGCACGCAGAGCCTCGGTACCGAAGGCGTGCGCCTGACTGCTGCCAGCACCTCGGTGACCGAGAACCTGGTCATTGCGCTCAATCCGGCATTCGCGACCGGCGGCGATGTGCAGATGCTGAACTCTGTGGACAACCCTAGTATCTACCTGCAGTCGCAGAACGACATGGGACAACCGGTGTTCATCCGCGTGCCCATCAGCCAGATCAACTCACAAGGCATCCAGACCACGCTGGTCCCCCAGATCGCCAACACGAGGGTGGTGATTACCATTAGCGGCATCGATCAGAACAATCCGGCGGATATCATCCACGCCGGTACCGATGACAACAACTCCGACATCAGCGGCCAAGGGAATGTCGTTGTCGATTTCACGGCCAACCTGGTGGCTGCAGGCTCGCCGGCGAAGGATGTGCCGAGCGCGACGCCGAGTTACGTGAGCTGGGCCCCCGCGCCAGGCCGGGCACAGCGCGTGGGCGTGTATCTCGACAACACGAACGGACTAATCAGCGCCAGCGCCCACGCCCGCATCGAGGCGGCCATGGCCACGCTGAATCAGTCCGATACGGGACTGCAGGTCGTGGAGGTGCTCACTCCCGAACAGGCCAGCATCATTCTGCAGATCGAGCCGAGCGATCGGGGCCGCGAGGCCGACGACCGCTTGGGCTACACCACCTTCCGCGCCACCGCCCCGGCCGGCAGCGGGCCAGGCTACGAGCGCCTCGTCGGCCAGGCGACGGTCACGCTGTTCGCCGACAAGCCGTGGTACTTCGGCGCCGACGGCCATGTACCGGCCGATCTATACGACTACGAGACCGTCGTCCTCCACGAACTGGGCCACGCCATTGGCCTGCAGGGTGACGATACCATCTATTCGGGATTAAATAGCGATGACCACTCGGCGATGGCGGAAAGCTTGGTGCGTGGCGTGGCCCGGCGCGAGCTCAGCGCACGCGATGCGGCCTTCTTACAACTCATGTACGGCAACGGGCCCAGCGCGACGGAGTCCGGTGAGCCCGAACCGCTCGGCCTTGTCGCTGTCCCCTGCGCGGCGCGCGAGCGACCAGACACCAAGACGCTGCGGCAAGGCAATTCGCCGCCGACCTGTCGCGAGGGCGGTGCGGGGCGAGAACGACAGACCTGCGGTGATCCGCACGAGCTGCTCCTGGAAGAGCCTGCCCCCGGCTGGATCCCTGGCTGGATGAAGCGCTTCCTGACGCGGATCGGCCTGGGCAGCCGCAAAAAGCCGTGACCCTAAGGCTGCCAGCGTTCGCGCCGCCCTCCCCCTGCCGGCGCATGTGATACCTGTGCGAACCGAACATGACAACGGACGAACGGGAGTTAGTCGAGACGATTGCCGACCGCTACTATGGCGCGAGGCCCGCCGCGATCGAGCCGATCACCGACCTGAACCATGCCGTGTACCGGCTGCGCTTTGCGGCGGGCGATAAGATCCTGAAGGTGGCGCTTGGCGCCGACGGCACGAGCATTCGGAAGGAGCTGTGGCTCCTGGATTTGCTCCGCCAGCATTCGATTCCCGTCGCTGTGGTTGAGCACGCCGACGCCGACGCGACCGTGGTCGGCCGACCTTTCTTCGTCATGGCCGTCGCCGGCGACCAGACGGTGGCCGACTGGGTCGGCAAGCCGGTGCCCGTGGGCCGGCCGCTGTTCATTGCCATGGGCGCCGTTTTCGGCCGGATTCACAAGATCCGTGTGCCGCCGCCCGACACCGGCCCTGTCCTGGTTGGGCCCCGCGACATCGAGCGCGAGCGCGCTGCAGTACTTCAGGTTGCAGAACAGCTCACGGCTCAAGAGCTCCTCACGCCGGAGGAAGTCGACGAATTCAAGGGCCTGCCGCTCCCCTCGCTCGAGGGCGAGTTTCTGTGTCACGGTGATTTCCACGCGGTGCAGTGCCTCGTCCACGAGGAGCGCATCGCGGCCGTCGTCGACTGGGAATCGGCGTGGTCGGGCAACCCGCCGGTCGATCTGGCGATGACCAACGTCTACATGGACTTTTACTGTCCGGTCCTGCTATCGCGGGCGTTCTTTGCCGGCTATGCCTCGGTGCGGCCGATGCCGGAGAACTACGTCATCAACCTGCGGCCAGTGCGGCTCGCCCAGACGCTGGCGCTTGCCGGCGTCTGGCTGCGCCAGGAAAACACCACGAATCTGCAGCGGACGCTGGACCTGTACCGGGCCTACGCGCGGCAAACCTTGTGACCTCATGCACGTGTTCATCGTTACCATTGGCACCCGCGGCGATCTCGAGCTCTTTCTGATGCTCGGCCGCGCTCTGCGGCAGCGCCGCCATCAGGTTGTGCTCGGCACTTCGACTTTCTACCTGCATTGGGTCCGGCAAGCGGGCCTGGAGGGCATCCCTCTGGGCGAGGGGACGCTGGAGCAGCTGCTCAAGATCCTCTACGCCTTGGCGCCGGTCGGCGACCGGACCCAGCGGACCCTGGCGTTCTACAAGTTCTGGGTGCAGGCCCAGATTGCCCAGGCCATGCCGCAGATCACCACCATTGGCGCCTGCACGGACTACTTCGTCAGCAACCTGAAGATGATGCTACGCCGCCAGGGGCAAGTCGTGCCGGGGGCCGCCGTCACCTATGATCCGCCTGCTTCCCCCGCCGAGCTCGACGAGTATCGCACCGGCGAACAGGGCGGCCGCATTGTCGATCTGGTCGCGCTGAACCAACAGCTCGCGGACCCCGAGGGTCGTTGGGGCCCGCGCTACCGCTTCACGGGCTTCTGGCAGCCGGAGCAGACCTCCGCGCGGCCGTTGCCCGCGGAGCTCGAGTCCTTTGTGGCCCAGGGATCGCCGCCGATCGTTCTGACCATGGGCTCGATGGTGATGTTCGACGCCGCGCGCCTTGCGACCGCCTTCGACGCAGCGCTGAAGCTAGCGGGCCGGCGTGGCGTCTTGGTCGGTGGCTGGTCGGAGATGAAGCACAACGCCCGATCCCCCGAGCGCTTGTACTGCTTGCGTGAGGCGCCCTACGATTGGCTCTTTCCCCGCGCGGCGTGCGTGATTCATCACGGCGGCTGCGGTACAGTCGCGGCAGTACTGCGCGCCGGCAAGCCGTCGATCGTGCTGCCCCAAGTAACCTGCCAGGAGCTGTTCGGACAGCGTATGGTCCAGGAGAAGCTGGCCGCCGGCCTCTTGGAAGCCAGTACCCTCAGCGCGGAGGACCTCGCGGCGCTCATCGACCGGGCTGTGAACGATCCTGCCTTTGCCGAGAGTGCCCACGTCTGGCAAGAGCGCATTGCAAAGGACGGTGGCGTCCACATGGCGGCCGACCTGATCGATGCCCACGCCGATCAGATTCACGGCTGGGGAGCGGCCGCCCACGCCGATCAACATGAATGATCAACTGCGCATCATCCGGGCTGAGAACGACCTTCTGTTTGACGAGGCCGGTCGCAGCTACATTGATCTGTTTTCGGCGCACGGCACCGCCTGGCTGGGGCACGCTCCGCACCGGGTTGCTGCCGCGGTGGCCGCGCAACTACAGGCCGTCTGGAATATCGGCGGCCTGGGCTTTCCGCTTTTCACCCGAGCCTGCGAGCTGGTCGACAGCTTCTTTCCCCCCTCGCACGGGTTGTGCGCGCTCTACTCGACCGGGATGGAAGCGGCCGAGTTCAGCATCCGCTTCGCACGGGTTGTGACCGGCAGGCGCGGCGCTATTGGCTTCCAGCGGAGCATGCACGGCAAGTCGCTTGCAACGAGCATACTGACCTGGGACAATCGCGACGGCATGCAGGTGCCCGATTTCATCCGGCTGCCGTTCGTCGGAGAGTGCGGCGAGAGCGCCATTCTGGAGCGGCTCACGGCACAGCTGGCGAAGGGAACTATCGGCGCCGTCCTGGTGGAGCCGCTGCAAGGCTCGGGGGGCGGGCACATGGCCTCGCCAGGTTTCTATCGGGAACTGCAGCGGCTGTGTACAGCACAAGGCGCGCTACTGATATTCGACGAGATCCTGACCGGGTTTTTCCGGACCGGCACGCCGTTTTTCTTCTCCGAGCTGGGATTTGTACCCGACGTCGTGCTGATCGGCAAAGCCGTCGGCAGCGGCTTTCCGGTCGCCGGCGTCGTGGCGCTGCGCCGCCATCCGGTCAGCGAGGCGATGCTGCGGGGATCGACGTTCGCCGGCAATCCCCTGGCGTGTGCCGCGCTGGTGGCGACGCTCGAGGAGATCGGGCGGCGCGACCTGAGGGCGCTCGTGGCGGCCATTGAGCAAACCATCGTGGCGATCCTGGGCCCACTCAAGGATGGCGGCGTCGCCGTACGCGGCAAGGGGGCCCTGTGGGTCCTCGAACTCCCGTCCGCAACCGACACCCGGGCACTCGTGAAACGCATCTATCTCCAGGGCGTGTGCGTGGGCTACACCGGACGTCAGATTCGCGTCCTGCCCGCGGCCATCATCGCGCCCGGCCGCCTGGCCCAGGCGTGCGTCACAGTCCGCGACGCAGTAAACTGGGCATGCCATGACGCATCGGCAACCGGCTGATGTTGAGCTCCTGTTCGTCGTATCCAGCGATTTCGGCGAACTGGCCAACGTGCTCTATCTGCTGCGCGGCTACCCTTTCCGCGCGACATTGCTGTTGCCCGAGCGGCTGTTCTCGAAGAACCGCGATGGGCTGCCCGTGCCGGTCCTCCCGTACCGATCGACCGCGGAGGTGCTGGCCGCCGTCCGCGCTCGCCAGCCCGATCTGGTGTTTTTGTTCTCCGGCTACCTGCTGGCGCTTAACGGTATCCTCCCCCTCGAGGGCGTGGCTGAGCTGGTGGATGTGCTGGGGCGTCAGAAGATTCCAGTCGTGACCAGCGATCCATTTCTCGGCGTCATGGCGCGCGTGGACGGCTCGACCTTCAGCGATCGGCATCCCTACAAGCAGATGCTGATCGACCACTTCGCACGTCTGGGCGCGATATTCCGCCAGACCCTGCATCTGTACGTGGTCGACCCGGGGCCCGCGGCGGCGGTCTCCAGCGTATGGTTCTTTAATCCTCACATGTTGAGCATGCCGGCTCCGCCTGTCACGGAGCCTTTCTGGTTGTTCGTACTCGCGCAGGAAGATTACACGCTTCAGGTCGCGCGCCTTGGACGCCAACGCTTCGAGCGATTGTTGCTTGACAAGATGCGGCAGACCGCCCAGGCGCAACGGCGGCCGGTGCTGATTGCGCCGGAGCCGCTCGTCGCCGCCCTGACCGGTTTGAGCTCGGAAATAGCGGGGCTGCGCCTGATGTCCTTCTGCAGCTATGGGCAGTTCATGAGTTTGCTGCATGAAGCCGAGTATTGCTTTTACTGGAACCTCTACACGAGCACGGTTCCGGCGCGCGTCGTCAACCAATTGCCGGTTTTTTTCTTTGCGCGCGGCCACATGGCGGAAGCGATTCCGGCTCTGGCTGTGGCGGCGGCGCAGCTCTACTATGCCGGCGCCAGGGTGCCGCTGCTCGACTTCGAGCAGCCGTGTGACGCAGCGGCGCTGGCTCCTATTGCCGCTGCACAAGCGGACCTGTTCGCGACGGCCCGCGTGCAGTTTCAGCAAGCGCCGCCGCCCGATACGATGGTCGCACACATTCTGGCGGGCGGCGCCTTCCGTCGCCCAAGCGAGGTAGCTCCATGACGCGGCTAGTCATTTTTGGCGCCCGTGGCTTTGCCGAGCTCGCGCACTATTTCTTCACTCACGACAGCGGCTACAAGGTGGCCGCCTTCACCGTGGACGGGACCTATCTCCAGGAAACGACCTTTTGCGGGCTGCCGGTCGTGCCGTTCGAGGAAGTGACGCGCGTCTTCCCGCCGTCCGAGCACGACATGTTTGTCGCCATGGGCATGCAAAAGGTCAATCGGCAGCGCGCCGCCAAGGTGGCCGAGTCCGGGGCCCAGGGCTATCGGCTCGCAAGCTTTCTCAGCTCGCGCGCCAACGTACCTGCGGACCTGGAGCTCCGGCCCAACACCATGATCATGGAATACGCCAGCATCCATCCGTTCGTCCACATCTGCAGCGACACCGTCGTGTGGAGCCAAACGCGGATCGCCTTCCACACGCGCATCGGCGACCATTGCTGGATTGTATCGGCGCTCTTCGGAGAGTCGGTCGAGGTAGGCGACTACTCGTTCATCGGGCTCGGCGCGACCATCGCGCCCTCCGTCCGGATTGGAGCCAGCAACGTCATCGGCGCCGGCGCCCTGATTGTCAAGAACACGCAGCCCGACGAAGTGTACCGCGCCACCGCCAGCAAAGCGTCTCGCGTTCCCAGTCATCGGCTTTGGCATATCTGAGGCACCGGAGGTGCGGTACAGAATCGACGAGCGGCGACGCGTATCATTTCGGTCATGTATAAACAAGTACATGGCGGGGCGCAGTGCGGAATTTGGTCGGTTTCGCCCTTGTCCCGGTTATACCGCTTGGACGCACCACAAGAATACAAACCACTGGGAAAGGCGGGCGTGCGAATGGTCGAGGAGCGATACAGTCTCGCGGTTTGCATGCCACGGATGCTGGCGTTGTACGAAGACCCTCTTTGTTTCTGCGGCAAGGCGTGACTCAAAAAGCGTGATGGGAGGCTGCCCGGTGAAGGGGATCATCCTTGCTGGCGGAAGCGCGACGCGTTTATACCCCGTGACCAAGGTCGTCAGTAAGCAGCTCCTCCCCGTGTACAACAAGCCGGCGATTTATTACCCGCTTTCGATCCTGATGCTCGCCGGTATTCGCGACATACTTGTGATCAGCACGCCGCGCGACCTGGCACGAATTGGCGAACTGCTGGGCGATGGCAGCCAGCTTGGTGTGCGATTCTGCTACAAGGCGCAGCCAACGCCGGGAGGCATTGCTCAGGCGTTCTTGATCGGCGATGATTTCATCGCTGGCCGCCCCGTGTCGCTCATCCTTGGAGACAACTTCTTCTTCGGCCATGACCTCGTTCCCTTGCTCGTTGAATCGGCGGAGCTGCAACAAGGGGCACGCATTTTTGCTTACCACGTTCAAGACCCGGAGCGGTACGGCGTTGTCGAGTTCGACAAACAGGGGCGGGCTTTGCACCTGGAAGAAAAACCGGCAATACCAACGTCTTGCTGGGCGGTTACGGGGCTGTACTTCTACGATGGCCGAGTCGTCGAGACGGCCAAGACGCTGACACCGTCGGCGCGCGGCGAGCTTGAGATAACCGACATCAATAGGGCCTATTTGCGGAATGGCCAACTGGTCGTGACACCGCTTGGTCGCGGCGTGGCCTGGCTTGACATGGGAACGCACGAGTCACTGCTGTCTGCGTCGCTCTTCGTTCAGTCTCTGGAGCAGCGGCAGGGCCTGAAAATTGCTTGCATCGAGGAGGTCGCTCTGCTTAAGGGGTTCATTGACGTCATTCAGTACGAGCAGCTTGCAGAAGCTTGCGGGTCAAGCGAGTACGGCCAATACCTTCGCCAGGCTCTGCGCGAGTACCAGGACGCCTGCGATGGCCAAGGGCGTTCCACGGCCTCGTGAGCTCCCGACATTCCCTACACGAGCGGACATATGAAGAGGTCCATCGAGACGCTTCTCGTAACTGGCGGGTGCGGCTTCATCGGCAGCAACTTCATCCGCCATATGCTGACTGCCAGCCCAGCCGTCAAGGTCGTTAACTTCGATGCCCTGACCTATGCTGGGAGCCAGGCCAACGTTTCCGACGTTGCCCATCACCCCCATTACCGCATGGTGCACGGCGACATCTGCGATCGCGACGCGGTCCGCTCCGTTATGCAGACTGGAATTGACAGCATTATCAACTTCGCCGCGGAGACCCATGTGGACCGCAGCATCCGGGAGGCGAGCCTATTTGTGCGGACCAACGTGCTGGGCACGCAAGTGCTGCTCGATGTCTCCCGCGAATTCAGAGTGCGGCGGTTCGTGCAGATCTCGACAGACGAGGTCTACGGCAGCCTCGGCCCAACTGGCGCGTTCACCGAAGAAACGCCCCTAGCCCCGACCAACCCCTATTCGGCCAGCAAGGCGTCGGCCGATCTGCTTGTGAGGAGTTACATGCACACCCACGGCGTACCGGCGCTGATCACCCGTTGCTCAAACAACTACGGACCATACCAATCTCCCGAAAAGCTTGTTCCGCTTTTTATCACAAATCTGTTGAATGATAAGCCCGTACCGATCTACGGCGACGGAAGGCAGGTCCGGGATTGGATTGACGTGCGCGACCATTGCGCCGCGATCGAACGAGTCTGGAGGCGAGGCAGGATCGGCGAGATCTACAACGTCGGCGGGCGGTGTGAGAGAACGAATCTTGAGTTGACTTACCTTCTGTTGGAGTTGCTGGGCAAACCGCGCTTGCTCATCCGTCATGTCTCCGACCGCCCTGGGCACGATCGGCGCTACGCCATGGATTGTTCAAAGATCGAGCAGGAGCTAGGATGGCGCCCGCAGCGCGATTTGGAGAGTGGGCTGCGCGAGGTGATTGCCTGGTACCAGGCGAACGTCGATTGGGTCTCTCAGATCCGCGTTGGCCCAACGACCCGTAGCTTCTCGGGAGAGCACCATGCAGTTTCATCCACTCGCGATTCCCGGCATTGTCGTGATTGAGCCTGAACTGTTCCAAGACGAGCGAGGATTCTTTTTCGAAGCCTTTCAGGCCGAGAAATACTCTGCAATAGGGGTAAACCAGGCTATTGTCCAGGAAAACCATTCAGGGTCCCGGGGCGGTGTGCTGCGCGGCCTGCATTATCAACTCCGGCATCCGCAGGGCAAGCTCGTGACAGCTGTCGTCGGCGAGATCTTCGATGTTGCAATAGACATGCGCCGTTCCTCACGGACGTTCGGAAAGTGGGTCGGCACGCGCTTATCCGCCGAGAACCGGCGACAGGTATGGATTCCGCCAGGCTTTGCCCACGGCTATTACGTGCTGAGCTCCTGGGCGGAGGTCACTTACAAGACAACGAACTATTACAGTCCACAGTGGGAACGAACGTTGATTTGGAGTGATCCTGATGTGAACATCGAGTGGCCTTTGCTCGACGGAAAGGACCCCATCCTGTCCCCGAACGATGCCCAGGGAAGTTCATTGTGCCGGGCTGATTGTTACGCCGATTTGTGAAAGGATCTCCACCAGATCCAAGCCCGTCTCGTGGCGACGTTGCAAGGGAGGTCCGAACCTAACTCACCGTGCGCGAATCAGCTGCGCGACGAGATCCTTGTGATGCAAGGATTTGCGCGCAAAGATGGGAATTCCCACAGCAAAAAGTCTCGGGGCGACGCGCCCCACGGAGGGAACCTCGCTCGGACCAGCCTCCGAAGCGAGCTGACTCCGGCGTACGACAGCCGGTTGGTCTGGTTGTCGGCGATCCGGTACGCCTTGAGCTGTGCCGGCGTCAACCCACGGGCGACGTGGACCGGGATTTCCGTCATACTGAGCAGCAGGACGCTGGCTAGTTGCCGAATCCCGTCGTGACAACTGCAAGCATTTTAGGCTGCCGCCGCGAGCTGTCAATCAGGGCGGCCTTCCCCACGCACGCAACTTGCCGGTCTTCAACGCCACAAAACCGCCACAACGCTCAGCGATCAGTGGGGCATTCGCTTGGCGGACGACCTCCACGTCTCGATCACCGAAACTGTGCTCGGAATCGTTGGTTACTC
>Ga0306920_100002628_pt1 | contig 22709 bp, 23 predicted proteins | sample flu12Cox44000170_FD_204666 | JGI IMG/M metagenome (GOLD analysis project Ga0306920, IMG submission 204666) | Lab enrichment of tropical soil microbial communities from Luquillo Experimental Forest, Puerto Rico - flux4day.12C.oxic.44.000.170 (v2)... | ecosystem: Environmental > Terrestrial >...
CTTCGAGCCGTGTCACAAACCCCCGGCATTTGGCTAAGATGCACTTTGGTGCCTCTTAAAGAGCAGGCCAAGATCACGCGATGAACGGCTACGACGAAGCGATCGGAGTCGACGCGACTGACGCGGTTCATTTCTTCAATCGCGGCCTTGCCTACGCTGGCAGGCGCGAATATGAGGCAGCCATTCAGGACTACGATCAGGCGATCCGGCTCAATCCGAGATTTGCCGAGGCCTTCGCGGCCCGTGGCGCCGCCTACGGTGATGCGGGCCAATACGATCGGGCTGTACAGGATCTTGACCAAGCCGTCGGGCTTAACCCGAACCTCGCTAAAGCCTTCGGCCAGCGCGGCAAGGCTTACCTTTTCAAGGGCCTATACGACTGCGCCATCCAGGACCTCGACCAGGCCATCCGGCTTGATCCGAATGACGTGGATGCCTTGAATAGCCGGGCCGCCGCCTACGCTGGAAAGGGCCAATATGATCGCGCGATACATGATTCCGGCAGGGCTATCCGGCTTGACCCTAATTTCGCCGAGGCCTACTACAACCGGGGTCTCGCTTTCCGAAACCTAGGGCATTTCACCCGAGCTGCCGCGGACTTCGTCAGGGCCAGTCAATTGAATCCGCATCTGTCGCCGCCGTAGAAGTGCTGGCCAAGAAGTCTGCCGCAGGTCGCCGCAAAACCCGACGACCCGATTACAGAAGATACCAACCAGTTTGGCGTCTGTAACCGCTCCTCAAGGACAAGCAGCATCGTACCCCGGGTGGGGAGACAGGAGCTCCGGGTGCCGCAGGATCGCGACGAGAGTTTGTTGACCGAGCTAGTTCCGGCGACTACCAACGCTTGGAGAAGGCGGGTCGGCACGCTGCCCGCCGGAGCCTAGTCAGTTGATCGCCGACCCGCTCCGATGATCGCTTCATCCACGACTGCCCCCAGGATCGACAGTCCTTCATCGAGTTCGGCTTCCTCGATGACGAGCGGCGGCAATAACTTCAGGACATCCTTGTTGGCACCGCAAGTCTCCATGATCATGCCTCCCGCGAAGGCGCAATCAAGGATGCGGCGGGCGAGAAATGGGTCGCGGCAGTGCAGACCCTGGATCATGCCGATGCCACGAACCCGACCAATTGACCTGGGTGACGCTCGACAATGCGAGTGAGCTCCCGGCGCATCTGTCGCGACCGGCTCTCGATGACCTGCTCGAATTCGCCGGTTCTCCAATAGTCGAGCGCGGCCGTTGCGGCCGTGAATGCGAGATTGTTGCCGCGGAAGGTGCCGACATGCTCGCCCGGGTTCCAGCAGTCGAGATCCGGACGAATGAGCGTCACCGCAAATGGTAAACCGATGCCGCCGATCGCCTTGGACAAGCAGACGATACCGGGCACGATGCCGGCGCGCTCGAAGCTGAAAAAGCGGCCGGTGCGGCCGCACCCGACTTGGATATCGTCTACGATCAGCACGATTTTGTGACGGTCCGCCACGTCCTGCAGGCGCCGAAGCCACTCGGACGACGCCACGTTGACGCCCCCCTCGGCCTGGACCGTCTCCACTATGATCGCCGCCGGTGCGATGCCCGCGCCGGAACCCAGCATCCCTTCGAGCACCGCGATCGTATCGATTTCCGGTCCTAGATATCCCTCGAACGGCATGCGAATCACGAATTCAAGCGGTACGCCTGCAGCAGCGCGCTCGAGCGCTCCCGCCGTCATCGCTAGCGCGCCAAGGCTGACGCCGTGGTAGGCATTGGTGAAGGCGACGATGCGGCGACACTTCGGGGCGTGCGACCGAAGGCGCAACATCAGAGGCCATGCGCACCTGAAGTTCGACGCTGTCCGCCGCGATGTTGAGCGGCAGCACGTCCCGGACGCCGCTGATCGAACGGAGCAAACGCACCATCGAAGACCGACAATTCACCGTCACCGACGCGCCGCGCGCGATCAGCGAGGGCAGGAACCGGGCAAACAGGATCTCATCTCCTTGGCCGGCGCCCCACGCGACGATACGGCGTCCGCCAAGCGGTTCCCCAGACCAGAACGGAAGGTCATACAGCGGCGGACCAAACAGCTCCGAACGACAGCAATCGAGAAGCAGCTTCCACCCAACCGCCTGATTGCCGGCAAGCAGATGCAGACGTATCAGCAGCGCATATTCCGCCGCACCCGCGGTCTTCGATTCCTGCAGGAGCCCTATGGCTCTGCCGAAGTCGCGGCCCATATAGGCCGCGGCAATGCACAGCTCGCGCGCAGGTTCATAACCGGCCGCGAGTGCGTTTTCGGCGTAGCGTCTGGCCGAATTCCAGTCGCGACTGTCGATCATCGCTTGCGCCAGAACGGCCTCGCGACAGCCTGACCTGTCCGTCATTCAATCTCCCCCTGCCGGTCGACGATCGAGCCGTTCGTTGAAACATTATCCCGAGAGCGCAGCGCGGCGGCGAGGCTTGGATCGCCGCCACTGATCCGTTACTCGGCGCCATAGCGCGACAGAATACGGGTCATAAGCTCCCCATTCGTATCAAGGTGCGGTTGCTGCAACATCCGCCGATGCTCGCCCGAGGCCCTGCCATGTGTAGAAGCCACCGCGCGCGGCATCTTTCCAGGCCGTTTTACTGCAAATTAGGCGGCCATCGGCCTCGTAAAAGGCGTCGTTGGATGCTGCGCACAGGATCAAATCAATTGCGGCGTCGACCGTCCCGCCGTCTGCGCTACCCCCCAGCACCGCGTGATACCGCTGAATTGTGCGCATGACCTTGTCCCTGAGCGCCACATTCTTGATATATGGCTGAACGCCCTCGTCGGCGAGAAAGTCTAGCGCCAGTGCACGCACTTCACTCTCCGGAAAATCGAAAGTGCGAAGGAAGCGTGAGGAATCGACCATCAACACGGCACTCACCCGTCTGCCGCGCGCTTCCAGCTCCTTGGCTGGCGCGTTTCGCCGGCACTGGAGGCTGCCGCAGGCATGGGGCGGGGGCGGCCGGCCTTGCGAAAACCAAAGGCGGCGTCCGCGGCGGTGAAAGCGGGGCTATCCCATGAACGGAAACAACATCGCAATTTTCCGTTGCGCTGGAGCTTGATCAAGAGCCGCTTATCGCGATGATTGGCCATCAATATCCGGCGCACACCGCGCAAGATCGCGGAGCGCGAGAGAGCTCTGCGGCAGCGGCGCTATTGGTATCACGCTAACCGGGACGGATCAGCCGTCTGCGGCAGTGTCGGTCCAGTCCCGGTTGATGGCGAAAAAATGTGGACCAATGGTTGTCTTGACATTGGCTAAACCGAAGCGATAGAGTTCAAAGTGCAGTCGCATATCGGACCTATACCCTTGCTGCTAACCAGCGGCCGCGTTGGCGGCGGTGAAAGAGCGGAGCAATCTCATGAACAATGATTCCAACATCGACCAGGCCGAACAAGAGGCGATCGACCTTTACGAAGTCTCCGACGAGGCACTAGAGGCTGCCGCAGACATGGAGGCGGGGCTGATAGGGACACATCGAACATGTAGTGCTTGTATGATGTGCACTTACTGACTCAGTAAGAATAGTGAAAGCGGGGCAATCCCATGAACGACAACAACATCGCGATTTTCCGTTGCGCTGGAGCTTGATCAAGAGCCGCTTTTCGCGATGATTGGCCATCGATATCCGGCGCACACTGCACAAGATCGCGAAGGGCGAGAGAGGCCTGTGGCAGCGGCGCTATTGGGAGCATGCGAACCGGGACGGCGCTGACCTTGAGCGGCACATCGCCTTGCGCCGTCCGCGTGGGCACGCGCGAGAAGAGCGCGCGCTTTGCCCACCCTTCGTTTGCTGTAAAAACCCGCCCCGTCCTGACGCTGTTGCTCAAACGCATAACGAACTCGTCCGCCATACGATCATCATTCGATGACATCTGTTGTGCCGTTCGAGCCGAACCACGCCAACCAACTTGTCGCGCTGTGGCGCTTGCTGCATCCGGATTGGACGTGGCTCGACAACCCCGAGGACCAAATATTCGAGCGAAGCGACGCCGTCGAGCCTATCCGCTACGTCGTCCAGAACCAGGATGGCGTGATCGCAAGCGTGTTCAGCAGTTGCTGGCGAGACAGGACATGGCCATGCAACCGCTTTATCCAAATCGAGGCGCGGCCCGCGGATCTGGCCGCCGAATGGCTCGACATTGCTCTCGCGTCTTTCGTCGATGCCGATCGTGGACAACCCGATATTTGGCACGTGGCCAATGCGACGGAGATTTTGACGCCGGTCCTGGTGCCGCTGTTGGAAGCAGCGGGATTTGTCCGCCATTCGAGCATGATGCGGATGGAGTGGCGGGGCGAAAGCGTGACCGTACCCGATCCGGGTCCGGCCCATCTCGAGCGCTATGCCGGCGGCGACCCAGACATCGACCGAGCCATCGTCGATCTTCATAATCGGGCTTTTCGCCCGTCGCGCCTGGTGCCGTCGGCCGATCTTGAACGTTTGTGGAAGCCGTGGCCCGGCCTGCAGACGCATGAATACGTGTTGGCAATGGAAAACGGTCGCGTGGTCGGGTACGCCGAATGGTTAGAGAGCGATGGCAACGCGCCCTTCATCGACAGTATGGTCGTTGCGCGCTCGCATTGGGGAACAGCGGTCGCGGCCGCAGTCGTTACCAAGGCGATACAAATTCTCCTCGAACGCGGCCACCATAAGATCGAGTCGTGCGTCCGAAGCAACAACGCGGCATCGATGCGGCTGGGCTGGAAACTCGGCTGGAAAGTCGCATCCGAGATGGCCCCTACCTTCGTTCGCAAGCTGTGACGAGTTGCGACGGCGGCTCGGAAATCAGCCAGATGTAGGGTGGGCAAGGCGGCCGAGACATTGGGACAATGGCACGGCGTTTATCCCGCCTTGCCCACGCGGTACGGCATACGGCTCGATTGGCGGAACCAACCGCGTGGGCAAAAGCCTGCCCTCGCGAAAGCGGGGGGACGGCCCCGAAGTGGATGCATCGCTCGAACACCAGTGGCCGCCTTTGCCCACCCTACGAGGCTGTGAATTAACAGAACAAGGTTCACGGTCCGATTCTGGTTCGTACACGCTACAATTCGGAAACGTGCCTGCTCTTGGGGAGATTTTTGCACAGCCTCTACGCTTGCAGTATCATCGCCCTCCCGGCCGCAATGGCCGTTGGGCAACGGGACACCGCGGACTCGCCGGGGGCGCCAGGGGGAGCTACGCATGGATGCATTCCATGAACGGTTGATCGTTCGTGCCGCGACGATCGACGAGCTTCTGTCCGATGATTTCGAGACGCTGCCGGGCCAGAAAGGCGATGCCGATGCAGCCGCCCGGCGCCTTGCCGCCTGGTGCCGCTCATGCGCCAGCGGCGACTGGTCGTTGTTTCATAGCAGGCTCGCGCGGGATGGATGGTCGATGGATCGGGTGCTGGCGCGATTTGCCACGGTCCGCCGCAAAGCCTCGGCGCCAACGCCGCAGTGGATCGCGGACGCGATCTGGATCGAAGCGGCGTTGCAGAGTCTCCCCACAGGCGCCAAGGCGACGATGACGGCCGGCCAGGGCGAGCCCTGTGCCTTCGAGCACCTGCTCGCGCCGGTGGTCGAACAGGCGGAGACGCTGCTGTTTGCTTCGACCGGCGCACCGGCGTTCGACCACGTGGCCGAATCGGCACGCAGCGATCTGCGCCGCTCGCTGCTCGTGCAATTGTCGGAATTGTTCGCCCCAGCCCTTTACGAAATGTTCTCGCAAGCCCGCAAAGCCGCCGCAACGCCGGCCGATGCAGCGGGACCGCAGCGGGACCGCGCAAATATGCACTATGACAAGTTTGTTGCCGAGATGAAGGCCGGCGGCTTCCGCCGCCTGTTCACCGATAAGCCGGTCCTGCTGCGCGTCGCCGCAACCATCGCGCGACAATGGATCAATGTGTCGGGCGAATTCGTCATCCGCCTCGATGCCGATCTGGCGGCGATTCGCCGGGAACTTCTTTCTTGCAACGCTCGCAGCCGGGTTGCCGCGATCGCGGGCGATCTCTCCGACCCGCACAATAATGGCCGCTCGGTCCGCATCGTCCGCTTCGAGGATGGCGGGCGGGTCGTCTACAAGCCCAAGGACCTGCGGCTCGATGTCGCCTGGCACGCCTTGGTCCAGCGATTGAACTGGGAGGGGGCGCCGGTCCAGCTGAAGGCGGCGCGCGCGATCGCGCGCCAAGGCTACGGCTGGACGGAGTTCATCGCGCACACGGGTTGTGCCGATGCGGAGGGATGCCGACGGTTCTTCAATCGCGCCGGCGCCTGGCTCGCGCTGTTCCATTGCTTCTGCGGAAACGACATGCATCAGGAAAACCTGATCGCGGCCGGCGAACACCCGGTGCCGGTCGATCTCGAAACGATCCTTCAAGCAGAGGCCGAGGAGCACAAGTCCGGCGAGGCTGAGGCGCAGGCCTTCGAGGCCGCAATGGAGATCATCGACAACTCGGTCACCACCGTCGGCCTGCTACCGGTCTACGCCAAGTCGCCCAACAACGACGTCTTCGCGATGGGTGGGATGGTGTCGGATTTGACTTCCGGGATCAGGCTTAGCTGGAGCAACATCAATTCCGACACGATGCGGCCCGTCAAATCAAAGAAGGACGGCAGTGCTCTTGCAAACCTGCCGCATGTCGATGGCCGCGCTGCCAGCCTCGGCGATCATATCGACGACTTCATCGCCGGGTTCGAGGACTATGCGAGGTTCCTGCTGCCGCGTACGCAGGAACCGCGGCAAGGCGAAATGTTCGCCGGCTTTGCCGGGGCTGTAGTGCGCAAAGTCGTCCGGCCGACCCGGTTCTACTACATGCTGCTTCGGCGCCTGAAGGACCATCGCAGCATGGGCGATGGCGTCATGTGGTCCGCGCAAGCCGACTTCCTGACGAGATTGGCGGATTGGGACAAAAATCATGATGCGTTCTGGCCGTTGCAGCGTGCCGAACGCGCGGCTGTCCTTGCCCTGAACGTGCCGTACTTTGTATTGCCTTGCGATGGACAGGAGGTGCGTGATGCGACCGGCATTTCGGTGCACATGAAGACGCCCTCGGGGCTGGCGCGCGCTCGAGTCCGGACCCGCGGCTTCGATACGCGGGATATCGCCTGGCAGGTTGAGGTCGTCAGGCAGAATACATCGTCGCTTTCGCGGTCCGCCGGGTCGGTAATGGAAACTCGGCCGCTGCTTCGCCCGGAAACCGCCGATACGCCATCCCGGGAACTCCTTCTCGCGGAAGCCGACAAGATTGCCGCATGGATATCTGAGGGTGCGATCCGCCGAGGGCCGGGCGCCGCCTGGATCGGTCTTGATTGGCTCGGAGACTCGGAGTCCTGGCAGCTCGTGGCTCTGGGGCCCGATCTCTATAATGGGCTTTCCGGCATTGCGCTTTTTCTTGCGGCTCATGCCGCGGTAACGGGGCGCGCCGCGTCGGCGGAACTTGCGCTGGCCGCGCTCGCGCACCTTCGCAAAGGCCTGAGGGGTCGTAATTCGGCGCGGCTTGCGCGCTCGCTCGGGCTGGGCGGCGGCACCGGGCTCGGCGCGGTCGTCTACGCGCTAAGCGTAGTGTCTAACTTGCTGAACGATGACGAGCTGCTTGCCGACGCCCACGCCGCCGCGGGGCTGTTCACCGATGACCTCATCGCGGCCGACAAGCAGCTCGATATCATCGCCGGCAGCGCCGGGGGGATTCTCGGCCTTCTGCGCCTCCATCGTGACAGCCCGTCCGCCGGCGTGCTCGCCCGCGCGACACAATGCGGCGAGCACCTGTTGGCGTCGCCCCGGCTCGGCGAGCAAGGCCGCCGCAGCTGGGTCGGAACCGGCCTTGGCGCGCACCCGCGCAACGGCATGTCGCACGGGGCGGCCGGTTTTGCCTATGCGCTGGCATCGCTCGCAGCGGCGACCGGCCGCGCCGCGTTCTCGGAGGCGGCGTCAGAATGCATCGCATTCGAGAATGCAAGCTACGACAGCGAGCACGGAAACTGGCCGGTGCGCGCCAATGGTCGGGAGTTCTCGTGTCAGTGGTGCCATGGCGCGCCCGGCATCGGTCTTGCGCGTGTTGCGATGCGCCGGCGGGGCGGAATGGATGCGAAACTGCTGACGGCCGACATCGGCAAAGCCGTGGCCGGGGTGGAAAAGAATTCGTTTCGTAATCTCGATACCCTGTGCTGCGGAATGCTCGGCAATATCGAGTTCCTGTACGAGGCGGGCAGCGCGCTCGGACGCAGCGACCTGTGCGAGCGCGCATCGCGGAAGCTCGCGGCAGTCATGGAAACCGCGGCAGCGGCGGGCGATTATCGATGGACCGCCGGCAGCAGCCGGTTCAATTTCGGATTGTTCCGCGGCCTCGCCGGCGTCGGCTACACCATGCTGCGGCGAGCGGGGGAGTCCCTGCCGAGCGTGCTAGTCTGGGAATAGGCGGCCCACACGCTGGTGCACCGTTCCGATTCGAATCGTTCCAGCATCTGGACTGGCGAACTTGAACGGGCGCCGCTCGGTTCTGATGCTCGGAGGGGTGCGCCGGAGGCTCAGCGCCGACGCGCCTTCTGCTCGCCGCAATCCTCGCGATCGCTCGGGCGGCGGGGGTTTCCGAATGCCTGGTTATGAGCCGCATCCGTCATGCGGCGATTCGGCTCAGGAGGTTGCGGGCCGGGTTCGCGTTATCAATAAGATGGTTGTGGGTGTGAGCAGCCTTGCGGATTGCAAGCTGCTTGGCTGGCGGGGCCGAGCCGGCGAAACAGAGCGGCAAAATATCCCGAAAAATCGTTGTCGGACAACAATAGCTGAACCGATTGGGGAAAACGCTAGCGAAACTGGCCCTTTATCAGGGATCAGGTCGTCTGCTTAAGCCACGACCAGGCTCTTTACGACCGGCCTCGCCACCGCCGGTGGCTCCCCAGAGACGATTCCGCAGTTGAATGAGATTGTTACGGCCCTCGAAACCGACGCGCAGTAAAGGTGGTCGTTTTTGATAGCGCCATCGACGGGTTCTTTTTGACGCACTACGACTTCCGTGCAAAGCTCGAGGACTCCACAGGTTTGCCTCCCGGCCCGACTGGGCTGCCGCCGCTCCCGGACATGCTAGTGCGCGAGAGTCGCGCTCCTGTCGTCTCCATCGCCGCGATTCGGGGACGAGCGACGGGGGTCGGAAGCGAGCTTGCTCTCGCGAGCGATATGCGGTCTGCGAGCCGCGAAACAGCGATCCTGTCGCAATGGGAGGTTGGGGCCGGTTTGGTTCCAGGCGGCGGACCGATGGCACGACTCCCGCGTCTTATCGGCCGCGGACGGGCGCTAGAAGTGCTCCTTGGCGCAGACGATATCAACGACGGGCTCGCCGTGCGGATTTCCTCCTTCGACAAACAGGCCATCGCGGAAACGAAGCGCCTGGTTGATATTGCCAGTCTGCCGCCCGACGCGGAAATTGCGCCTGAGTGGGATGCGTTTCTCGCTTCTCTCGGGCGACCCGCTAGCCAGACCAGGATAAAGACATTGATGGAGCGCGGCTTCCATAGGCTTGGCGATGTCGAACGGAGGCTGGGATACTACGTGGGCCAGCTTGGCGGCTGAGGAGGTGATCCTGAGGAGATACAAATGGTGCGAACGTGCACGCCCCAGTCGAGTAGGGATCCGATCCCAGTGCGAGATAGGATTCCGGTAGCGCTGATTGTCGATGGCTAGCGGCGAACCTCAAAATCGCTCCGTGGACGACACTGCTCGATGCGCTGCGCGACCATCTCGACCTGACCGGGCCCGAAGAAAGGCTGCGATCGCGGCCAATGCGGCGCATGTACGGTTCTAGTGGACGGGCGCCGCAACGTTTCCTGCCTATCGCCCGCCGTGATGCAGGACGGCGCCAGCGTGACAAGGACCGCTCGCTGCACCTGTTGAAGCCAGCGTTCATTGGCCACGACGCGTTCCCGTGCGGCTACTCTACGTCAGGACAGATTTGCTCGGTCGTCGGCCTGATCGCTGAGGGCAAGGCGAACAGCACCGATGAGATCCGCAAGCTGGTGAGCGGCAACATCTGCCGTCGAGTCGGCGAATGCACGAACCGAACACCAGCGATCGGAACAGCTATGGGCTCCCGTGTCCATGAAATTTCGGACCGCAAAATTGCGGCGCGATTCTCCGGACGTCTGCCCACGACCAGGTGCGGCGAGGATGATCGAAGATTATTACGTTTTTCCAATGGGTCCTGATTCTTGAGCAGTCGGTCAATCACCCATGCGGACCGCGATGGTGACCGCAGATTGGCGCGGGTGCGACGTGGCTTTTGGCACGCTTTAGCCGGGACAGGTCGAGCGGAGGATGATCCGAAATTATCGCGATTCTACAATGGGTTCTACCTTCAGGACCGATCAACCACCTACGCGGAGCGCGCTGCTGACTGCAAACTGGCGCGGCTGGTGAGGCGCAGCGCGCCGAATTCACGAAATCGCGTGGAAACGCTGGCGTATCAGGAATTAATTTTTGGGCGACCAAGTTCTACACTGGCCTACAGGATTGATATCAGATGTTTTATTGTCTTCAGAGGCGCCTGCGATTTGCACTGGGACCAAAAATTTACATCTGTCGTCTCTACAGCTGGCGCAGGAACTGGCGATAGAGCGGCACGCCGTAACAGGTGGGGTTGCTGCATTCACTGCTCCAATTGCTGTCGGCTGTATGGTGGATCACCGTGGCAATGTAGTCGTAGAGGCTAGTCTTTGCCGTGACGCTGGGTGCCGCCTTGCTCGGCGGATCGCAAGCGTGATCGGGCAAGTTATTGACGCCGACATTCGAGGCGCATTCGGGGCTTTCGACCGGTGCTGTGAAGAAAGCATCGGACGATGATATTTGCAATAACTGCCTTGGCCCCTCTTTCTAAGAAGGACGCAGGTGAGAATTATCACTCTCCGACAGAGCAGCCGCCGGCCTGGGGATCGGACTATCATCATCATGACGGCGCTGTGTAGCAACACAATAGATCACGATCGTTACTGATACGGTTTACTCGGGCGTGGCAGGCGCCTCGTCGAGACGCGGTGGCACGGCGGGCTCCCAGAAGTGCCTGCCCGACGCCGAGACGGAATACGAGTCAAGGCCGACCGCGATCCAGCCCACCGGCCCCAGTATGCCTGGGAGAAGGTAGCGAGCAGCAAAGCCGCCCGCAGCGTACAGAATACCCGAACCGACCCTGCCTTCCACGATTTGACTGGCACCTGGTACAAGCACCAGGTCGGTTACGAACTTTACTCCGTTAAAGATTTGTTCGCCGATCGAAGGGGGAGTTGATCCTGGCTCGGCCATTTTCCCGGGAACTCCTTCTCACATTGCAGCTGGCGCAATCCGGGGACCTAGGGCGGTCCAATGAGCGAGCGCATTCACATTAAGAGCGCCTGCTGCACCGCCGCCCTCGTTAACCGGCAGCGTAACAGACACCGTTCGCGTTCCTGCTGTCAAGCTGTTCGTCGGATTATTCCGCATCACAATGGCGGCTTCTGTAACGGGCGTCAAGTCTCCGAAATCCTGTCGCGGGTTTCGTGCTTCTATCTGTGGTCGGCCTGTAGCCACCCACCTCACGTTACCGCGCTGTAATTCTGGTCCCAGGTCGCCAGTGGAATCTGACCCACCGACCAGGCCACGCGACCTTGATCCCGGCACGCGCGCCGCCCTGTTCGCGGCGCTGATGCCGGAGCAGAGCACGGATGCGCCGGTAGCCGTAGGTCGGATGACCGGCGGTCAGCGCCTTGATCTCCGCGACAAGCTCCGCCTCGGGCTGCGGACGCCGTCCGCGACCCTGGCGGTCCGCTGTGCTACTGTCTGCGCAACGAGAATGGAGCGCGCCACCCCGAGGCGACCGCAACACCCGTTATTTTGGCTGCGCCAACTCCAGCGCGTCGCGCAGGGCCTCGTTCTCCAACGTCTTCTTACCGAGCAGCGTTGCAATTCGCGTATTTGCTGCTGCAACGCCCGGTATTCGGAAGCGGGCACCACTTCTTCTCCGGGCCCGACTGCCGACAGCGCGCCCTTGGCATAAGGTGAACCGCTGGGTTCGGCGCGATCCCGTGCACTAGCGACACCGACATCCTCGGCCCAGGTCTCTTGAACGATCCTCGCCTTCTCTTCCGCCGACCAGCGCCGCCGCCGCTGAACCGACGTGATATTCTCAACCCGATCGATCTTCCCAGTCATAGTGACAGGCATACTCCTGGTTCTTACCCAAGGGGTACACTGTCCGGTCTTTTAAGGGGTCGCTTCACTAGAGTTTCGATGCGTTCACCCGTTGATTAATGAAGCCTACCGGGATAGTGTTCAAAGGATTCGTGGCGGTCACTTTTGTAAGAGGAGCTGATCATGGCCAAAGCTGCTACAACTAGCGATGCCCCTGGTGCGAGCGCTGAAAGTGCAGCTCAGAGTCGCACTGGCGCCGCGAGCACCGCTCCGTCCGCTGGGCCGGACGCTGTTGGGACCAGCCCGGTCGAGGTTGGCAAGCCCGTTGTAGTCTCCGACTCAACCAGCGCCCCAGAAATTCCCGGCTCGGAATTCCTCGGGCGCGGAGTATATTTAAGCCCGCGTCAGCCATATGAGTTAAAGGACTTCCTTCTGACGCGAACGCGCAAGAGTCGTCTATTGAATATTCACGCCGGAACGGAGCGCGCTTATGCGATCCCGGAAGACTCCGAGGTGAACCATAGCCCGCCGTTGCCTGCCGGCACCTGTATCGGCCAAACCATAATAGAGGAATCGTGGAGCCGCTTTAGCCGGGAGTTAACGTTAAATGCCAGTGCCGCCGTAGGCGACCAGGGCCTGAGCATTGATGCAACATCCTTCCATGGAAGCAATTTACAGTCCGCCGAGGATAGCTATTACGCAATGCGGAAGTCCTTCATTCCTTTCTATAGCGTGTATCTCCCGCGTGTGGATCAATCCGTCGTCGTGGAAGATGTTGCGAATGAGTTGACCAGAAAAAAGATCAACGTACCTTTCGATCCAAATAGTCGTTCGGATTATGCGAAGATCTTTGACCGTTTCGGAACACACTATGTTAAATCTGCCTGGATCGGCGGGAAGGCGTCGCTTATTTTCGTTGTCGACAAGTCCTTAAGCAAGGAGGAGATCAAGTCCGGAATCGAGGTGACATTTGCGGGGACTAAGACTGGGGCCGCGACTTCCGAAATCCAGGAACGAGTCCGCGCTCATTCCTCGTGCACGGTCTTTGGCAGCGGCGGAGATGCGACGGCGCTTGCCAAACTCACCACACTTAGCGCAAAGGACTACGATGCCTGGGTGGATAGCGTTAAAAACAACCCCGAGGTCATAGAGTTCGGGGTGGCGGGCATCTGGACATTGCTGACAGACCACCGGGAGGCGCAGGCGCTCAAGGAGGCGTATCTGTGGGAAAGCAAGTTTTCCCCACTCAACTGCATCATACCCTACAAGCGGTGGCTTGTTTTCACAAAAGGCTATGAAGCCTTTGATTATGCTCGGCAACAAGACCCCAAGGAGATAATGCTGCATCAAGGGACCCATTCGCGGTTGTATGGGTTGTATAGGAGTATTTATCAGGATAAGGCGGAACCGCGCCCACGCCTCAAGCTTGTCAATTATTTGCCTGCACTCGACAGCGACCGCTATTCTGATTTTCAACAACCCCATGCGGCGTTCACCTTGGCTGTTGGCAGGGATCAGGACTGGAAGTTATACCTATTCAATTGGCGGGAGTGTTTGCGGATTGACGTTAATACGCGTGCTGTCGATGACGGCTATCCGAGGGGCATGAGTGAAGAATGGCCCGATGTGGACTTGGATAGGATCGACGCAGCCGTGTCGGTTGGCCCGGACAAAATTTATTTCTTCAGAGGGGCGCAATACATTCGCCTCGACCGGCGCGACGGGGGGTGGAGACTTGGGATCAAAGATTCGATAAAGAAACACTGGCCTGGTGTGGTGTTTGACAAAATAGATACTGCGGCCTACTGGGGGAGTAACAAGATCTACTTTTTTTCCGAAGACCAATATATTCGCTACGACTTCGGCAGTCATCGGGCGGATCCGGGTTATCCGAGATCGCTGTCGAGTAATTATCTGGAGGATTGGGAGCTTTTCGACTAGGGCGTGTCGCTCAATTGAGCAAAATGACGGCAGCGGCCAACTGGATGGGAGCGAGGAAGTTGCGCCTGGTCTTGTCGTAGCGGATGCCAGATGTAGCCGAAGGGAACGGATGGGCAGGCTGTCGATCGATCCGTATTCGAGCATCCTGGCCCGCAGGGCGCCCAGCTCAATCACTGATGTTGCGTTCATTCCGCAAAAGAAACCGGTTGTTCGTCCGACACCGGTTATAATAAACTCCGTGCGCACCGGGGCTGCGCCGGATGGTCGCGTGCAGCGCATTTACCAGTATCTTCCGTTGTTCCCCAGCTGTGCCTCAATCAAGTACCACACTTGAAGGAACTCAGGTCATACCACATTCAGGGGCTGCACCACCGAACCATTGCACAGGCCAAAGCCAAGACGGGCCGGCGGGTCGCGCGGCTCCGACTTGCTGCCGAGCGTCGCTGCCTGAGTCTTCACCTCGACTCCATCGGAGTGGCTGATCTGGCCGCCGACGTAGCGTAATGCGCCTTTGACCGCCGATACGACCGCGCTTCCGCTCTTGTAGTCCTGGCGGGTGATGATTGGCAGCGAGCGAACTTGATCTGAGCTTTGTCACGACCCGCGGCTTATAGTGCTGATCAGGCCGCAAATTGGGGTGTCTCGGCGGAACTGTCTCTCTTGCCCGGATCTGGAGCGGCTATGCTTCTGCTGGAGCGGCGGACTCCTGCGCAACGTCAAACACGGGGAGTGAAGGTTTGGCACCTACGGGTTCCGCCGGGCTCCCCTCGTAGGTTGCAGTAAGCATATTCATATCCTTCAGAACCATGGACAACGGCAATAGTGTTGTGTTCGGCTGAATGACCGCTCCGCCCATCACGGTGGCGCCAAACCCGACGGTGCAGCTATTCTGGATCTCGGTTCGCTTCACCTGCAAATTCATGTTTTCGAACGTATGAAGCTGTAGGAACCCATCGATCATACAATCGTTGCCAAAGCTCACTGCGTTCCAGTCGGAACATTGCATTGGCCGGGTTATGATTGTCCGGTGGCCGATCCTGCATCCCATCCACCTCAGAACAGGATTTGAGAGGATGGTGCCGGCGCAAAAATCCAAGGGCCTCCGGCACCAGATGAAAAAGCAATCCTGCGCGAAGAAATAAGCAAAGTGCCGCCAAGACCAAAATGGCGTCGCGTGATTGGCTCCCCATTCCTTGCCGACGAAAGCCTTCTTGACCGCCATGCTGAAAAGAACGAGGCTAACCGCCGTAAGCACCAGAGCAATGACAGCGCCGATTATGGGGTGCCAGCCCAACCGGAACAGACAAACGTACAGAACCATGAAAACAAGCGTCTCCGCGATGCGCAGAATGCCGATACTGAAGAAATCGAACAACAGCACGCGCGTGAGGAACAGACGCAAGCCCGGCGGCTCGTGAGTTCTATTCTGAGCCTCGAACGACGCGCTGGCAAATTTCACAGGTGGATTGCCGGCCACCGTGATTGGATCGCCAAGCCGCGACCGCACCTGACGTCGGAACCTTATATCGCTGCCAGGCGTGGAGACGCCCAGGAGAAAATTGGACGGGAAGTGTCCGCCTTCGGCCACGCAGTTATTACTGCTGAAGAAGTTGCGGGGCATGTCGAGTTGGCGCAGCTTGCAGTGCTCGGCGCCGTAATCGAGCATGTTCGTGAAGCTTCCATTGGACCAGAAGACCTGCGAGTCGGCCGTAGCAAGCTCGGGCACGAGATTGATCATGAGGTCGCACTCGGAGGCGCCCACTCGTCGGAAGTGCATGCCGGCAAGGGCCCGCAGGTATTGCCCCATGATGGTCCAGGTCCACAGTCGCTGAATGCGATTCATCAAATTCATTCGGTATAGAAGGAGAGCACATTTCAGTCCACGCGATGGGTAGAGCCCGGGAGAAACCGCCGTGAAGCGCACGAAGACACAGACGAGCAAAGACGTCAGGACGATGCTAGCCCAGGCGGTAATGAACGCGTAGAGGGTGACCTGCCAGAGGATTTCGGGCAGCGGCGTCACCATAAGGTGGAGACTGAAGAGCTCGAGCTCGCCGGCGGGTATCAAGCGGATTGCAAGCCACGTAAGTGTGACAGCGGGTACGACCAGCAGGCAAAAGGACAGGAATGCCTGCATGACTATGTTGACGGTCTCCAGCAACCAGATCGGATAGGCGTACCGACAAACTTTCGCTGTTCGCTTCAGCTCGGTGCAGCTGCCGACGAAGCGCGCCGGAGCCCCTTCCCACATCTCGTGTGCGCCGACGTCGCTAAGGATGGGGGTGAATGGAGTGATCCAAGAACCCCGCCCCACCGTCACGTTGTTGGCAACCGCGGCTCGCATCCCGATCTTGCAACCGCTTTCGAGGTGGACCGGGCCGACGTGCAGATCCTGTCCCGACCAGCTCGTTGTTTGAATGTAAGCTCCGGTCTGAATCGCGACGTCGTCATCGATTGTAATCAAGTCCAAGGGTCCGGACAGATACGCATCGTGAGCACACTGAAGGTTTTTCCCCACACGCGCACCGAGTTGACGCAACGCGAATGCCATGAGAGGCGCGCTGCGAACTGCGGCGAGAGGGAGGAGAACGGAATTTTCGAGCCTACCAATGCACCAGACCCGCAGGTGCATCCTGCTCCATTTGGGATAGACGCCTGGGGTCACACCGTTTCTGTAGATGTGGCCGCCGATTACGAGCTTGATGCCCATGACCCATAGGAGGTTGGCGAAGGGCACAACAAGGCTGATCAAGTACAGCAGGAAGCCGACTGCGACGAGCGACCAGACGCTGACGGTTGCGAAGGTGCCGAAATCGTCGACGTCGACAAAAAGGATGACGCTGGCGAGAACGGCGAGAGTCGGAAAATACAGGAGCGTTGCAAAAAGCACTTGCAGGCTGGTGAAGTATCCGATGGGAAGCAACTCTGCTGCAGCCTCGTCGCGCTCCGCCCAGCGCGCTTTCGACTTCGAAGGAGCCGCGGAGGCCTCAATCTGCTCCACGATCCGCGGCCGACAGGCTATCTTGCGCACGGTATCGCAGTCGCTGAGCAACGCCCGGACCGGCACGCCCCATCCTGCCGACTGCAGTTTTTGAGCGAGTCTTGCAATGGCGATCGAGTGGCCACCGACGTCGACGAACCGGTCGTCGGGCCCGAGCGGCACCTCGAACACTTGCCGGCAGATGGCCAGCACTTCCTCACACTCCCGCGTGGTAGGGGTCAGGGACTGAGGCGGCGCGACCTCTGCCTCGCCCATGTTGACGAGCCCAACCCTATCGTAATCGCCCCCCCGACCCACGCCGTTCCCCAGGAACTTCGACAAGTTCGGCAAGCGCTTTCGGTCGATCTTTCCCGAAATCGGCTGCATCTCGAATTTTTCTACGAGGAAGATCCTGGTCGGAACCGAGACCGCTGGAAGTTGCTCGGCAAGCGTCGCTGTCACGCGGGCAAGCCACGCCGCCGGCGCCGGAGCGACTCCCGACATCGCGCCTTCGGACACCGAGGGCGCGACTACGAACGCGACAAGGGCCTCGTTCTGATAGTCGAGAACAGCGGACTCGACCTCGCTGAACTGGGTTTGAAGAATGTCCTCGACGGCTTGTGCCTCGACTCGGTGCCCTCGCACTTTCAATTGTGCGTCGATACGGCCAAGAAAATGCACGCGTTGCGTTTGAATATCGATTTTGCATTTGTCCCCCGTGCGGTAGAGGCGGCCGAACTGAGGATGTGTAACGAATTTCTGAGCGGTCTGTTCCGGGAGGTTGCGGTAGCCTCGCGCGACGTGCACCCCGCCAATGCAAAGCTCGCCCTCCTCGCCATGGGGCAGTGGACGCGGCTCGCCGACCTCGAGGATGACGTAGGTGACGCTGGCGAACGGCGAACCGATGGTGATAGGCTCTCCAGGCTGTAAGCTTTGGCGGCTCGTGTCGGTGCTCGCTTCGGTCGGCCCATAGGTGTTGATGATCTGCCGCCTCGCCCGGGTCCAGGGCTCCACCAGCGCGCTTGGGAAAGCTTCGCCCGCCGCCACGATGTATCGGCATATGGGATAAGGCAAATCCACCTCGGGAGTTGGCGTCAGCGTGGTAAGCAGCACCGGTGGACAGAACAGCACAGTGACCTCAGCCTCGCGCAGAATTGGCGCGAGGTCCGGGCCGGACCGAGTCTGATCCTTCGTCAGCATGACGACAGCGCATCCTGACACCCAGGCGCTGTACATTTCGGAGACGCTGCCGTCGTAGCCTAACGACGAGGTGAGCGACGTCGCATCTATGCCCGGCACGAGATCGAAATAGTCGGCGTAGCTGAGCGCCAGGTTCACGTAACCCGCATGCGGGCACTCCACGCCCTTCGGCATTCCCGCGGTTCCGCTCGTGTAAAAAATCGTGGCAAGGCGTTGCGTGGGATCGTCCAGCCACGTCGGCGGTGTTCTTGGCTTGATGTCCTTCTCCGCTATCTCCAGGACATCGAGCGTCGGCAGGTCGCGAAATCTCCTTTGTCCGCGCGTGAGAACGAGCACAGGCTGTGCGTCGCGCAGCATGTGGGTGATCAGGACCTCGGGCAAGGTCGCATCAAGGAACATCAAGGTGCCGCCAGCCCTGAGAACGCCGAGGTGAGAGGCCACGATCTGCCAATTGTCCTGTGACATCGCCACGCCGACGACCTGGTCGGGACCAGTGAGGAAAGCCGAAACGGCCGCGGCAATGGTTTCGGCTCGCGCGTCGAGCTCAGCGAAGGTCAGCGACTCGCCGGTGTGGGGTATCTGCAGAGCAGGAAGGTCGTGGAATCTCTTCGCCGAGCGGCTGAAAATCTCCGTGAGCCACCTGACGCCTCGCTGATGCGGCACATTCAACAAGTGGCGATCGCCAAAAACATCGGTCAGGCTATATCGGCAGTTGTCCCGCCCCGGCAGCTCCTGTGCCGCCCAGAGATGCCGTCTCCAGGCGACGAACGTCAGCACAAGAAAGAGTGCGACGGCGGTCGCCACCACGATTGCCACCACTGCGTCCCCCCCTGGAGCCCGAAAGCTCCGGATCCCCATGCGTGAGGGTCGACGTTAGCCCCCAAGAGCGTTCTTCTCAGGACCAGGCTATCAATCGAAGTATCGATCGAGCGTGCCCCTCCGGCGGATATCCAGGGTAACGCAGTGCGGTCCACCCCCCAACAATTTCGAGTGTCGCAATCTGAGAGGTACTACATCGAGGCCGTTAGTCTCGAGGAGCTTGATGAGGGACTTCTGATTGTGATCCACGACGACAAGATTCGGGTTGATACTGAATGCGTTCATATCGATCCAGTCGCTGCCGATGCTCTTGCTCAAATAGTCGCCGTCGTACCTGTCGGTGTTCTCCATCGGTGGACTATAGATAATCTTCCACTGCTTCAATATTGCCGGAATGGTCTCGTCGCTCAGGCGACCTGGATTGCAGAGCGCCAGGCCGGGACGCAGAGCCACGATTGTGGAGTCGATGTGGCTCCCGTAATACACGTCCTTGAGGAAATGCACTCGAAACTTGTCGCCTAGAATCGCCTGCAGCCAATGCCCACCCAGCTCGTTGCCGGTTGCGCTGACCAGGTAGATCAAATCCCTCCCGAACCGCAGCACATTTGCCGCATCGAAAGCCGGCTCGTCGTTAAGCGGCGTCGGCCGATTGAGATCAGCCTCGAAAAGCGAGTCCAAAAGCATGGGCCTTGGGGCGCTGTACCACTTTGCGCCAGATCTCATATAATCGATTAGCAAAGCCCGATAGCTGAACGTTTCCTGGGCGCGGCTGCGAATGACATTGGGTGTTTCAATAATCTGGTCGCCAATGACAAGGAGAATGTCCCGGGGGGAATAATTGTAGTAGCCTTGCGCTTCCCAATGAATTGTAGAAAATTTGGCTTCGTGCGGCCACGTCTCCGGGCGTTTTACAGTGACGCCGGACGAGGCTAAAACCTTCACGAATTCGTTCAGATCCTCTTCCGTCTCCTCTATGACCTTCTGCGGAAACGGGCCGCGCGGGATCTCCGCCAACGAGCGGTCGGAGAATTCAGCTAACCGACTGCTTCGGTCTGGTGTCGGGTATCGCGCATTCAGCGGATTGCCTACTATGACTTCTTCCAGGGGGTCCCACTCATTGCAGCTCCATACCCTCGACATGTGCGACGTCCCTCCTCCCTGTGCTGGATGAGATCGATTTCCGCTCTGCGCAAACGCGCTAGCAAGGTCTTATCCGTCAATTGGTTGGCGCAGCAAGCAGGGCTTCCCCACTGCCTTAGGATCACCATCAGCTGGCTGAACCGCTGGTGGCTCGACCCGAGCACCCGGTGGCGCAATGGGGAAAATCGCACCGCGGCTCGCGTTCGAAATTGGCGTGCCGGGTCGCCCAATCGGGGCTTCCTCGGTGCGAGTCGTCCTAGCAATTGTCGTGATGGAACAAATCACCTACGTCGGCGAGTTGGCGTACCTCCAGCCGTCGGGCTGCTCCGGCGTGCGCTAAGGCCGCCGCATAGCCCGACGGCACCGGAACGTCGTACAAACTCCAAGGACCCGAGCCGTCCGGTAATCGGACGAAACGGGCCGCCTCACTTTGCTGGAGCGAAACCTGAAAGTCGTGCAGCGGCCCAGACAGACCGGTTCCCACGGCCTTCACGTACGCCTCCTTGCGGGTCCAGCAGCGAAAAAACGCGAGCTCCTGCTCCGCTCGAGGCAGCTTGGCTAACTCTTCCGCTTCCTCTGGCGAGAAGAACCGTGCCGCGACTGCCGCGAGGTCGGCGAATGGACGGATTTCCTCGACATCGAGGCCTAGCTCACAACCAACGGCGAACGCGAAGGCAGCGACCGAGCCCGAGTGCGAAACATTGAAGCGGACGGGTCCTTGGATGACCGGCTTGCCGTTTGGGCCGTAACGGATTTCAACTGTGTTTGACGCAATTCCAAGATAATATCCTAACAGAGAGCGTAGCACGCCGCGTGAGAGAATGGATCCGGTACGCAAGCCCGGCGCGGCCATCTTCTCGGCCCGCGCAAGTTCACAGTCGGAGAGAATCCCAGCAAGTTCCGAAGTGATATCCGCGGCAGACTGCAAAGGAACAGTCCACAGGTGCACCTCGCCGTGGGAGAGACTGCGTGGTATTCTCGGTTCATCGGCGGACGGAACCCATTTCGGCATGCGCTACTCAACCTACCATTTAGATTTCCACCTCAAGCCTCATTTGCGACGTCCCTTGCTCGGGCGCAAATGGCGGACTCATTTTCACCAGAACCTGAGGCCCGCGCACCGTCACAGCATCAGTGGCGCGTGCTACACGGATGGGCGGCCGGATCATACGTATACTACTGGGACTCCTGCTGTCACAAGGTAATCACATTGTAACACGGTCCCTGGTGAGCTTCGAAAAGTTTGGGGGTTGATCGGGATAGGGCGAACCTCGCGGTGCCACCCCTCAGCCTGCTCATTGACGCTTTGTTGACGCTTTGGCGACCATGATCACCGCGGCGCCGAAAACGCCACCCAGTTCACAGGCGGGACCGCCCCTGAGATAGCGCGGCATCGTTGTCTGCGCCCTCTGTGTCGGGAGTGCAGCGGATAGAAGACCCGAGAGGGGAAGAAGCTCGCGCCTTCCTGTGAGGTGTTTTCGGCTCCCGGCGCCCGCGCTGTTCGCGGGGGTCACGGCCCGAAAAGCCGATCACAGGAACTTCAAATGACCTCCCCTTATCTCGACAATCCCGCTGTTCCCGCTCGCGGATGCCCTTAAAGCGGGCGTTAAGGCGTTGTGCGATACCGTGTCGCCGGCTATGCTCGATTATCCTGACCCCTCGCCGCCCAGCGAGGACTATCGACAACTGGCGCACCGGCTTCGCGAATTGGCACAGGAAACGCGCCGGCCCTACGCTCGCCAGGAGTTAATCAGGCTGTCGGGGATTCCTGAGCGCCGGGCGGACCACCTGGAAAGGCGCGCCGACTAAGGTCCAGGGCTTCAGCACCCTCGCCCCCGCTATGCTCGCCATGTGTCGTAACTTGTGACCGTCGCCCACACCTCTGTGGCCGCGCTAGTTCTGCCCTTGCGCCGGCTTCCAGCAATATGAAAATGGTCGCTAAATCAGCGTCGCCGGAGGGCGAGGAGACCCAAGGCTGTCCATCCCAGCATCAAGGCAGCGCCACCAACTGGCGTCGCCCAGCCGAACCGCTCCACCCCGGTCAGCGCAAGGACAAACAGGCTACCGCTGAACAGCACGATGCCACCGGCAAAGCTCCAGCCCGCGACGACCGCCGCACCCCGTCGCGGTTCGCGCCCTTGGGCAAAGCCGATGACTGCAATCAGCGCCGCCGAGTGGACCATGCCGTAAAGCGCGCCGATCCGCAGCAGTTCAGCCGCCTTCGCATCGCCAACGAGATGTGTGGCGAGCGCACCAACCGCCACCGATGAAACACCGCCGAGCCCAGCGATTGCCAGCCACAGCCGGATCATCGGCGATCACGATTATTACAGTTATTCGCGATCGTCGCTCCGCTTTGAGGGCTCCCCCACCCACTGCGACATCATCATCTGTGCCCAATTTTTCTGCCACTGCTCTCCCATCCGTGTCCAGAACTGGGCTGTGTTAACCGACATCGCTTTGAAGGCTTCGGCATCGAGCCAGTTGTC
>Ga0306920_100002629_pt1 | contig 22708 bp, 17 predicted proteins | sample flu12Cox44000170_FD_204666 | JGI IMG/M metagenome (GOLD analysis project Ga0306920, IMG submission 204666) | Lab enrichment of tropical soil microbial communities from Luquillo Experimental Forest, Puerto Rico - flux4day.12C.oxic.44.000.170 (v2)... | ecosystem: Environmental > Terrestrial >...
ATCAGAGTTGCAGAAGCTGCTCGCCGAGCAGCAGGATCCGTCTTCGCCCAACTACCACAAATGGCTCACTCCCGAAGAATATGGCATGCGCTTCGGCATGCACCCCGACGACCTGGCGACTGTCGCGCGGTGGCTGCAGGCGCAAGGCTTCCGTAACATCTCGACAGCACGCAGCCGCACATACATCGAGTTCGACGGCACGGTTGCACAGATCCAGGCTGTGTTTCGCACGCCGATCCATCAGTTTGTGGTGAATGGCGAAAGGCACTATGCCAACACCGTCGAGCCAAGTTTGCCGAGTGCGTTCTCCGGAATGGTCTCGGGAATCACCGCGCTGAACAATTTCCGTCCTCGGCCGATGTCGGTGGCGCACTTCACTTCCAATCTCTCAGGCAAGCACTTTCTGGCGCCGGGTGATGTGGGAACCATATACAACATCAAGGGCCTTTATGATTCCGGCATCGATGGCAGCGGCCAGACCGTCGCCGTGGTTGGTCAGACGAAGCTCAGCACTGACCTTAGTCACGCCGATATCGATACGTTCCGTTCCCTTGCGGGATTGCCAACGATCAACTTGCAGCAAATTCTCGTAGGCGCCGATCCCGGTGTCAGCAGCAGTGATGTTGACGAAGCCAATCTCGACATCGAGTGGGCCGGGGGTATTGCACGTAATGCAAAGGTCCTTTTCTACTACTCGAACAATGCCTTGTTTAGCTCGATGAACCAGGCGATACAGGACAACACAGCTTCGGTGATCAGCGTCAGTTACGGCAACTGCGAGGCGAGCTTCAGCAGCTCCGATATCACCACGCTGACAAACATCACCCAGCAAGCTGCATCGCAAGGGCAGACCATAGTGGCAGCAGCCGGGGACAGCGGTGCGGCCGATTGCGACGGCACGGCTGCGAATCCGGCGACGATTGCAACCCATGGTCTCGCGGTTGACATGCCAGCATCGTTCCAGTTCGTCACCGGCATGGGAGGCACGCAGTTCAATGGCGATGACACGGCGTCGTTTACCTGCGATCCGCCTGGATCCCAGAACTGTACCGCCGCGGACACGCAATACTGGAAGGGGTCTAGCAGCAAGACCGATACAAGCCCGTCAGCTTTGTCCTACATTCCGGAAGCGGTCTGGAACAACACAACCTCAACCGCCATCTCGGCTGGAGGCGGCGGGGTCAGCAAAGTAATTGGCAGGCCGGCATGGCAGCCCGCGAGCGACTTCCAGGCGAGCGCAAATCCGAACTCTGTGACTTTGAGTCGGGGCGGCAACTCTCAGGTGACGATTTCCATGACAGCCGCGGGACAGCGCTCTCTTCCTGACATCTCTTTGACCTCCTCGCCCGATCATGATGGTTATCTGATTTGCTCGAAGGGAAGCTGCGTAAATGGCTATCGTCGAAGCGATGATACCGTCAACGTGATCGGCGGGACGTCGGCCGCATCGCCTGTTTTCTCCGGCATCGTGGCCCTCATGAACCAGAAGTTCGGCTCGCGACAGGGTAATGTCAATTCCACGCTTTATTCGCTTGGCGCTAGCGCTTCTAACGCGTTCCACGACATCACCACTGGTGATAATAAGGTTCCCTGCCAGATGGGAACGACCGATTGCCCCAGCGGCGGAACGATCGGATACAGCGCCGGGACCGGTTACGATCTCGCCAGCGGCCTAGGATCGATCGACGTCGGCGCAGCGGTTGCGGCATGGCAGAACGCAGGACCTCCGCCAACCGGGAATTTTCAGGGAACAATAACACTCACTTGCAGCGTCTCAAGCTCGCTTGGCGCCACGACGTGCAGCGTTAGCCCAACGACCATCTCGGCGGGACAGAACGCGACCCTGACCATCACCGCGACCAGCAGCGCCGCGATGAAAACGCCACGTTTGCCCGGTATGCCGCGGGGACTAGAGATGAGCTTTGGGCTGGTGGCCGCCTTGTTATCGATTCCACAGCTTGGCCGCGGACGCCAGGTTCGCAAGGTGCTTCGGTCAACTGGACTTCTTCTGCTGATCGTCCTTGTCGTCGCCGGCATGGTTGCCTGCGGCGGAGGCGGTTCCGGCAATTCGAACGGCGGCGGCAATTCCATATCGCCGCTGAACGGCAGTGTGACCGTGCAGGCCACCAGCGGCAGCCTCAGTCACAACGTCGTCATCCCCGTGACCATTAACTGAGATTCGCGTCCCACAGGTTGCTCGCGCAGCATATTTCCAATAACATCGCACGCGCCACGCAGACGCGTGCTTACCTTCGCCCATGAGCAACGACCAATCGAAGTTTTTTCGCCTGCTGAGTCTCTGCGTTGTTCTTTGTGTTTTCGCTATGGCGGGTATGGCCTCTGCCGAGGAGCGCAATCTCTGTGAGACCCATACCGGAGGCATGGAACTGTCACGCGTTGCGCACGATTGGCAGTTCTTTGACGCTGTAGGCCAGCGAGCCGGAATCTTCGGACGGGAGGACGGAACCCTCGAAGCGTGGATTTTTCCGCTGAAACTCTTTCGCGACTTTGAACTGACCTTCCGCGTGGACGGCCGAATGATTCCAGCGCGGAGCTTGCCTCGGACCATCATTACGCGGCCGGAGGCCACCTCCATCCGCTACGAACACAGCGCCTTCACAGTTTGCGAAACTCTATTCGTGCCGGTCGATAAGCCGGGAGCCATTATCTCCATTCAGGTAGAGATGGTTGAGCCGCTCGCGAAGAAAGAGGTGCAGGCCGAGATCGAGGGTCCATTAACGATCGAGGTAACGTTTTCTCCTGATGTCGCCTGGATGTGGCCCGCCGGGTTGGGCGACGCGTACAGCACATGGGATGCAGATGCCAAGGTATTCCGTTTTGGCGAGGAGGAGCATCGGTTCTTCGCTGTGGCAGGCGGCCCGGGGATAGCGCCACAGGCGCAAGCGTACTCCAACAACTATTCCTCTTCGCAAACGAATTCCTTCGTGCTGCCGCAGGTGGTGAAGGGAAAGGTCGCGTACACCTTTGCGATGGCAGCCTCGTTTGAAAGCCAAAAGCAGGCGCAGGACATCTACGAATCGTTGCTGGCCAACGGCTCTCAGTCGCAGCAGCAGGCCAGCGAGCACTACAAGCGCTATCTCGACAGTACTGTCAGTCTCTCTTTGCCAGATCGCGACTTGCAGACAGCCTACGACTGGGCGCGCATCGCGACGGTGATGGGCGTTGTTGACGAACCGTTTGCCGGTAAGGGTCTCGTCGCCGGCTACAATCTCTCCGGCTTCAATCGCCGGCCTGGTTTCGGCTGGTTCTTCGGCCGCGATTCCATGTGGACCGCTCTCGCGTTGGACGCCGCAGGCGACTTCGCGACCACCAAGTCTGCTTTGGAATTTCTTGCGACCTATCAGCGTCCGAATGGAAAAATCCCGCACGAAATTCCGCAGACCGCAAAGCTCACGGACTGGTGGAACAAATACGTTTACGGGACGGCCTCGGCGGACGGCACGCCACTGTACATCATAGGCATGGATGACTACGTTCGCTATAGCGGGGATGTAGCGTTTGCGCGCGAAAAATGGGACAGCCTGTGGAACGCGTATCAATTCCTGCGATCCACCTATGCTCCGAATGGGTTGCCGCTGAACAAGGGCATCGGGCACGGTTGGATTGAAGGCGGTGCTCTGCTGCCGGTCTCGACTGAGCTCTATCAGGCAGGCGTCGTGGTTGCCGCGCTGCGATCACTGGCTGATGTTGCACAACTTACGGGGAAAACCGATGTCGCATCGGGCGTGACCTCAGAAGCCGACGCACAGCAGGCGAAGATCGAATCGTTGTTCTGGTCGCCGGCGAACAATGTTTACGGATACGCGCTTGATGCGGAAGGAAAACTTATTGCAAAGCCGAGCGTGCTGGGGACGGTGCCGATGTGGTTTGGCATACTCAATGCCCAGCGCGGCGAGCAGTTTCTAAAGGTACTGGCCGGGCCCGACGAGCTGGCCGACTGGGGCACGCGCATCATTTCAGAAAAAGATTCCATGTACTACCCGGCGGGTTATCACTTCGGCAGCGTGTGGCCCCTGTTTACCGGGTGGGCTTCAGTTGCAGAATATCGTTACCACCGCCCCTTGCCTGCATATCTGAATCTACGCGCCAATGCGCAACTGATCTTCGATGGCGCCCTCGGCCGCGCTACCGAGGTTCTTTCCGGACGGTTCTATTCGCCGTTGCTCACCAGCAGTTCGCACCAGATCTGGTCGTCGGCAATGATTATTAGCCCTATCCTGCGGGGTATGCTGGGAATTTCGGTGAACGCTCCCAACCACTCGATTGCCTTTTCGCCGCATCTGCCGGCAAGCTGGAACGACTTTTCCGTTCGCAATGTACAGGTAGGAAAGTCCTTCCTCAACTTCGTCTATCATCGCTCCGCGAATGATCTGACCGTGAAGGTCGAACGTCAGGGAAGCGATGACGTGCAGCTTGAGTTCTCACCGGCATTCAGCTTACGCACCCAGGTTACTGAGGTGCTGGTCGACGGCAAGAGAACCTCCTTGGAATCCGGAGCAAAAGAGAATGGCGAAGATCAGCATCCGACGGTTTCAGTCCCGCTGAGTGGCGGAACAACCACGATCACGCTGCGGTTTCGAAACGATTTCCGGATCGAATATCCGTACACCGCGCCAGAGCAGGGCGCCCCAAGCCGGAATTTGAAGATTGTTTCCGAGACCTGGAATCCTACACGTGACCAGTTGCAGTTGCGTATTGCCGGAGGCGGTGGCGCAAGCTACGACATCCCTATTTACGGTGATCTGGCTGGTGTGGCCGCACAGGGAGGGACTATCCAACAGCGTGAGAAACAGACGGTCGTTCATGTGTCGTTCCCTTCCGGCCCTTCGGACGTGTTCAGCGATCAGGTCGTCACGCTGCAATTTCCGCGTCGCTGAACTAGGCAGACTCTGATGCCGGCGCCAGGTGCTGCTCTGCCCACGCCACCACCCATTGCGCCGCAACTTCTTCCGGAAGGGTCCCCGAGCTCGCGTCATGTTGCAGGATTTCCCCGACGCGCTTTGCCCCGAGCTCTGACAGCAGGGCATCGAAGCGTTGCCCTCCCTGGCAGAAGGTGTCTTTGTACGTGCGGTCGCCCAGCGCGATCACGCCGTACGTAACTCCTGACAGGTCAGGCCGCTGGGATTCAAGGCTGTTGAAGAGTGCCTGTGCGTTATCGGGCACGTCGCCTTGTCCGTAGGTCGATGTACAGATGAGGAAGACTCCGCCATTGGAAAAAATGCCGGCGTCCAGGTTGTCCATCATCTCAATCGTCGCATTGTGTCCCGCTGTCTCCAGCACAGAACGCACTTCTTGTGCCACCATTTCGGCGGTTCCAGTCATAGTTCCCACAAGGATGGTGATGGTCAGCGGCACGGCTTTGGGTGTCTTTGTCGCACGTCTCCCAGATTGGAACTCCCTAGCGGAAGTATAATGCATGTGCTGCGTTCGTCGGTTCAGGCCAAGCCACCGGGGGAGTCGGTTCTAAGGAGTCTGAATGCCGGAAGATCTTGCTACATCACCGGTTGGAAACGCCACCGATTCCGTCTTCTTGAAGCTGCTCGGCGAGCGGGTGCGCGAAGCCCGCGCCCGCCGTGGCATGACCCGCAAAATTCTGGCCCGCGACTCCGGTGTTTCGGAACGTTACTTGGCGCAACTCGAAACCGGTCATGGCAACATTTCCATTCTGTTGCTGCGCGACATCGCGCGAGCCCTCGACCTGCCGGTTGAAGCGCTGGTGTTTGATGGCCCGGAGCCGCCGATTGATTTGGTGCATACGACGGAGTTTCTGCGGCGCCTGCCGGCGAACGAACTGTCGGAGGCACGGCATTTGTTGGTGGAGCACTTTGGCGGAGTCGATCTGGCCGCCCGGCGCGGGCGCGTTGCCCTCATAGGCTTGCGCGGGGCAGGAAAATCAACGCTGGGTGCGATGCTCGCAGAACGGCTGGAAGTACCGTTTCTCGAACTGGATCGGCTGATCGAGCAGGAGAGCGGCGTGTCGCTTAGCGCAATCTTTGATTTGTATGGGCAGAGCGGGTTCCGCCGGTTTGAGCGGCGCTGTCTGGACGATGTCATCGAGCGCTATCCGCGCTTCGTGCTTGCAACCGGAGGAAGCCTGGTCTCCGAGCCGGCGACCTTTGAGCGCTTGCTGACGATGTGCTACACCGTCTGGTTACACGCCGCTCCGGAGGATCACATGCAGCGCGTGATCGAGCAGGGTGATATGCGGCCCATGGCAGACAATCGGGAATCCATGGCCGACTTGCAGCGCATCTTGGCGGTACGTGAGCCGCTATATCGCAAGGCCGATCTCAGCGTGAACACCACTCGCGAGTCGCCGGCTAGCGCAACGCATCGCATCGTGGAGACACTTAGTCCGTCCTCTTAGACTTGCATGATAGCTCCATAACTGCAAAGCCGCTAAATGCACTATAATGCATCCAATAGAAGTTCGCCCTAGGGGTAGCCGAGGGCGCATCTCATGATACATTCTGCCCTTCTCGCGTAGTTACAGAGGAGTTTACGCCATGCCTGAAGTGCAAGAAGCACAGCAGACGATTACGTTCGAAGTGCCAGGTGGCGAGTACCGGCATTGGCGGCTCAGCGTTGATGGGCGGGTTGCGATCCTTGCCATGGACGTTAACGAGGATTCTCCGCTGAAGCCCGGATACAAGCTGAAGCTCAACTCGTACGACTTGGGTGTCGATATCGAGCTGCACGACTTGTTGCAGCGCATTCGCTTCGAGCATCCCGAAGTGGGGTGCGTAGTCCTGACCAGCGCCAAAGATCGCATGTTTTGCGCCGGCGCCAACATTTACATGCTCGGCTCGTCCTCGCATGCCTGGAAGGTGAACTTCTGCAAGTTCACCAACGAAACGCGCAATGGGATGGAAGACTCCAGCCGTCACGATGGCCTGCGATTTATCGCGGCGCTCAACGGAACTACTGCCGGGGGTGGCTACGAGCTGGCGCTGGCTTGCGATGAGATTCTGCTGGTGGACGACCGCTCAAGCGCGGTGAGCCTGCCTGAAGTTCCGCTGCTGGGCGTGCTGCCCGGCACGGGTGGACTCACGCGTGTTGTGGACAAGCGCAAGGTTCGTCGTGATCTGGCGGACGCGTTCTGCACTAATCCCGACGGCGTCAAAGGCGAGCGCGCCAAGCAATGGGGGCTGGTGGATGAGATTGCTCCGCCGGCAAAGTTTCAGGAGTTAGTCAGGGTGCGCGCCGAAATCATGGTCCAGGATTCCTGTCGTTCGGCGAAATCGAAAGGCATCAAACTTACACCGCTCGAACGCCGCATGGACAACCTCGGTTATCACTATAAGTACGTTGACGTCGAGTTTGACCGTCCAGGGCGGACGGCGACACTCACGATTCGTGGCCCCGAAGGCTTGCAACCTGTCGAGCCTGACGCGATCCATAGCGAGGGAGACCAGTGGTGGCCGCTGCGAATGGCGCGGGAATTGGATGACGCAATTCTGATGTTGCGTGTCAACGAGCTGGAGCTCGGGCTGTGGTTGATCAAGACTGCCGGGAGTGTCGCCGCTGTGCTCGCCTGCGACGAGGTGATGCTGGAGCACCGCAACGATTGGCTGGTGCGCGAAACCATTGGTATGTTACGGCGAACGCTGGCGCGGATGGATGCTTCCTCACGCAGCATGTACGCGCTGATCGAGCCGGGATCGTGCTTCGCCGGCACTCTGTACGAACTGGTGTTGGCCGCTGATCGCAGTTACATGCTGTCGATGCCGGAACAAGACGGCGACGCCCCTAAGATCGCGGTCAACGTTTTCAACTTCGGGCTACTGCCAGCAGTGAACAACCTCAGCCGGCTGGAGAGCCGATGCAGCGGCAGAGCGCGGACACGTGCGGCCATCATGGAGCGCATGGGCAGGCCCGTTGGAACAGAGGATGCTCTGAAGCTAGGCCTGGTCACATTTGCTCCCGATGAACTGGACTGGCAGGACGAGGTGCGCATCGCGATCGAGGAGCGCGTCAGCCTGTCGCCTGACGCGTTAACGGGCATGGAAGCCAGCCTGCGCTTCCCGGGTCCCGAGAGCATGGAGACAAAGATCTTTGGCCGGCTGTCCGCCTGGCAGAACTGGGTCTTCATCCGCCCGAACTCGACCGGCGAACACGGCGCGTTGAAGCTGTTCGGTTCCGGCTCAAAGCCGCGGTTTACGTGGGAGAGGGTTTAGTTAATGTCCATCAATTACACCGAACGTATTCCCAACAACATCGATCTCGGATCCAACCGTATCCTGCAACGCGCCTTGGAGCATTGGCAGCCGGAATTTCTCAACTGGTGGCGGGAGCTGGGTCCAAAAGACTTCCAGGTGGCCGACGTTTACCTGCGCACCGCAACCTCCGTAGATGCCAAAGGCTGGGCGACATATGGATTCGTGCGCATGCCGGAGTATCGCTGGGGCATATTCTTGGCTGAGCGCGATCCCAATCGCAAGATTGGCTTCGGCGACAACTTCGGGCAGGACGTCTGGCAGCAGATTCCCGGCGAGTACCGTGCTACGCTGCGCCGTTTGATTGTCACTCAGGGCGACACCGAACCGGCATCGGTCGAGCAGCAACGCATGCTGGGGCACACCGCTCCATCGCTTTACGATTTGCGCAACTTGTTCCAGGTGAATGTCGAGGAGGGCCGTCATCTGTGGGCGATGGTGTATCTGCTCCATGCATATTTCGGACGCGATGGCCGCGAGGAAGCCGAAGAGTTGCTGGAGCGGCACTCGGGCGATGCTAACAAGCCGCGTATTTTGGGCACGTTCAACGAGCCCATCCGGGACTGGCTCAGTTTCTTCATGTTCACCTACTTTACGGACCGCGACGGCAAGTTCCAGTTGAAGTCGCTCGCCGAATCGAGCTTCGATCCACTGGCGCGCACCTGCTCGTTCATGCTTACCGAAGAGGCGCACCACATGTTCGTGGGCGACACCGGCATCAACCGCGTCGTCAAGCGCACGCTCGAAGTCATGAAGGAGCTGAACACCGAAGACTCCGAGGCGATCCGCCGCGCGGGGGCCATTGACCTTCCAACTGTCCAGCGCTACTTGAACTTCTGGTTTAGTTCGTCGCTCGATCTGTTCGGCTCGGAGCAGTCCTCAAACGCCGCGTCGTACTTTGCGAATGGACTTAAAGGCAGGCCAGACGAAGCACATTACGATGATCACGTCGCGCGCGACACGACATTCCAGTTGGGAGTTCCTGACAGCAAGGGTGGTACCAAGAGCGACGAGATTCCCATGCGCAATGCGATGAACGAGGTCACGCGCGGCTCATACGTCCGCGATTGCGACCTCGGCGTGAAGCGCTGGAACAGGTTGATCGAGAAAGCGGGTTGCAGCTTCCGGCTCACGCTCCCCTCAACTCGTTTCCGCCGCCACATTGGCGTATGGGCGGGAGTGCCGACCGACCTGGAAGGCAGTCCCATTCCGCAGGAAGAGTTTGAGCGCCGCAAAGCCGGCTGGCTGCCGAGCCAAGCCGATCAGGCTTACATTCTCAGCTTAATGCACGGCGTGCACGAACCCGGCAAGATGGCAGCCTGGATCGCTCCGCCAGACCGCGGGATCAACAACAATCCGGTGGATTACGAGTATGTGCGGTTTGCGTAAAGTCGCTTTTGGCTCCTGGCTTCTAGCTCCTGGCCTTGGCGATTTCAGCAGTGATCTTGAATGCAAACCAATGTCCTCTAATGACTGACCAATCAGGTTTGACCGGTTCCTGCCAAGAGCCAATAGCCAAAAGCCAAAAGCGGCTCTGCATCATCGGCTCCGGACCCGCAGGATGCTACCTTGCCGACCAACTGCTGCGCCTGGTGCAGGACGCCCGTATTGACGTACTTGAGAAACTGCCCGTCCCTTTTGGGCTTGTGCGATATGGGGTAGCGCCCGATCATCAGGGCACAAAAGCGGTTGCGCGCGTGCTCGACCGCACGCTCGCGCGCGACCGCGTGCGCTTCTTCGGCAATGTCGAAGTTGGCCGCGATGTGACTCTGGACGAGCTTCGCGGGATGTACCACGCTGTGGTACTCGCCACCGGGGCAACGTGCGATCGCAAGCCTGGCATTCCAGGCGAAGAGCTTGCAAGCGTCATTGGATCGGGAGCCTTCGTCAGTTGGTACAACGGGCACCCCGCGCGAACTGTCCCTGAGCTGCGCGATGTGCGCTCGGCCGTCATCGTTGGCAATGGAAATGTCGCACTGGACGTTGCGCGAGTGCTGGCGAAAGACAGCGGCGAACTGAACGGATCCGACCTGCCCCCCGACGTCTTGGAGGCGTTACAGAAGCAGCCAATCGAGGAGATTCATATTGTCGGCCGCCGCGGCGCCGCCGATGCCAAGTTCACCGAGCACGAACTCACTGAACTGGGGACACTGCATCGCGCTAAGCCAATCGTCGCCGGAGGCTCAAACTTCGTCGGCGATACCCCGGTAGAGAAAGTGCTGCGGGAATTTGCCGCCGATCAGCGACAAGAAATTCCCGTGAGCATCCACTTTCATTTCGGATTGACCCCGTTGATATTCCTGGGACGCGAGAGGCTGGAAGCGGTACGCTTTCTCTCCTGCGAGGGGAGAGAGGCCGATATCGCGGCCCAGCTAGCGGTCACCTGCATCGGGTATCAGGCGGCCCCATGTTGCGGCGCGGTGCCGGTCAATGGAGTCTTCGCGAACGACTCAGGCAAGATCGAGAACGGCCTGTATGTCGTTGGCTGGGCAAAGCGCGGACCTTCAGGCACAATTCCCACCAACCGCACCGAAGCGCAGCAGGTGGCGCAGAGAATTGCCGCCGATCTGGCCGGCGCTCGCCAACCGAGCCAAGCTGACTTAGCCGATTTCCTGCAAAGACGAGGAACTCCATGGGTGGACTACTCGGGATGGAAGTGTATCGAAGCTGTCGAGCGGGCCGGTGCTGACCAGACACGTTGCCTGTTGAAGCTGCTGAAAACGGAGGAAATGCTCCAGGCGTCACAAGAGCGGGAACTGCGACCTGCGTGATACGCACAGTAGTAGATGCCCACACCTCCTCGACAGAGAGGCGAATTGTCAAAAAACCTCATTGCCCCCCAGGCTTCCAACCAAAAATAGGAGTATTCTGGCAACGGGGGCTGGGTTTTCCACTACTGCTCTCCATAGCCCTGATACTTCAACTGTGAAGCAGCAATCGCTAAGTCGCTGCGACGTCCTTGCCCACAGCTCGGAGCACAAGAAAGGCCTGCGCACCGTCGCGACCTTGGAGTTCACCAAGGGTGTGCTGGTGTTAGCCGCTACATTCGGTTTCGTCGAGATCATTCGTAAGGACATCGACCTGGAAGAGGCCGCGCAGAACCTGCTGTACTTTCTGCATATCGATCCTGACCGGCGGCTGTCGCAGTGGTTTGTCGATGCTGCCGGGCGCATGATGGACGCGAACGTCGCTACCGTGTTGGCCATCGCATTCCTTTACTCCGGGCTGCGCTTTATCGAAGCCTATGGACTATGGCGCACCCGGGTTTGGGCAGAGTGGCTGGCCATCATCTCGGGCGCGATCTATCTTCCCTTTGAGCTTTATAGCCTGATCCGCCGTCCTACGCTGGCACACTGGATCATTCTTCTAATCAACATCGCGGTCGTCGTGTATGTCGCCTGGGTGAGGTGGGATGAAATCAGCGCGCGAGGAAGCGTTCCGGCGCGATTTGCTGAGGACGGGGATTGAGACAAGTGGTCAGTAGCTTGCGGTTTTCCCTACTCAAAAGCGCGAGCTAACTTGCGGTCAGGGTCGCTTTACGTGAGGTCGGTTTTCAGCCTATAAGTTTTTCTTGGTCCACTGGTCGATTCGATCTAGCGCCAAGTTCAGGTTCTCGATCGAGTTCGCCACGCTGAAGCGCAGGTATCCCTCGCCAAACGCGCCGAAAGCCGTGCCCGACAACCCTGCAACTCCCGCCTGATCGAGCAATGCATCGGCCAGCTTCTTCGATTGCCAGCCCGTCTGCTTGATATTCGGGAAGGTATAAAACGCTCCGTGCGGCAGGCGGCACGAGAAGCCCTTAATCTGGTTAATGCCCTTTACGAACATGTCGCGGCGCTTGCGGAATTCCTCATTCATGCGGACGGCTTCGCCCTGGTCGCCACGGATCGCCTCGATTCCTGCGCGCTGCGTGAACGTTGCCGTGCACGAATTCGAATTTGTCATCAGGCGCGCGATATGCGTCGCCAGGTCGGGTCGCATCACACCGTATCCCATGCGCCAGCCGGTCATCGCGTAGGTCTTGGAGAAGCCATCGAGGATGATGGTGCGGTCCTTCATTCCCGGAACCGCAGCGATACTGTAGTGCTCACCTTCGAATAGCAGGCGACCATAGATCTCGTCGCTCAGCACCATGATGTCGCGATCGCCGATGGCTGTGGCGAGGTCTTCGATGTCCTGTCGCGTCATCACTCCGCCCGTAGGGTTGTGCGGCGAGTTGATGATGATGAGCTTCGTCCGAGCAGTGATCAGGTCCTTGACCTCGTTCACGTCGAGGCGGAAGTCGCGGTCCTCGCGAACATGGACTGGAACCGCTTTCGCGCCGAGGAAGTTAATCAGCGATTCGTAGATCGGGAAGCCCGGGTTGGGGTAGATGACCTCGTCACCTTCTTCTACCAGCGCAAGAATAGTGAAGAAGATGATCGGCTTGCCGCCAGGAACAACGACGACCTCGTCGGCTTTAACCTCGATGCCGCGCGACTTCGCAACATCTTCGGCAATGGCCTGGCGCAGCTCGGGCAATCCGGCAGACGGGCCGTAGTGTGTATGGCCCTGATGCAGGGCTTCGACACCGGCTTCGATGATGTTGGCGGGGGTGTTGAAGTCAGGCTCGCCGATTTCGAGGTGAACGATGTGCTTGCCCTGAGCTTCCAGCGCGCGGGCGCGAACTAGTACTTCGAACGCAGTTTCGGTGCCCAGGCGGGACATCCGCTTGGCAAGACGCAATTCAGTTTGTGTAGTAGGCATAGACAAACTCATGGATTATAACTCCGAGACGGGACACACAAGTCCAGTAAACATTGTTTGGCACAGGAGAATCGAATGCAGTGACGGGTGATGCAGGAACCTGTGATGGCGATCCGAACTCTGGCGACACTTGTCACCGCTCAGGATGACACCGATAACGTGCTCACTACCGGCTGGGCTCTCCTGTGAACCCCGCGTCTCTTAGCGCCTCTTCTTCCGCGTGTTCGACTTCCAGCGCTTGCACGCGGCTGTTGTGGCGGCCATAAGTGAAGTAGACGACCAACCCTATCACCAGCCAAATAATCAGTCGTGCCCAGTTCACCCACCCAAGCTTGTACATCATGTAGCCGTTGAACAGAATCCCCATGATGGGCACGAACGGCACCCACGGCGTGCGGAAAGGCCGCGGCTGCGCGGGATTCTTCTTACGCAGGACCATCACCGCAATGCACACGATAACGAATGCCAGCAGCGTGCCAATGTTCACCATCTTGCCGATGTCATCGATCGGGGTGAGGCTGCCCACGATTGCTGCAAGCAGGCCGACCAGGATCGTGTTCTTCCACGGCGTGCGGAATTTTGGATGAACGTCGGCAAAGAATCCGCGCGGCAGCAGGCCGTCATTTGCCATGGCGTACAGCACGCGCGTCTGCCCCAGCAACATCACCAGCATGACGCTGGTTAGTCCAGCCAGAGCTCCGACGGTGATTATGTAAGAAGCCCACACCAGGTTGCGGTCGAGAAAGGCGCGCGCAATGGGAGCTTCGATATTCACGTCCTGCCAGGGCACCATGCCGGTCAGAATAGCGGCCACAGCGATATACAGCAGCGTACAGACGACGAGCGAAACGATAATGCCAATGGGCAAATCCCGTTGTGGTCTCTTCGCTTCCTGCGCGGTGGTGGAGACCGCGTCGAATCCGATGTAGGCGAAGAATATGTAGGCCGCACCAGCTCCAATGCCTGAAAAGCCGTACGGCGCAAAGGCGTGCCAGTCCGTTCCCCAGTTCGAATGGCTAACGTACCGGCTGCCTAATGCGATGACGAACAGCACGACCGAGACCTTGATGGCCACAATCGCGGCGTTGAATCGCGCGCTCTCCTTGATACCGACAACGAGAATTGTCGTAATAATCAAAGCAATGATGAACGCCGGCAAGTTGAAGCCGATCTCCATCCCAAACAGGTGTGGCGCGCCAAGCAGCTGATGAGCACCCTGGATCAGTTCGGAAGACTGGGCCGCCTTCACTGCATCCACGCCTTTGATGAACGCTTGCGTGCCGGGCACAAGGCTGGGATTGGCCGCCGCCGCCATTTGCCGCGCGACCATGTCTTCGGCGGTGCGCAGGCCGGTCCAGTGGTCATAGGCCATCCAAAGCGGCAAGTGGACGTTGAAGATCTTAAGAAACTCAATGAAGTGATTGGACCAACCGGAGGAGACCGTGCTGGCGCCCATGGCGTATTCCAGTGTCAGGTCCCATCCGATGATCCACGCGAACAACTCGCCCAGCGTAGCGTAGGCGTAGGTGTACGCGCTGCCAGCCAGGGGAATCATCGCGGCAAACTCGGCATAGCACAATCCCGCGAAGGCGCAGCCCAAGCCCGAGAGGACAAAGGAGAGCATCAGGCCCGGTCCGGCATAATGGGCGCCGAGTCCCGACAACACGAAGATACCGGCGCCGATGATTGCGCCGATACCCAATGCTACCAATGACACGGGACCCAGTTCGCGCTTCAGGCTATGCTCGCCGTGCTCCTGGGCTTCGGCCAGCAAGAGTCTCAACGGCTTCGTCTTCAACAGATCGGCCATTCGGTTCTGCCTCACTTTTGCAGATCAGGCGTGCGCGCTCGCTTCGCCAGTGCGCCTAGACCACACGAAATACACGGGAATGCCAAGCAGGACGATGATCAATCCGGGCCACGTGTACTGCGGCTTGTAGCGCAATAAGACTACATCAATAAACACTGCCATCAAAATATAGATGCCCGGCAGCACCGGATAGCCGATGGCGCGATAGGGCCGAGGCTCGCGTGGCCGTTTCACCCGAAGGACGAAGAGTCCGGCAATCGTGAGGATGTAGAACATCAGTACCGCGAAGATGATGTAATCGAGCAACTGGCCATAGCTCCCCGAGATGCACAGCATGCAGGTCCAGATGCACTGCATCAATAGCGAGTGCGCTGGGGTGCGGTACTTGGGGTGCAGCTCACCGGCCCGGCGAAAGAACAGTCCATCGCGTGCCATGGCGTAATAAACCCGTGCGCCCGCCAGGATCAGGCCGTTGTTGCAGCCGAAGCAGGAGATGAGGATGGCAACAGCCATCATGGCAGCGCCGGCAGGACCGAAGATCTGCTGCATCACGGCGGTGGCTACCCGGTCCTCGGAGGCATACTGGATGCCGCGCGCGACGATAGTGCTGCCATGGGGATCACCCTGTAGCGGCAGAACGTTCAGGTACACAAAATTGGCAAGCACGTAAAGCAGGATCACAGCACCGGTTCCGAGCGCCAGCGACAACGGCAGGTTCCTCTGCGGATTGCGCACCTCGCCAGCCGTGAACGTCACGTTGTTCCAGGCATCAGAGGAAAACAGCGACCCGACCTGCGCCACCGCGATGATCGTCAGCGTGCCCACCAGTGCGATCGGACCGCCCACTCCCACCTGCACGGGATGCAGAGCGCTCAGTCCTGCGTTCTTCCAAAAGTTCACTCCGAAGTTGGCGGCGATCGCCTCGGCATTCCGTCCGACGAACAAGCCGAGAAACACCAGGCCAAGCAGGGCCGCGGTCTTGGCGAATGTGAACACGTTCTGCACGGCGGCGCCGGTCCGAACACCGAAAATATTGAGCACCGAGAGGAATACAACAATGACAATCGCAGCCAGATTTTGCGTGTTCAGTCCGACGTCCATGTTGCCCAGCACCATGGGCCCGATCGGGATGGGCGGAACTTTCCACAGGTGCAGGATCCAGTTGGTGGATGAGACCGAGGGGAAAAAGACGCCCAGGAACTTGCCGAATGCCACGCCCACCGCGGCAATCGTTCCGGTCTGGATCACCAGAAACATGGTCCAGCCATAAAGGAATCCCCACAGCGGGCCGAGTGATTCGCGCAGGTAAACGTATTGGCCTCCCGCACGCGGCATCATCGCGGCCAATTCGCCGTACGCCAGCGCCCCGGTTATTGTCAGAAAGCCAGTCACCAGCCAGGCGCCGATGAGCAGTGCCGGCGAGCCTGTCATGCGCGCGATATCGGCGGAAACGATGAAGATGCCGGAGCCGATCATGGACCCCATGACCAGTGTCGTGGAACTGGTGAGGCCCAGGCCCTTCACAAACTCGCTATCGGTGGAAGCAGATGTAGTGGTTATGATCTTTGTTTCAGTGCTCAAGAAACCTCGGGCTATCCGGTAAGCGTTGCAAGATTTATAGAAGATACTACCTGAGTTGTCATCCCGAGCGGATGCGCTCGGTATGACAATTCCAAAATGTTACTGGATGAAAAACTCGGAAGTGTTTCCGGCGAGATGGAACATTCCTATTTCCCCGGAACCTGCCAGAATTTACACCAACAGCCGCAGAAATTCCTCTGCTGCCCGGCGCGGCGAGCTCAGCAGGTCGGAGATCACCGCTACCGAATCGACTCCCGTCTCCATTACCGATTTCACGTTCGCCCTTGTAATGCCGCCGATAGCGACCAGCGGCTTCTTCGTGGCGGCGCGGGCGGCGCGCAGCCCGTCAAGGCCGACGAGTTGATCCGGATTTTTTTTCCCGGTTGTGGGAAACACCGGACCGTAGGCGATATAGTCCGTGGGACCGGCGTCCGCCTCCTTTAGCTGATTGAGAGTGTGAGTGGAGATACCGACAATCCGGTCAGGGCCGACCACCATGCGTGCGCCCTCGGGCGAAATGTCCTCCTGCCCGACATGTACACCGTCATAGCCCGCCGCGATGCAGATATCCGCGCGGTCGTTCATGATGAGCTTGGCCTTCCCCTCAATTACGCGCTTAATCTCGCGCGCATCACTCAGCATCGTCCGGGTATCGCCTTCCTTGTTGCGATATTGCACCATGCTGACTCCTCCGAGCATGAGCTCGCGAGCATACTCAGCAATGGCGGAAGTAGTGCGCAGCGAGGCCGTGAAGCAGGTCACATCGACGATAGCGTAAAGACGAGGGATCTGGCTGGACGCGGGCATATAACCATCTTACTTCGACGCGGTCCCGTTGCGGGCGAGGAAGCGCTCCATGAATTTTGTATCAATGTTTCCGGCTCGGAAATCCGGATCGGCCATAATCCGCTTGTGCAGCGGAATGCTGGTGTAAATTCCTTCCACCACGAACATGTCCAACGCGCGCGCCATACGCGAGATCGCTTCCTCGCGATCACGTCCCCTGGCGACCAGCTTGGCAATTAGCGAGTCGTAGTAGGGCGGAATCACGCCTTCGGCGTAGGCCGCCGTGTCCACACGGATGCCTGTTCCGCCAGGAAGATTGAATGCTGTGATCTTTCCGGCCGAGGGTGTGAAACGCTCCGGATGCTCGGCATTAACCCGGCACTCGATGGCATGTCCCCGGAACTCCACCTTGTCCTGGATGATTTCCTCGAGCATTTCACCGGCAGCAACACGGATTTGCGATTTCACCAGGTCCACATCGGTGGTCATCTCTGTGACTGGGTGTTCGACCTGGATTCGCGTATTCATCTCGATGAAGTGCAGGCTGCCGTCTTCGTCCATCAAGAACTCGACAGTTCCTGCATTCCAGTACCCTATCTCGCTCAGTGACTTGACCAGGATGCCGCCCATGCGATCGCGTAACTCCTGCGAGACGACGACCGATGGCGCTTCCTCCACCAGCTTTTGGTGGCGGCGCTGAATGCTGCATTCGCGCTCGCCCAGGCTCATCACCTTGCCATGCTCGTCGGCAAGTACCTGAAACTCGATGTGGCGCGGGCGCTCTATGAACTTCTCCATGTAAAGATCACCGTTGCCGAAGGCCGCCGCCGCTTCGGATTGCGCGCTGTGATACAGATTCGGCAATTCCTCTTCCGACCGAATAATGCGCATGCCGCGTCCACCGCCCCCAGCGGAGGCCTTGACAATAACCGGATGTCCAATGGTTCGCGCCCACTCAGCAGCTTCCTCTACCGACTCAATAATGCCGTCCGAGCCCGGCAAAATGGGCACGCCAACTCTTTTCATCATGGCGCGGGCCTTCTCCTTCTCTCCCATCAGCCGAGTAACTTCCGGAGGCGGTCCGATGAACTTGATGCCGCAGGCCTGGCAGACTTCGGCGAAGTTCGCATTTTCGCTGAGTAATCCGTAGCCAGGATGGATCGCGTCGACGTTCGCGATTTCCGCGGCGCTGACGACGGCGGGGACGTTGAGGTAGCTGTCGGCCAGGCGTGGCGGTCCGATGCAAATCGCCTCATCGGCAAAGCGCACGTGCAGCGAGTTGCGGTCAGCCTCGCTGTAGATGGCGACGGCCTTGATGCCCAGTTCCTTGCAGGCACAAATAACGCGCAGAGCAATCTCGCCGCGGTTCGCAATGAGGATCTTCTTGAACATGGGCGCTGGAATCAGCTCTTGCGAATGCCAAACAGGGGCATGCCGTACTCGACCGGCGTGCCGTTGGTGGCATAAATCTTGGCAATCTCGCCCGAGGCGTCGGCCTCGATCTCGTTCATCAACTTCATGGCCTCGATAATGCAGAGCACTTGGCCTTCTTTCACCGAGTCACCCACACCGACGAATGGGGGCGCACCAGGAGAAGGCGCCTCATAGAACGTACCGACCATCGGCGATTTCACCACGTGGACATTGTCGTCCTCGGAACCAGCAGATGCGACGGTTGCGGAAGGAGGAGGCGCAACGTGGGCCGGCTCGGCTGCAGCCCCACCCGCTCCGGCAGCAATGATGGGAGCCGCTACAGGGGAAACCGGAACGGCGTGCGTTAAGACCGGAGTCGCTTGCAATACCGGCGCGGGTGCAAGACTTATTCCCCGTTTGATGTGCAGCTTCAGGTCGCCGCGTTCCATCTCGAACTCGGCGATGTCCTTCTCGACCAAAAACTCGATGAGTTCTCGCAGTTCCTTTTGATTCATCGGGATTCTCCGGCTTGAGGACGTTCATTGGCAGGTCGGGTCAGGCCACGCCCGGAATGTCGCAACGCCTAGACTTCTATGAGCTGTTTGGTAACTGGCGTAAGCACGTCCGCTCCATTTGCCGTCACCACAACCATGTCTTCGATACGGATGCCGCACTTGCCGGGCAGGTAAACGCCGGGCTCGATGGTGACAACCATGCCCGACCCCAACCTCTCCGTCTGCGCCTTTCCCAGCCGGGGCGGCTCATGAATCTCTAACCCTACACCATGTCCCGTGGAATGAGTGAAATACCGGTCGAGCTTGGCTTTCCGTAACACTCGCCGCGCAGCTTCATCGATGTCGCCGGCCGCTGCGCCCGGCTTGACAGCGGCAATGCCCGCCAGCTGTGCTTCGAGCACCGCCTCGTACCATGCGCGCTGGGAGCGATTCACCCGGCCCACGTGCACGGTGCGCGTCATGTCGGAACAATAACCGCGCAGTATAACACCCGAATCGACGACCACGAATCCGCGCCCAGGTATCGCCGCAGCCGAAGCTCGTCCGTGCGGAAGTGCGGCGCGCTCGCCCGCCGCAACGATGGTTTCAAACGACATGCCATCAGCTCCCGCCTTGCGTGCCGCGTACTCCAGCTTGGCCGCGATCTCAACCTCCGCAACTCCGGGGCGGAGCGACTTCAGCGCCTCTTGATACACGTTCGCCCCTAACTTGACTGCAGCCCTGATCAGCTTCAGCTCGTCGGCGTCTTTGGTCATGCGCTGGCGCATGATCAACCCGAACGTGGGTTTCAATACAATCCGCTTGTGCGTAAGCTCGCGCATTTGCGTCGCAGCCGCTACCGTGGTGAGATCGGCCTCGAAACCGAATGCCCCGGACCTCAACATGCTGATCAGCGCCGCAGCATCCTTAATCAGTGCGCCCTTTGAGATAACAACGTGCGCTCCTTTGACCTGCTTCCGCGCCTGCACGGTATAGCGCCCGTCGCTAAAAAAGACTTTGCGCCCAGCGAGAAACAGCAACAGGCCATTGCTGCCGGTATAGCCGCAAAGATAGCGGATGTTGGGAGCATGCGTGACCATGAAGCCATCCAGGCCCTGTGCATCAAGCGTCCCCTCGAAAGTCTTCTGCCGTGCGAGATAATTCATCCTCAGCATTGTAGTCATCGGAGTTCGCCGTCGACATTTTGTATTGGCAATCCAGCGCGTTCCACACTATGCTGCGGGACTATCTCTGCGCGCGAAGTGCCTGAGGCCCGATGTCCAATTCCCGAGCTACTGCGCCTGACTCGCTCCGTGCGTGGATCGTTTCCTGCGCCGCTTTTCTCGCCTGCTCAATAGCTCACGGTTTTCTTTATACGTTTGGCGTGTTCCTTAAGCCGATGGGCTCCGGACTCGCAGCAAGCCATGCGGTGATGGCAATCCTGTTCTCGTTCATGAGCGTGCTGTTTTATCTGCTGACGCCGGTGGCCGGTGAATTGGCTGATCACATCGGAGCGCGCAAGGTTATGCTCGCGGGAGCATTGTTATTCGCAGTCGGGCTGGTCGGCACTGCGCGCGCAGGCAGTTATCTTGTCGCTTTACCCAGTCTGGGAATAGGAGTTGGCGGCACTCTTGCCTGCGTCTACGTTCCCGCGATTGCCGCAGTCGGCGAATGGTTCAAGAAATACCGCGACCTTGCCTTAGGCATCGCGCTCAGTGGCATTGGAGTTGGCACCCTGGTCGCCGCGCCGCTCAATGCTTGGCTCATCCGCGCCTACGGTTGGCGCAGCACGCTGATGATCCTTGGAATTTCCGGCGGCCTCTTGCTGCTTGTGAGTGCCGTGCTGATGTTTCGTCCGCCAGTGAAGGTGGAAGGAACGAAGGGCGGACGCGCAGTATGGGCAAAAGTGCGGACTCCACAGTTCTGGCTGGTTTACTTGTCGCGGATGTTCACCGCCATACCGGTATTCATCGCCATGATTTATTTGCCTGCGCTCGCCGAGAAGGAGGACGTGGGAAGCGTTTCGGCCGCGGCGCTGGTAGGCTACATTGGCGGCGCGAGTATTGTCTCCCGGCTCGGGCTGAACGCTCTGGCGGAGAAACTTGGGGCGACGCTTCTGTTTCAATTCAGCTGCGTATGCATCGGTGCAGCGTGCGTGCTTTGGATCTTCGCATATTCTTATCTGACGCTGGTCTTCTTTGTGGTGGTGCTGGGAATCGCGTATGGAGGAGTGGCTTCACTGACTCCGGCGGTCGCGATCGAAATTTTCGGTCTCGAGAATATCGGCGAACTGTTAGGACTACTTCTGACGTCCTTCGGCGTCGCAGCTGCAATAGGACCGCCGGCTGCAGGAGTGCTGGTGGATCGCAGCCACAACTATCGAGACATCGTATGGCTTGCGCTGGCTGCCTCTGTCCTAGGCCTAATCTCCGGGCTCGCGCTCAGCAAATTCCGGCCCGTACCGAAACCCGAAAGCACCGAACAGGCCGTGGCTTAGAGGCAACGCCGGTGGTGCTTGGCAGCGAGCTGGCAATAAATCCAGCTACCTGCGATTGCTGGCTGATCGCGGCAACAACACCGCCGGAAGATCGTCATCATGGAACCCAGACGTCGCTTCCACGGGCTCGCTCTGGGGCAGCTTCTGGAGCAGGCGCACGCACCGGTTCCAGCGCAGGATTGCCTCCTCATTCCCGGCCGGCCGGATTTTCTCCGCCTCCGCGAAGCGGCGCAAAGCCTCTTCGATCAGAGCTACAACCACATAGCTGGGACGAGCGACATGCATCTGCGCTTTTGCCCTTCGCTCGCTCAGGATGCCAAGGTAATAGTGCTGGGCGTACGGATCAACCAATCGCCGGAAGATGTCTTCCACCTCGGCGTAGCGGTCGCTTACTTCGCCGGTAAATTGATCCGTTATGCTCAGCCCTAACAGCCGGAGGGCTGCTTGATTCTCCGGGTCGGCGATCAGGATGTCCTGGCAAATGGACTCAGATTCCTCGGGTTCTCGCAGCGAGCGATAAAGCTGCGCCTTGGCAAGGGCTTCAGCAATGCCGGTAGTTGAGATCGTTTTCAGCGCGTGCTCCATAGAAAACTCCTACTTAGTCCCCAATTTGCGGAGAACGAGTTGCTAGGGAACCGTCCACAGCAGATAGGCCGCCACCAGCGTCCCGGCGACTGCTCCGCCATAGCAAAGGACAAAGATAAGTTCATTCAGATGTTTGACTTTCAGACCATCGTACAGCGTGAACCGGAAGCGATGGGCCCAGTGAAACAGTGGCAAAGCGCACAGCATGAATAAGTAAATGCGCACCAACGGCATATGAAGCAGCGACCTCAGGTGCTCGTAACTGGGGGTTGGCACCCATCCCAGCGGTATCGCCAAGCCGAATAGAATCAACTGCACTGGAATCAACAGCGCCGCGACCACACCTCCGGCGCTAAACAGGGTCCACAAAAACGCCTCATTGGACTGCTTTTTCATGCTTCAAACTGCCTTGAAACTCACTCTAACTGCCCTAAACTCACCCCAAAACGAGCCAAATCACCAACGCCGAAATCACGATCCAGGCCAAGTAACTGGGCGCAGCCACCATTACATCGGGAATTCGCTTGCCGCCAAGACGTACCGGCATGGCACTTGGAGC
>Ga0306920_100002630_pt1 | contig 22705 bp, 20 predicted proteins | sample flu12Cox44000170_FD_204666 | JGI IMG/M metagenome (GOLD analysis project Ga0306920, IMG submission 204666) | Lab enrichment of tropical soil microbial communities from Luquillo Experimental Forest, Puerto Rico - flux4day.12C.oxic.44.000.170 (v2)... | ecosystem: Environmental > Terrestrial >...
CGCCCCGGCTTGGCTACCGTTTCAAGCATGCGTTAATTCGCGACGCCGCCTACGACTCGTTGCTCAGAAGTCAACGGCGTCATTACCACGGCAAGATCGCCGAGGTCTTGCCGGAGCGTTTTGGCGACGTTGTCGAAGCCCAACCTGAACTTCTTGCCTTTCACCTCACCGAGGCTGGTCTTGGCCAACAAGCGATCCCCCATTGGACGAAGGCGGCTCAGAAGGCGGCGGAACGCTCTGCAAATGCGGAAGCCATCAGCCACCTGACTAAGGCTTTGGAAATTCTAAAGACGCTTCCGGAGAGCATTCCACGTGCCCAACAAGAACTCGCACTGCAAATCAGCCTCGGTGTTTCACTCATGCTTACCAAGGGCTACGCGGCTCCCGAAGTAGAAGCTGTCTACAGTCGCGCCCGCGAACTCTACAACCAGGTAGGCGAGAGCCCTCAGTTTTTCCCAATGCTCTTTGGCTTGTGGGCGTTTTATTCGGTGAGAGCGGAGTACCAGACCGCAAGTGAACTCGGTGAGCAACTCGTCAGCTTGGCTCAGAGTGCTCACGACCCAGCACTTCTTGTCGAGGCGCACACCGCTCGGGGAAATAACTTGTCCTTTCTGGGAGAATTGGTTCTCGCGCGGGAACATTTGGAGCAAGCGATCGCACTCTACGATCCTCAGCGGTACCGCTCCCATGCCTTTACCTATGCCCAAGACCCCGGTGTGCATTCCCTATCGTATGCGGCGCTGGTCCTCTGGCTACTGGGCTATCCCGACCAGGCACGCACAAGAAGCTTGGAGGCTCTTGCACTGGCTCAAGAGTTGTCTCATCCGTTTAGCTTGGCGTTTGCTTTAGTCCACGTTGTTTACATTCATCGGTTCGCCTACGAAGTGAAAGCAACTCAGGAGCGGGCAAAGGAGCTCGTTGCTCTGTCAACCGAGCACGGGTTTCCGATCACGCTGGCTGCGGGTGCTGCCCACCTGGGTTGGGCACTTGCGGAACAGGGCCGCGGAGCGGAAGGGATCATACACATACGGCAAGGCATAGACACTTGGCGAGCCACAGGGTCAACGCTCTTTTTCCAGCCGTTCCTTCTTGCGATGTTGGCAGAGGCGTATGGGAAAGTAGGGTCATCTGACGATGGGCTGAGCGTGCTGGCCGAGGCACTGGCTGTAGCGGACAAGACCGGGGAGCGTTTCTGGGAGGCGGAGCTGCATCGACTGAAGGGCGAATTGACTCTCCAGTCCCAGTCGCGAGGTTCACAATTCACGGTTCGAGATGACGCCGAAGGGTGTTTTCGCAACGCAATCGCCATTGCCCGGCACCAGCATGCGAAGTCATTAGAGCTGCGTTCAGTATTGAGTTTGAGCCGACTATGGTTGCAGCAGCGCAAAAAGTCCCAAGCTCGCCAAATACTAGCTGACATTTATGGATGGTTTACCGAAGGCTTTGACACGGCTGACCTAAAGGGGGCAAAGGCTATCCTTGAGGGAGCGCTTCAAGAATGAGGGTATATCGCGTTTCTTAGATCGTATAGGAGGGACGACTTATGTGCAGTTCTTTGCATTCGATTACGTCCTTTACATGCACGATGTGAGAAGTTTTGATTTACTGACTCGGTCAGCAAGTACAATTTGTCGACTGTCTTAAAGATAAGGAGCGACTTTATGCCGCCTAGCGCTAATCTACTGGAGACGTTCAGAGCCGCAATCGCAGATTTTAAAAATGCCCGCACCGACAAGCCAGCGGACTATCACAAGTTTAAGCAATATTTGCACTCTATGGTCGTGATCGACAAAGTAGATGACAGCGACCCTGTCTCAGGTTCGCCTGATCAAGTAGTCAACCAGTACCTCAATCCGCAGCAGGCTGCGCAAGGATACTTTCCTCAGTTCGATGATGGTGGTAATCCGCAACCCTACGAACACAGCAAAAACGGTGTGCTAATTGGCGAGGTCACTGGCGAGGGGACATATTGGGACACATACGCAAATTATCCGGACAAGAATAAAGGAATACACGTGAAGTACATTTTGCGTTTCAACAAACCAACTGGGCAGGGTAACTGGCTGCTTTTCAGAGCCGTTGTCGTGCCTATAGGATAACCGCTTAGGCACCGCAGGAAGAACATCGGCGGTACTTCGATGGGTTGCTGCTAACGATCAGTCCAGTCCTTCAGGAGACCCTGTGACCCCGCGCGTGCCGGTTGCCGAAATTGTGGCTTATTACGAGCCGAAAACACAGGACCTGTTGCGACGCTACGGCCCGGGACCGCGCCTGCACTATCACACCGGCATCATCGATGAACCAGGACAGCTGGATATCTCATTGCCAGCACTGTGCAGGGCGATAGTAGCCGCGCAAGAACGCATGCTTCATCACGCCGCCGACATTTGGCAGGCGCAGGACACTCTCTGCGGACAGGTGCTCGACGTAGGCTGCGGCCTGGGCGGTGGTGCGCTCTTTTGGTCGCAGGAGTTCGGCGCCCAAGTCACAGCAGTGACCTGTGTTCCCTCCCATGTTGAATGGGTCGCACGCTTTGCAAAACAGGCTGGAGTTACGACCCGTGTACATCCCCTGTTATGTGACGCGCTAGAGATTCCCGGCGAGAACTGCTTCGATGCCGCTGTGGCGGTGGATAGCTGTTGTCATATGCCCCGGATGGCCTTGTTCGAGCGGCTGGCTTCGCTCCTGCGCCCTGGCGGTCGCGTCTTTGTCACTGACTGCTTTCTTGAGCGCGCTGAATACGAGGAATTGTTCAACCGCCATTGGCACGTCCGCATCGGTACAATGGAAGAGTACCGAATCGCAGCTCGGCATGCCGGTCTGAGCGAGGAGTCGATTGAGGAAATCTCGCACCGCGTTGAGAATTTTTGGGCGATGACGCACGCGCTCATCCAAGCCGAAGCGCAAGGGAGGAAGCTCACCACATCCGAAGCCGCGAAGTTCACCGAAGCACTCCAGGCACATGCTCTGGTCAGGCAAGGTCTGTGCGACGGCGGTTACCGCTACGCATTGATGAGTTTCGTGAAGGATTAAGCGCGCGTCATTTATTCGTGTTACACCTGGGCATGCGTCGCCGCGGGCGAGAATCTCACTGGCATATGCTTGATGCCGGCGACGAAGTTCGAGCGCAGGCGCTCGGGCTGCCCCGCCAATTCCAGGTCCGGCATCCGCCGCATCACTTGCTCGATCATCACGCGCATCTCGAGCCGCGCCAGATGCGCGCCAATGCAGAAATGCTCGCCATGGCCGAACGCCAGATGATCGTTGGGGCTGCGTCTAATGTCGAATCGATCCGGCGCTGGGAAGACCTCTTCGTCGCGATTGACCGAGGCGTTCCACACTACAACCTTGTCGCCCTCACGAATCTTCTCTCCACGCAATTCGCTGTATTTGCGCGCCGTGCGCAGAATATGGGTTACCGGCGTGGTCCAGCGCAGAAATTCTTCGATCGCGGTTGGCATCACGGCGGGATCCCCTGCCAGCTTCGCACGCTCGCCCGGATGGTTCACCAGCGCCAGCATCCCGCCGCTGATCGCATTGCGGGTAGTTTCCTGGCCGCCGATGATCAGCAGGAACGCATTGAATAGAATTTCAAGATCAGTCAGCTTGGCGCCCTCGACCTCACCGAGTGTGAACGCACTGATCAAGTCTTTACCCGGATGCTTGCGGCGCTCGTCAATCAGCTTGGCGAAGTAACCGAAGAATTCGGCTTGAGCGTTGCGCCCTGTTTCCATCGGGCTGCGGCCCTGGTTGTATTCGGGGTCCTGCGCGCCAATAGCTTCGTTGCCCAACGAATACATCTGGTCGCGATATTGGGCAGGGATGCCGAGCATTTCGCAAATCGCCGCGGTCGGCACTTTGGCGGCGACGTCGACCACGAAGTCGCATTCGCCGCGTTCGATCACCGCGTCGAGGATCTCATTGCAGATGCGGCGCACTTCGGGCTCATAAGCGGCTATCGCGCGCGGCGTAAAGCGCGGGCTGACGACGTGGCGAATGCGGTTGTGACGGGGCGGATCGGTTAGAATCATCATCATTCCCGAGCCCGCCTGCTCTGGCATTACATTGTCGAACGTCAGTGAGATGCCGCGTTCGGAACTGTAGGTTTGCGGATCGTGGTAGACACGCAACGCGTCATGATAACGCGTCACCGCCCAAAACCCGCGGCCATTTTGGCGTTCATGCCAATAAAGCGGCGCCTCGCGTCGCAGCAGTGCAAAGGCCTGATGCGGGTCGCCGCTTACAAATAGATCCAGATCGAGGAGATTGACTTCGCTCAGTTTCATTGCCGCCCCCGGCGAAAAATAACTATGGCGAGTGAGAGGCGACAAGCTACGAGCCACCCGTATAAGCATGCATTGCGCTCGACCTAGCCGCTTCCGCTATGACCTTTATCGACTGAGGTTAATTGTCTTCAACCAACGAGAGTGCCTGTTTCGGGCACACCCTTATCGCCTTCATTACCCGTTCACGCGACGATTCGGGTGGATGTTCGTTCAGCAGGTACAGCTTGTCGTCATCACGGACTTCGAAAATATCGGGAGCAACCTGCATGCAGCGCGCGTTGCTCTCGCAGCGGTTGTAATCGACCACGATCTTCGTACGCATATCTCCCCGCTCAGGATTTGCGGTCCATTTTAAGCCAAAGCTTAAGACGCGGCCAGCCGTGGTCGCGCTGGGCTGGGTTTCGAGCTCGAGGCGACCCCGGAGAATCATTCAAATGGCTATCTGCGGAACATAATCCCTTGGAATCGCAGGTCGTGATGAAAGATTCGCACACGCTTATCGGATTCTGAAACTCATCAGCCGGATGAGGGAGTACATCGGCGAGTCAAGGCAAACAGCTTCAAGCCGGCGGCAGGACCAGCTCCAAAAAGCGCATCGTCAGTTCGTAGGTGAGTCCCCAGATTACCTGCCGCTGAAAGAGGATGGCTGGCCGATGTGAGGCCGCGCCGTCGCGGTGCCATCGGTGGGCGCCGCGATAACGGGGATCAGCCAAGGCGCCTAGCGGCACCTCGAAGATTTCCGCAACCTCCTTCGGATCCGGCCGCAATTCAGGTGTGCCGTGCACCATCCCGACGAATGGTGTGACCATGATATTGGTGCTGTGAGTGCGCCGCGCCTCAAAACTGCCGAGAATTTCCACCGCATGTGGCTCAATCCCCACCTCCTCATAAGCTTCGCGGAGAGCAGCCGCCAACAGATGAGGATCGCGCCGGTCGAAACGGCCACCAGGAAAGGCGACCTCGCCGCGATGGCTCGCGAGGCGGTCGGAGCGCCGCGTGTAGAGCACGTAAAGTTCGCCTGCACGTTGGATTAGCGGCACCAGTACCGCCGCGGCCTTCAGCTCGGTGCCAGGCTGCGGCCTTTCGACGCCCTCCGCTCTCTTGAGGCTGAACCGCAAACGTTCGAGGTAGTCGCCGATGCTCGGAAGCTTCGCCGATTGATTCATGTTACTTAAATAATCGCTGCGCCTGCCAATGCGTGCAAGGGTGGCACAGAATCCCTGGTCCCAAGAGATAGAATGCCCGGCTAAGGCGATGCTCTCAGACACACCATACCTCGTCGGCCGTTATCATGAGATCGTACTCAAGGGGCGCAATCGCTGGCGCTTCGTCGAACAACTCAAGCAGAACCTGCGCGCGGTGTTCGCCGATTACCGGCTGGGTCCGATGCGGAGCGAAGGGCCCCGGATAATCGTCCAGCTCCCAGCCGAAATCTGCAATGAGGTTGCCGCCCAGCGCGCGGCGCTGATCTTTGGTCTGCAAAATTTTTCGATCAGCCTTCCGGTAGCACTTGAAATCGAAACGATTAAGCACGCCGCGGTTGCTATCGCTGCCCGGGCGCAGGCTAAAATTCCCGCCGCCACGTTTCGCGTCTCGGCCAGACGCGCGGAAAAGCGCTTCGGGTTAAATTCGATGGAAATTGACCGGCTCGTTGGCGCCGCAGTCGGTGCCGCGCTCGGCCTCAGAGTCGATCTGGAAAATCCGGGCCTGACCATTTCAATCGAAATATTGTCTAATGCGGCTTACGTGTCGGCCGGCAAAATTCCCGGCGCGGGAGGCTTGCCGGTCGGAATTACCGGGCGCGGACTAGTGCTGCTGTCCGGCGGCATCGATTCGCCAGTGGCTGCTTACCGTATGATGCGGCGCGGAATGCGGGTGGATTTCGTCCATTTCCATAGCCATCCGCTGGTTTCCACCGCCAGCCGTGAAAAGGCGGCAGAGCTGGCCGCTCACCTGACTCGATACGAAACGCAGTCAACGCTGATGCTAGTGCCGTTCGCCAACGCACAACGCGAGATCGTCGCACGGGCCCCGCGTCCGCTGCGGGTCGTGCTGTACCGGCGTGTCATGATGAGAATCGCGAGCGCTCTGGCGCGCCAGGTCGGGGCGCAAGTGCTGGTCACGGGGGAGAGTCTCGGGCAGGTGGCCTCGCAGACGCTCGAGAATATGATGGTAATTGAGCAAGCGGCGGCGCGTCCGCTCCTGCGGCCGTTGATTGGAATGGACAAGAACGAAATCATCAATGAGGCCCGCCGGCTTGGAACATTCGAGACCTCGATCCAGCCGGATCAGGATTGCTGCTCGCTGTTCGTACCCGCTCATCCGGAAACGCATGCTCGGTCCGACCAAATCGCCGAGGCGGAGGCCGTGCTCGATCTCGCAGGGATGGTCGAAAATGCGGTGAAACACACTGAGATTGTCCGCAATTCGTTCCCGCGGCACGATCAAGCGTCTTAGCGCGGAATCGACGTAACAATCTCGCCTCTCACAATCCTGCCGACAGCATCACAACATTCATGTGCCACTGTGCGCATAGCCACCGTCAAGCATACGTAGTGTTTGCGAAGTTGCTCTCGATCAGCTGTTTCTGCCCAGTTGCAGTACGATAAGGTTGGCGATGAAGCCGAACAGAGTGAGACTAATCGATTAGCGTGCTCGCGCTGCCGATGCCAGCGCCCAGTCCTGGTTTTCGAATGAACGAGAAACGACGGGACAAGCCAGACAATGCAAGAAGATGCGGGAGAGCACAGCTAAGTTCATGGAGGATTCGACATGCAAATTCCGTTGACGGTCACCGAACTCGATCATGTCGTTCTGCGATGCCGCGACCAGGACAGGATGCTCCACTTTTACAAGCAGGTGCTCGGTCTCAAAGAGGAACGGCGCGTCGCGCAGATTGGCCTGATTCAGCTTCGTGCCGGCGCCAGTATGATCGATCTTGTGCCCGCTGCCGAGCCACGAATTGAAAGTGGTACTAACGTTGATCACTTTTGTCTGGGAGTAGAAACCGACGACCTTCAATCCGCGATGAATTACCTGCACGCGAAATCAGTTGAGGTTCTGGGTGAGCCGGCCATGCGTTATGGGGCCCGTGGGATGGGCAATTCTATCTATGTGCGTGACCCCGAAGGGAACGTCGTCGAGCTCAAACAAATGCCGCGCAGGTAGGAGAGAGAGGAAAGGAGTGAGAATGGAGAGGATGTCGCCGCAGACCGGCTACAACTGGCTTCGGCTTCTTCGCTCCCGAGGAGTCACGGATTGCAGGATGGTTCACGGCGGGCAGGCTAGTGGCGGTCGGCCGCCTATGCTACTTGAGGATCATCGGAGGCAAAACAATGGCTGGAGGACCGCTATCAGGTATCCGCGTGCTCGATTTCACCTGGGCCTGGGCCGGGCCGTTTTGCACGATGCAACTGGCGCATCTCGGCGCCGAGGTTATCCGAATTGAAACCACCGCCCGTCCTGCATGCGTAACGCGGTTGATTCCGCCGTTTGCTGACGATACACCCGGGCCGAATCGCGCCGGCTATTTCAATCAATACAACCTCGGCAAGAAGAGCATCCTGATGAACCTGGCGCGGCCCGAAGCGATCGAGATCGCGTGCGAAATGGTGCGGCATTGCGATATCGTCGCTGACAATTTCGCAGCCGGCGTAATGGATAAGCTCGGCCTCGGCTACGACAAACTGCGCCGCTTCAGACCCGACCTCATCATGATCTCGATGTCCGGCTACGGCCAGACCGGCCCCTTCAAGGGCTTTATAGGCTATGGTCCGCCTGCATCCGCAGCAGCCGGGATGTTCTTTACGACCGGATATCGGGGGATGGGACCGAGCGAGATCGGGATTTCCTATCCGGATCCAAACGCGGGCATCTTCGGTGCTTTCGCGATTATGGCCGCGCTGACTCAGCGGGCGCTGACTGGCGAAGGTCAGTATATCGACCAGTCCCAATGGGAAACCGCATTGGTGCTGATGCCGGAAGGACTACTGCAGTACGAGATGACTGGGCGCGAACCTGAAAGGCAAGGCAATCGCGACTGCGTGATGGCGCCGCATGAGTGCTATCCGGCGGCGGGCGAAGATAATTGGGTGTCGATTGCGGTCGGCACCGAAGAGGAATGGCGCGCGCTTTGCCGCGTAATGGGAAATCCGGCGCTCGCTGACGACGCGCGTTTCAAAACCGCGTCACTGCGCAAGGAGAATGAGGATGCGCTCGACGAGATCGTGACAGTCTGGGCCCGCCAGCACGATCGATGGGAGGTAACACGAATGCTCCAGGCCGCCGGCGTCGCCGCCTTCCCGGCAATGAGCAACAAGGATCTTGCCGAGGACCCGCACCTGCTGGAGCGTGGGTTTCTCGTCGAGCCCGAGCATCCCGAAATCGGCAAGCGCAAGCACGCCGGTATTCCCTGGAAAATGTCCGAGACGCCATGTGCAGTGCGCTCGGCCGCACCGATTCGCGGCGCCGATACCGAGGATGTGATGAAGTCGCTGCTCGGCTACACCAGCGACAAGGTCGAGCAACTACGCAAAGCCGGCATCCTGGCCTGACCCCGTTTCTCCCCTCCGCCCATCGCTATATGGGGACGGCCACGGAGCAGGATGCCAGTTCGACGTCCTCGCAAACCAGAACGCTGGTCTCATAACCACTTACTCGCCGGCTGTGCTATAAAACCTCAGAGCAACTAGTCATCAACGCGCATCGCGCATCGGAGGCATTATGGCAGACTTGAGATTGATTTCAGCCGACTCTCATGTGATGGAACCTCTGGGGTTCTGGGAAGAGCGGCTAGACCAAAAATTCCGCGATCGGGCGCCGAAGGTGGTTCCTCGCCCGGACGGCAAGGGCCTGCTGTTCACGGCACCCGACATCAACCCATTTCCGGTGGCCGGTGGCTTCGGAATTGGCAAGAGCGGCGCCGAACTCAAAGAGCATTTGAAGAAAGGCTATGAAGCCGCGCGTCCGAGCGGCTGGGATCCGGCCGAGCGCATTAAGGATCAGGATGTCGACGGGGTCGAAGCCGAGGTTCTCTATACTACGCTGGGGATGCCGCTGTTCGGTCTCAAAGACGCTGAGCTGCAGCGCGCCTGCTTCCACGTCTACAACGAATGGCTGGCGGACTTCTGTTCGTACGACCCCAAGCGTCTGATTGGAACGGCGCTCATCTCGCTCGAGGACATCGGGGCTGGGGTAAAGGAACTCGAACATTGCGCCAAGAAGGGTTTGCGCGGTGCTATGATCTGGGGATCGCCGCCGGAGGACCGTCCGTATTCGAGCCGTGTCTACGATTCACTTTGGCAAGCCGCCTCCGATCTCCATATGCCGCTCTCGCTGCACGTCATTACCGGCAAAGGCAAAGAGAGTAATGTGGGCGATGCCTTCGCGGGCGACGGCCGAAACAAAGCCTCGGTCGGCGAGATCTACGCCAACCTGATTCATGAAGTTCAGCGTTCGCTCAGCGCGATAATCTTCGGTGGGGTGCTGGAGCATTTTCCCAAACTGATTATCATTTCAGCGGAAAATGACGTCGGATGGATTCCTCATTATATGTATCGGCTCGACCATGCCTATGAGAAATTCAACTCACTGCTGAACGAGCCGCTGGCGATGAAGCCCTCGGACTATATCAGGCGCCAGATGTTCGCCACTTTCCAGGACGATCCGGTAGGACCCTCGGCTTATAAGCTATTCGGTCCAACCAACTATATGTGGGCATCTGATTTTCCACATACCGACTCGACCTGGCCCGAGTCGCGCAAAGTAGTCGAACGTGACTTTGCTGGCGTGCCTGAGGACGTAAGACGGAAAATCGTCTTCGAAAACGCGGCCAGTCTGTACCACATCAATTAATCGCTGAGCAGGCGCGGCCGCCGCGCGCCCGCGCCTGCTCCGCCCGCCCAACTTCCTGCTCGTCTCGTTCCAGGCAATGCAAGTAACTGATGCCGTTCTTCCGCTTGATGATCTCCGGGTCCTTGACCTGACTCACTACTACAATGGCCCTTATGCCACGATGCTGCTGGCGTATCTCGGCGCGGAGGTCATCAAGATAGAATCACCTAATTCGGGCGATGGTGCCCGTCCGCTTTATCGGGCATCGGGAAAGCCCTTTGGAACTCCGTTCGCACTGATGAATTCCAACAAGCGCGCGATTACTCTAAACCTGAAAGCGCCCGAAGGCTGCGAGCTGTTCAAGCGGATGGTCGCCAAGGCTGACATGGTGGTCGAGAACTTTGCCGCCGGCACGATGGACAAGTTGGGGCTGGGCTACGAAATTTTGCGCGAGGTAAATCCGCGGCTCATCTATGCATCGGGCACCGGCTACGGGCTGAGCGGCCCCAACCGCGATCTGCCCGCCTTCGATCCGGTCGTGCAAGCGAACACCGGCGTGATGGCGCTGACCGGTGCGATGAGCGGTCCGCCCTACAAGGCCGGTCCGGCGGTTGTCGATATTCTGGGCGCGGTTCATCTATGCGCTGGAATGCTCGCTGCGATCCGCCAGCGCGACCGTACCGGCGAGGGTCTGATGGTCGAGTTATCGCTGCAGGAATCTACTATTCCATCTTTGACTACTCACATGGGTGCTTACGGAATCGGCCTGAGGCAGTTGCGCGACGGCAACCGCGCGTCGGGCAGCGCGATTGTACCGTACAACGCGTATCCTGCCCTCGATGGATGGGTCATGATTCTCGCCGCCGACAATGAGCGCTGGCCGCGGCTGTGCCGCGTAATGGGACAGCCGGAGCTGGCCGACGCTGCCAGATTTGCGACGCTCGCACTGCGGGTAAAAAATCGCGATGAATGTGATCGGCTAATCGGCGAATGGACTCGCACCATGACGCGGCAGCAAGTGATGGCGACACTCAGTGCCAATGACATCTTCTGCGGCATCGTCAAAGAACTAGCGGAAGTGCTCGCCGACCCACATCTCCACCAGCGTGGTGCCCTGCGCGAGATTGACCATCCCGACCTCGGTCCACTGACTATTTTCACTTCGCCGCTTCGCTTCAACGGCGAACCCAACACACCCCGCTCCTACGCGCGGAAACTCGGCCAGGATAATGACGCCTTCTATGCAGACGAGTTCGGCCTGACCGCCGGCGAAATCGCCTCGCTCCGCGGCCGACGAGTGATTTGACGCGTGAATCAATTCGGATAGGGATAGCCGCTTTCAAGCACGCTTTGCAGCGCCGCGTCGTAACCGTAGATGTCGTCGAAGAAGTGAATCTGCCCGTTCGGCACGACCACCGCGGTACTATAGAGGATAAGGACGGGAATAGGATGCGTGAGATTGACCTGGATCGTATCGCTACCATTCATAGCTGCGACGATTCGGTCCTCCGTCCATTCAGGATTGTTGTGCAAGACCCACTCTGCAAGGGCTAAAGGGTTCTCCACGCGGATGCAGCCGTGGCTGAAGTCGCGGCGTGACCTGGAAAACAGCTGCGTCGCGGGAGTGCCGTGCATGTAGACGTTGTACACGTTCGGAAACATGAATTTGACCAGTCCTAGCGAATTCTTTGGTCCAGGTTTTTGCCGGATCCGATACGCGCCGGAACGAAGACCTCCGAGAACCGAGTCTGAGACTGCGCCGTCTGCAACAACCTCGCCTGTGCCGTCCACGACTATGAAGTTATTCGCCGCCGCATAATTGGGATTACGCCGAATTTTGGGAATCAATTCGGCTTCGGCAATCGAAGGCGGCACCTCCCAGTAAGGACGAAAAATGACGAAGCGCATATAGTTCGCAAACACCGGCGTCCGGTGGTGATACGCTTTTCCGACCACCACCTCCATATCCAGCGGCAGAGCACCGGGTTGCCTGATCATTGTGCGCAGGCGAAATTCCGGGATATTCACCACAATCGGTGGCTGCGGAAAGTTATCGGGTATCCAGCGATAGCGCTCGAGGGCGAATTGGATCTGCTGCACGCGAACCCTCAGCGGCGTATTGAGCGCCGCAACGGTGCTTTTGCCGATGAGTCCATCCGGCTCAAGGCCGTGACGGCGTTGAAAATGCTTCACCGCCTCAATTACTACACCCTGATACACGGATGTTCCTCGATAGGATTGGCTCGCAGCGTTAGGGACCGTGTCGCCTAGCTGATTCAGGCGTGCCACGAGTTGTGCCATTCCCGCGTAGCTGTCTCCCGGTCGCACCGTCTGGGCCGGCATCGGAACCGGCTCACCATCGCCTTCGGCGGCGAGTCTCCGATAACTGGCGAGCGCTTCCTCAAGCCGGCTGTAACCGGCATAGCGCGGTTCAACCTTGGCAATCGCCGTGTTGACATCGCTCGAGTAAACAACTTCATTGCGCAGGAACTCGGTGAGATCGTAGCGTTTGGGGCCAACGTCAAGTCCAAACTTGAAGTGCTGAGGGTTCACCCTCCCAACATGCACGTCGGAGACATAACGCATCACCGAAACCGTAAGTGCCAGATCGAAGTGCATCAAGTCGTCTAGGGATGACGCTTGCAGCCGCGCACTGCGATCATCCCAGCGGGGCCCATCGTAATCGTCGGGATTGAGCCCCTCTTCCGCGGCCGCCTTGAAGGAATGGATCAGTGCACTAGCTTGGGGGGTCGGTTGATTGTTGCCAACCCACGCCAGCGAGTAGGCTCCAGCCTCGTAAAATGTCAAAACCTGGTCGCGATAGTCACTGAAATTCGGCCATCGCAGATCGGCCAGATTTCCGCTCCGGATCAGCCTGACCAATTCGTTTTGGGCCTGCGGCGAAAGACTCCGTCCCAGCTCATTTTGCGCAGCCGTCGCGGATGCACCCGGGGACTCATCGTCAGACCGAACCTCGCTTGCCCAAAAGCCGAGCCACAGAGTGGCGAAGAGCGCGGCAAGCATCAGCCACGCTGTATAATTGATTCGAGAAGCCCGTTGCTCCATTTTCCTCCAAAGTACTTAGACCTCCCGTTTCCGACAACTAATCGCTCTTACTGCGAATCGCGAGTCAGTTGTTTCCTCTGCATCTGACATCCCGATTGGAGCATTTGGGGTTTTCCGAGCCATGGTCAGGACAGCGGTGCGCCGCAATCATCGCAAAATTTCTTGCGGGTTGGGCTTTCGCTTCCACACTTCGAACGGCGCATCCCCTTATTGTATCAGGACGACTTCGCGGTGACGGGTTGGCCGTCGTGCAGACTATCGGGTGCGGTGACGATGATGGTTTCGCCACCTGTGAGGCCAGCTTTAACTTCGAGACCGGTTTCCAGTTCACGGCCGGTGAGGATTTGGACTCGCTGTGCGATACCGCCATTGATGGTCCAGACGAAAATCTCGCGGCCGCTTTTGATCGCGGTATTTTTCGGAATCACGATTATCGGTTGTCGCGACGGACCAGCGGCTGCCGCCATGAAGGTGATCTTTGCACTCATCTCCGGCCGCACGATCACCAGGTCGGGTTTGAGTATTTTAACTTCAACCTTGAGGGTGCCCTTCTGGCGGTCGGCCTCGGGATAGATTTTGGCGACGCGCGCATCGAAGTTCCGTTCAGGATAAGCGTCGAGCACCACTGTCGCAGGCATGCCCATCGCTACCTTGGCAATATCGTTTTCACTGATATCGGCTTCGACTCGCATATCGCCGGTGTCGGCAAGCTGCACAATGTCGGTGGTGCCACCACCGGCCTCGATGTCGCCGCCGTAATTGATGGTGTCGCCCAGCTCACGATACTTCTTCAGAACGACTCCATTTATCGGCGAAGTTATCTCGCATTGGCCGACATTGAAGCGAGCATAGGCAATTTCCGCCTGGGCATGCTTGAGGTTGGCCTCGGCGACCGACAAGGTATTCTCTGATACGTCGAGCTGATCCTGCGAGATTACGCGCTGACGAAAGAGTTCCCGTTGGCGCTCGAGCTTGGCTCGCGCCAGCTTCACGTTGGCCGCCGCCAAGTCACGATCCGCAAATGCCTGCCGAAGCTGGGCCTGGTAATCGCGATCGTCGATACGGGCAAGCAAATCGCCTTTGTTGACGTGCCTGCCTTCTTCGATGGGTTCCTCAATTATCTGGCCCAGAATTTTAGTGCCGATCGTGATGTATTTGTCGCGCGTCACGACGTAGCCGGAGCCGGTGAGCAGGGGCCGCGGCTGCGCAGCACCAACCAGCATCACGTTTGCAGTCTGTACTTCGAGTGGACGTCCGAGGGTGTGCCAGTAGGCTTCGTATCCCGCAAAGGCGACAGCGCCCACGACCAGAGCCGCCAACCCATACGAGATGAACCGGCGCCGGGGTTCCTCGCTACGCACGATACGCAACGATTCGAGTTCGCGAATATTCGGCCCGCGCGGCGATTCGGAGGCCATTTGCCTAAACGTTTCGTAATGCGTCGACCACCGTCAAGCGCATCGCCTGGCGTGCCGGCAACCATCCGCCCAGCAGTCCCATGAGTGCGGCAAACGCGAACGCCTCGATGATAAGCGCCGGGCTGACGCGGAAGCTGAATGCCAAAGTGGAGAAGGTGACGAAGTTCGCAAAGGTGGTCGAAAAGCCATTCATCGGCAGTGCGAGCGCGACGCCGATAACGCAAGCGGCGAGTGCCAGCACTATCGATTCGGCCAGGAAGGAGAGCATCACGGCGGCGGGCCCGAATCCGAGGGCGCGCAATGTCGCGATCTCGAAAGTCCGCGCCGCCACCGCCGCGTACATCGTATTCATCGCGCCGAAAATCGCGCCGATACCCATAATGATGGCGACGACCAGGACCAGGCTCCGCAATTGATTAGCGACGGTGGCCTCATCGCGGTAATATTCGGGCTCGCTTTGCGCCTGCAGATTGATCTGTGGGTCCTTCGCGATACGCTGAATCAGCGCCGCAGCATTTGCACCCCGAGCTAATTTGATGCGCGCACAGGCATAATATGCTCCGCGCCGGGCCTCGTCCTGAACATTATGGATGTCGCCCCATATTTCGGATTCGAAGGAACTCCCCTCTGCTTCGAAAATCCCAACCACCCGCCATGTACCGCGGCCGAAGCGCACGGCTGCGCCGAGCCGGCAATTCGCATACCGGCCCACTAGGCTCTTGCCGACGATTATCTCGTTTAACCCCGGGCGGAACATACGTCCTGCGATCAGGTGAACCCGATCATGCACTTCCAGTGCGACCGGCAGAACTCCGCGAAATACGATGTTTTCGCTGCCTCCGGAGGTCCGCTGGAGCAGCGTCTGTACCGGCAATTCAGGAGACGCCAACGGATTGCCGGCCGCGCCGCGACGAATTTCTGGCAGAAATCTCAGCGCATTGAACTGATCGAGCGTCATCAGCGAATAGGTTTCTGTCGTGGCGCCTCGCCGCACCACAACCATATTGTCCGGCACTCCGCTATCAGTGATTGCCGCTCCAATTCCAGCCACCATCGCCATCACGATGACGAACACGGCAACCACCAATGCGATACCGCCGGCGGTCATTGCGGTGGAGAGTCGCCGGACCAGCAAGCTTCGAACATTATATTTCAACGGAATAGCCATCAGGCCACCAACCTGAGAGCATCGACGATATTGTGCCGCGCCGCCGCGTAGGCCGGGATCAACGCGCTCAGAGTCCCGAGCAGCGCGGCGAGCAACATCGTTTCGCCAACTATCGCGGAGGAAACATGAATGTTCGACAACGGACCGATCGCATCAGTTCCTACGCTGAAGAGCTTGAACGTCAGATAGGCGGCACCGCATCCGAACACGCCGCCAACCAACGCCATCGAGACCGACTCGGCCACGATCACCGAAAGGATTGCGCTCGACGGAAAACCAATCGCCCGCATAACGGCGATCTCCGCGCGCCGCTCGCGAATCGACATTGCCGCAGTATTGGCCGCTACCAGGCCAATCGTCACCACAACGATGAAGCCGAGCACTTCCGCCAATTGAAAGAAGAGTCGATAGTTCTCAAGAAATCCCCCGATAAACGATGCCTCTGACTCGCTCAGCGTCTCCGCTGAGGAATTTGCGAACCGTTCATCGAGTGTGGCGATAACCTTGGGCACGGACGAGGTCTGGTCGACCCTGACCCAGTAGTTGTCGACGAACCCAGGTTCACCTGCCGCTTCTTCCAGGTAATCGCGCCGGAAGAACAAGAAGCTCGGCGGCGCCTTGCCACCCAGCATGCCCACGATATTAAGGGCGAGATTAAAGTTGTAGATGGTCCCGCGCAACATGATTTGCTGACCGACGTGCCAGTTGAATCGCTTCATCGTCGCCGGCCCGACGAGGCAGGCGGTGCGCAATTCCTTGAACTGCTCCACTGCCTCTTTTGACATCCCCCAGTCCGGCCACATCACGTCTATCTGCTCCGGGTCGACCGCTAGGTTCGGAAACTGGTCTTTGACTTCATGATAAACACCGCCAAACCAACTCTCGGGCACCACCGCCACCACGTGCGAAGTGCCCGCGATCGCTCGCTTGTAGGCTTGCGGCAGTCCGTATGCAAGCCCGGCCTTGTTATGGCAGGCGATGCGCAGCGATGAAGCGCTGTCCGCCAGAATCTGGTTCGCAACCACGGGCACACTCGCCAGCGCACAGAAGATAAACAACGAAACCGTGACGGACAGAACCGTCAGGATCGAACGGCGCGGGCTCCTGCGCAGATTTTTAAATATCAGTGCTAACCACTTCATGATTGGTGCGCGCAACCGCGCGTGCTAGTCGTGAGTAGCTGCCGCCAGTCCGGGCGTCCGGCCTGATTCCACTCCGACCAGTACACCCTTGTCGAGCCGGAAAATCGTTTCGACATAACGTTCGGCGCGTGCGTCATGGGTAACCATCACGATGGTTTTATTGAAGCGGCGATTCAACTCCGTTAGCAGGGTCAGGATGTCCTCGGCTGATTGCGCATCAAGATCACCCGTAGGCTCGTCGGCCAACACGATGGTGGGATCGGTTACAATCGCTCGGGCTATCGCGACGCGTTGCTCCTGCCCACCTGAGAGCTGTCGTGGATAATGGTTCGTTCGATCGGCCAAGCCGACGGCATTGAGCGCCGCCTGCACGTGCGAGCGCCGCTCAGCCTTTCTGAGCGCTGTCAGCAAGAGGGGCAGTTCGACATTTTCGAACGCCGTGAGTACGGGGATTAGGTTGTAGAACTGGAAAATCAGGCCGATATGCCGTGCGCGCCAGCCAGCCAGTTGCGCCTCCTTCATTCCGGTGATCTCTTCCCCACCGACAGCCACACGGCCACTGGTCGGATGATCAATGCCTGCAATTAGGTTGAGCATCGTGGTCTTGCCTGAGCCCGAGGGCCCCATGATGCCGACAAAATGACCTTCAGGCACTTTGACCGTGACGTCATCGAGGGCGCGAATTTCAAATTCGTCGCGCTTGTAAATCCGCGTCACGTGCTCCAACTCGACTGCGTAGCCATCGGCCATTGAGCTTTCCTCCAGCTCCTTCCCGGTGATTCCTTGCCTGCCAGAGGTCCATACAGGCCAAGGCAACGGTACTGAGGAGCGGTCAGGCTATCTTGCGAGACGCCCTCGGCCCGGCGCAATCCTCACCACCCCCCGGATCGGCAATAACATTCACCCTTCATCTTTTCGAATGATCCGGCCTGCATTCAAGAGAACCTAGGTCAGTGTTGAGCCGTTGTAGCAGTGCCTAAGCGCGAATTAGACGAGATGCCGGCAAGCGAAAAAACTAGTGAAGGGACAAAGCGGTTACGTACAAAGGCTAGTCTTCCCAATTGAACTCGTCCGGCTCCATGGGGATGAACTGAACTCGCCAGTTGGTTTTTGCTTTAAGCAATTCAAATCTAAGACGTACGCGGAACTGTTCGCCAAGCGAAGGAGCGTTGCGGCCAGCTCGCCAAATCCCTTCACGCGCTGTCGGATTATAGCGTTCTTGCAGCATGCCATTGGGCAATGCCGCAAGTCTAATCCCAGTCAGCCGATTTTCTCCACCATGGCGGGTACGATAGTTGTACTTCACAAAAATCGAGGTTGTTATACACTTTCCTTGCTCTGTTGGAATCACGGTTGGGAGTTTACCCGGTCCCGCCCGCCTCGAACCTGTCGAACGCGCATAGATACCTGACTCATTTGAAGGGTCGCGGTCCCTTGGCCAGATTCTTTTTCAGCTTTCGAATCGACGAATAGAGCCTGTCGGACTGCATAATCTCGATTAAATATATACCGAGCACGTTTATAGTCGATTTTGCCAAATAGTCGCGCATCCATCTTCGAGACACCCATACGGTCAAGCGCCTCACGGGTGATGTCTTCTCCAATGTCGGCGGCTAGGTCTCGTTCTCGCTGAAAGATTAACGCGGCCGTCGCTCGAAACTCGTAGAGCGCCTGACTCACAAGACGGAGAGAACCTTTTTCGATTCCTTCAAGCAACTCGGGCCGGCGCACCAATTCATCCGGGTCTGTGAACATGTGCGAGCCTTAATGCGGCAGCTACATGGCGCTTTGCTAGGTCAGCATACTTCCTTTCAATTTCAATCCCGATAAATTGTCGATTTTGTTGAATGGCAGCTATGGCGGTTGTGCCACTTCCAACAAAGCAATCTAGTACAATTTCACCAGGATCGGTGAGCAATTTGATTACTCGCTTCGGTAGTTCTGAAGGGAACTTCGCTTCATGATCCCTGTTTTTGCTTACTGATCGAAACGACCATACGCTTCTCGAACCCCAATCTTTCCACTCAGTCTTGGTTAGTCGGCTTCGATCAAATTTTGTAATACCCGGCTTCCAAAGAAAGTAGAGGTATTCGAACTCATCAACGGAACGATAGGACAACGAGTGCCACCGACTGTTTTCCCATGTGGGGTCTTTAACCCAGATCCGGCGGTCATATGGGTAAAACCCGGCCGCCAAAGCCCAATCCTCTACAAGGCCACCGACCACTTTGATGCGCGTCTGTGCTTCATATTTTCCACCACGGATATTGTTACCGTTAAGACGCCTATCCACCGTCTGCTCGCTACAACCGAGCAACGCGGCCAACTGATAACGGTTGTAACCGGGATGACGAGCAATGGCATCGAGCACGTCTTGTCGCGTTACTGGTGAGCGTCGCGCCTCAACCGCTTCAGCTTGAATTTTGGGGATGGACGAATCTTTGAAACACAGAATGTCATCAATGTTGATGACTACAAATCCGCCGGGTCTGATAATCGCATAGTGCAGCCGAATCACCTCGCGAAGCAAGGCCTGCCATTCTTCGAATGTCAGGTGTGATTCATAACTTTTGCCAACAAAATAAGGCGGAGACCAAACGCTCAGCGCGATACTGTTCGAAGCGATGCGAGGGACGAGCGTTTGGGCGTCTCCCCAATAGATGGAACCAGGACCTACTAAATCAGCAATCGCATCCGATTGTCGGGGGGATCTAAAAACCGGTTCCAACTGCTTTTGGAGCGGTTTAGGAAGCCTCTCGTATGTGAACTCGAGTTGAGCGTCAGCTATTCGATGTGCATCTTCCGCCACCCTCGTCCCGTCTCCCTCTTCACGGGCTGACACCGATATATCAAAACTACGACGGTCATGTCATTACTAAATCCAAACTCATCCCAGCGTCATCGGGCCTGCCACCCGCCGGCAGTCTAACATGCCAAGCTTAGTCAGATATTTTAACACCCCAGGATCGGTATCAGGCCACTTACGATACCGACGCCGACCGCTGTAGCCAACACGGCGAATGCCCGCGACCAATCACCCATAGGGCGCCATTTCCATTCAACACTGAACCGAGGGTCAACCCGGCGGAACACAAGCGCCAATCGCCAACCGCATCAATCAAACCCTGATCGGTCCGATCGCTGCACATGCACCGAACAGAAACCCCGCGACGGCTGACGACGATGTCTAGGCAGCCGAATCCCGCAGGTTGTAACGGACTGCAATCACAGTCGTTCTCCCCCGGGGCGGCCATCCCGGCTTCCCCGAAACCGTGGAAGGGGCTCTTTGGCTCGCCCTCGCGCTGACCTAACGCCGAGCGCTGACCGCTAAGTGCCCCATTTATCCGAGGGGCAAGCCGCCGAACATGAGCGGATGGAAGGTTACGAGCACAATCGTCAAGGCAATTCCGATGCCGACCGCGGTCCATGGCATATCGCTGCGCGACCATTCAATGCGGCGGCCGATCAATGCACTGCCCGGGAAAAAGGAAGTAGCCGCGAGAAATTCGCGATACGGTTCCCCTACTTCGCGCAACTTGCGGCGGTCCTGATGAATCCCGCCGCCAATTCCCAGCACGACAAAACCGCCGAAGAAAATCACATCGCCCACCCATCCGTTCATCAGCATATGGCCGAGACCAAAGCACACGAACGCGACGAAACTCGGATGCCGCGTAATTTTCAGAACACCGGTGGGACGATTCCGGGAGGGCGCACCGATCGCCGCGGGATTGGGATTGATGAGCCCGGCAACCAGTAAAATCACTGCTGTGAACATCAAAAGCCAAGTCAATGCTCTCGCCGCAGGGTCGCTGCGCAAATTCCACAGCATCGCACCTGCGTGCTTATTGTGCCCGAATACCACCACCATCGGGATGAATGTGCCGATAGCCACCAGCGAGTAGATCCCGCGGAAGGGTTGCGCGCCGACGAGCCCCACCAGGCTTGCGCGGACAGCTCCAGATGAAAGCAGAAAATGCATCCCGACGAAAAGACCGGTCCATAGGGCAATTGCAGCAGCTGCATCCATGGTTACCTTGGGCGTTTATGATGCATGTGAATGGCCTAAAATAGCATCCCGCGTGACGAGCTGAACACGATTTCCGCCTTCACAAATGCCCGATCTGAAGGGTTAATATGCTCGAGATGGACGCCAAACCGAAGCTTAACTTACCGCCTCCTTTTGACGAGGCGATGCGCCGTCATGAAGGTGAGATCCTTCGCTTCATCCTGCGGACGAGCGGGGATCGCGACGAAGCACTGGACCTGTTCCAGGAGACATGGCTGCGCGCCTATCGCTCATATCGGCAACTAGATTCGGCTGAAGGCTTGCGGCCGTGGCTTTTTCGGATCGCAAGCAACCTGTGTCTCAATCGGAAACGCGATCGGGCGCGGCGCGCGAAGGTCATCGCTGATGTCGAGTTGCACGAAGAAGATGCCGGCGCCGTCTGGCCGATGCACGATAGCGCGCTCCATCTGAAATCGATCCTGAGGCGTCTGCCTAACAAGCAACGGCAGGCGCTGGTAATGCGTAAGCTGGGCGGGCTCGATTACGGCGAGATCGCAGCGGCACTGGGATGTTCCGAGGAAGCGGCGCGGGCCGGCGTATATCTGGCAATGAAGAAACTCAAGGCGGAGTGACTCATGGAGCGAAACATCGAGAGCTATTTCGAAGACGGTGCCGACATACCGGACGAGACGATCGAAAAATTGCTGCGCAGAGCCCGTTTGCGGCTTGCGCCCGCCCTTGACCGCATCCGCCGGCCGTTCGCACGGGTGGCGATTATCGATTCGAGCATCGGCCGTCTTTTGGCGGCACAGAGCACCCGCGGGCTAGTCGCTCTGCGCTTTATGGACTCCGAGGATACGACCGACGTTCTCAATGCGGTCCGACAGCGTTTCGATGTCTTTGAGGACGATGCGGTAGCGGCGGAAATCGGTAGCGAGATCGAGCGGCTGATGCGGGGTGACACGGGCGCGATCAGCGCTCGGGCGGTCGATCTCAGTCTGGTCGAAAGCGATTTCCAGCGCCGGGCCCTGACGCGCCTGCGCCGAGTGCCGGCGGGCTCCGTCATTTCCTACCAAGGACTAGCTGCGGCAATCGGGCTGCCTTCCGGTCAGCGTGCTATCGGTAATACGGTGGCGTCAAATCCAGTCCCGATCTATGTACCGTGCCATCGCGTCATCCGCTCCGACGGTTCGCTCGGCAACTACGGGGGTGGTCCCGATCGTAAGCTCAAATTGCTGCGGGCAGAGGGTTTTGGTGTGGATCGTAAGCAACGAGTGCCGGCAGATGCGGTCTACGGCCACTGGGGGTCGCGGATCTTCTGTCGTCCGACTTGCTCGGCCGTTCGCCGCGCGGAACGGCGCCAATGGCTGATTTTTGCGGACTCCGAGCGGGCACGGCGGTTCGGGATGCACGCTTGCAAATTGTGCCATCCAACCTGATTGGTCAGTGATCGGGCGCCGCCCGACACCGGCAAGCGACACCGCGCTCTCAGCCGCATCCAAGTACGGATCTAATGTTTGTTTGCGTACACAGCGACTGCGCTCGGCTGTGTCCGGCCAGCAAAGCAATTGCCCGTAGTAACACCGATTCGTCGGTGGGCGCCGCGCCGTGTCGGTAGATGCCGCGCGGCGGATAATCGCGCTTACTCTGTTTCCTGTTCCTGTTTCATCTGCTCTATTTGTCGGCGCTGGTTTTCTATCTCCTGCTGCTGTTGCTGCAGTTGGCTCTGCGTCTGCTGATTCTGTACTTGCTGGTTCTGCATCTCGTTGCCAACCATATACCCG
>Ga0306920_100002631_pt1 | contig 22676 bp, 22 predicted proteins | sample flu12Cox44000170_FD_204666 | JGI IMG/M metagenome (GOLD analysis project Ga0306920, IMG submission 204666) | Lab enrichment of tropical soil microbial communities from Luquillo Experimental Forest, Puerto Rico - flux4day.12C.oxic.44.000.170 (v2)... | ecosystem: Environmental > Terrestrial >...
CGTATCGAGATGGCGGCTCTCCGCCTCGCTTATCGGCCCGTGATTTGCGCGCCATTTGAGCAGGTCGCGTCGCGCAGCTGTGGAGAACGGCGTCTGCGCCAAGGCGTTGCCCCAGATGTTCTTGCGCCAACCCGCCGTGCCGAAGAAGTAGCCGATGTCGACCCGGCTCTCCTGGAAGCCGTCCATATTGGAATAATTGTCCCGTGCGAAGCGCAGCGGTCGAAGGCTCGAATCCCAACTCTGCCAGGTGTACTCGCGCGGCAGCTCGAACTCGCCAAAGAAGCTGTCGAGCAATGAGCCGTCGGCGCGCTGCGGAACGATGAAGTCGTTGGAGCCCTGCGGGCCGAGCAGCCGCTCGCCTTCGACCACGAACTCGTTCTGACGGGCTTCACCGCCCAACATCGCGTGGTTCTCGAGCAACAGCACGCGCCGACCGGTCCCGCTTGCCTTCACAAAATAGTGGGCGGCGCTCAGTCCCGCGATACCCCCACCGACTACCACGAGATCGAAATCTCCGGCGGCTGTCGCGTTTGCCAACGCCGCCGAGTCGTAGCGTCCGTCGCGCAGCCGGTGCGCCGCCTGCACGACCGGCCAGGTGTTGCCGTTGGCCCGGGCGTAATCGCCGACGCCGCCATAACCTGTGAAAGTGTCTTCCCCTGCGCCCGGTGCAGCGGCGGCTGGCTCTCCGGGACTGGTTGGGCGCGCTCTTGCCGGGGCCGCTGCGACCTGGCTCGTAGCGCCGCCCAGCAGGGCGGCGCCTGCACCGACCAGCGCGCCATTGACGAAGTCGCGGCGGGTGATGCGGGCATCCAGTCCCAACCGTCGACGTTCAGGCCCGCTCGGAAGATGACTCATGTATCGCGCCAAGGGCAGAGCCGCTGACTGTACAGGCACCCGTACGGGGCAGCCAAGAAGGCCGGCGAAAACCGCCATCTTTGGGATGGAAGGACGTACTATTCGCGTAGCGGTGGATGCGGCGATCCTCGACATCCGTGAAGCAGCGTCAGGCGACTGCCTGATGCTTTCCGTCCCTATTCCGAGTGCTGGCGCTCATTATAGCGAGCGCCCCACTTGCTATTGTTCCGAGCCGCTGACTCGTGGAATGGCCGAGCGCCGCGTGGCGCGCGGTGTCGTTGCAAGGTGACAGTACTCGCTGTCTGGCTGCGCTGGGGTGCATATGAGCGTAGAACCAAGTGAATTCACGAGCGAGGTCTGGATAAGGTGGCAGGGACACGTCGTCAACGGCGTGTTTCCCTTGGGGCGCTATCTCGGTTGCTCCGATCACAGTGGGGTCTTCCTCACTCACTCGGCCAAGCACCCCTCGGAACTCGCGATCAAGCTCGTTCCGACCAATCGGGTCCTGGCGGAATCACTACTGCCGCGCTGGAAGCGGGCTGGCGGCCTGACTCACCCTCACTTGCTTCGCCTGTTGGAGTGGGGCGGGTGCCAGCTGGAGGGCTTGCCTTATCTGTACGCCGTCATGGAGTACGCGGATCAGACTCTGGCGCAGCTATTGTCACACCGCGCCCTCACGGAGGACGAAGCGCGCGAGCTGCTGTCGCCGGCCCTGGATGCGCTGGCCTTCCTGCACGGGCGAAACCTCTTACAGGGTCAGTTGAAGCCGACAAACATCCTGGTGGTTGGAGATCAGCTGAAGCTCTCGAGCGACACGATCCGTCGCGTCACGGACGGCCCGCTAAGCACCCACGCGCCCACCGTGTTCGATCCCCCGGAAGCCCGGTCCGGGAGTAGCTCCGCTGCCGATGATGTCTGGGCACTCGGCGCCAGCCTGTTCGAGGCGCTCACACGGCGTCCGCTCCCGGGCTGCGGCGAGCTCAGGGAAGCGCCCATGCTGCCCCCGGATTTTTCCCCGGCATTCCGCGACATCGTGACCCGCTGCCTGAGCACGAGTCCGCAGGATCGCCCCAGCGTGAGCGAGCTCATAACCTGGGCGCGCGGGACTGCGCCGGAGCCCGCACCGGCGGTCACCCTTGCGCCTGTGACGGTCATACCGCCGCAGGCGAGTCCACCCGAGCCGCCGACGCAGCAGACTGCACGCCCAGAGGCGGCTCCCGAGGCGCCGCGGCGCGCGCCGCGCGCGCCGGCCAAGGGAGTACTTCAGCAACCGGGCCCCTTGCGGATGGTGATTCTCGGGGCGATCGTGATTCTCGTGCTGGCTTGGAGCGGATTGCGCCTGCTCGGAGGCCACCGAGCCGCGGTGCAAGCTCCGTCTCCTGTTCAGGCTCCCGAAGGATCACCGTCACAGACTCCGGGCGACGCCACTCCCGCGGCAGCGCAGGGGCGCGCGCCTGGCACTGCCGTGTCGACGACAAACGCCGGCCGGAGCGGCACGGCCGCCTCGGCCGCGGCGATCCATGAGGTGACCCCCGAAGTCCCCTGGCATGCGCGCCGAACCATCCGGGGACACATCAAAGTATGGGTGCGAGTCCTCGTCGACCGGGATGGTTCGGTCGCTGCCGCTGTCGTTGATCGGGGCGGCCCGAGCGGCTATTTCCAGCGGCTCGCGCTCGAGGCGGCGAAGGAATGGACGTTTCCACCCGTCGACGCTCCGTCCCGGCGCACCCTGCAGGTTCGATTCGACTTCAGCCGCGACGGCACGACGGGACATGCCGTTCCACTCCACTGAGGCGGCGGCAACGGTCGGCGGTCCAAGCGGCGAGTAGCCGCCTCTACAGCACCCCATCCAGGTGATCAAGGTCGTTGATCACCCGCCAGTGGCCGCCACCTTTCTCCACGCGTGTACGCCATACATCCAGGCGGGCCAGGTACTGCCGCGGGTCGAAATTGTCGGTGCGCAGCTTGGTCACGTTCAGCGCCACGACATCGAAGCCTCTGAAGTCGAGTGGAATATCGCGCACGTATCCTTTGGCGAGCTCCTCCTTCATGTCGGAGAGGATCAGAATCTCCTTGTGCGCCGGGTGTTTCTCGTTGAGGAACTCGATCGCCTGCAGCAGCCCGCCGGTGATGTCGGTATACGGAGCGGGGGATGACTGGTCGATGAACTTCTCCACGTGACTGGCGAAAGCACGCTTCTGCTGATTGGCGGTGCTCGGGCGGTCATCGAAGGTCGCCTTGGCGATGATGTCCTTCTCGGTGAAGCTGCCGGTATCGATGCGCGCCACTGCGATCGAGTCCGCCGATTGCAGCCGCGAAAGCGCGTACAGGGTGATGTGCTCGGCCTGCCGCACCTGGCGGTTGTACGACCCCGAGGTGTCGACCAGCAGGTAGATGCCGGTATTGTGTGGCGCGGACGGCGCGCACGCCGAGACCGCGAGCGCGACCCCGCATAGCAACCATCGCGGCCTCATGTGCGTGCCTCCTTCCAGGAGCCCTGCTTCACGGAGGCGTGAGCGTTGGCCGTCTCGCGGGCCGCTGCGCGCAGGCGTGTCTCGATCCACAGTGGCACGAATAGCGGCAGGTCGTACACGCGCTGCGCCAGAGCGCCAAGGTGGCGGCTGGCATTGCCGAGCAGGCGCAGTGTCAATGCCAGCGCCCGCAACACGGCGATGCCTAGGAGCCCGACCACGGTGCGCAACGAGTGCACGAAAGTCTCGAGCGGTATGGCGACGAACACCAGTGCGAAGGGCAGCACGAACCCCATGCCCATCTGCGCGGTGGTGGTGATCCACAGGTGTGAATTCACCGCAGCCCCGGCCGCGTCACCGCGCAGCAGGGCGTTGGTCGCCATCTCATCGAGCAGCAGCACCTCGCGCATGTAGGCGAGACCCGCTTCGATGCTGGCCATGAGCAGCAGGATCAAGAACGTGATGATCAGCATGCGAACGCGCATCTTGTCCGACAGCGCGCCGATAACGGGGAACAGCCGCGTGATGCGCAGCGACTCCATGAGGAACAGTCCCATGGAGATCTCGACCATGATGATGACCAGCGCCGCGATGTCGGCAGTGCGGTAGGTGCCGATGTAGTTCGTGCCGCCCACCATCTCCGCCATGGGGCGCGCAATCAGTGTGAAGTTGACCGCGGTACCTGCGGTTGCGATCGCCAGCACCAGTGCCGAGATGAAGAAGTACACGATCGACGAGGACGAGAGCACCGACAGGGCACGATCTTCACCGCGCACGATCGCCTCGTATTCCTGCATATGGCGGTCGATGGCCTGAGAGCGCCCGATGACGCTCTCCACGCTCTTGTTGACGTGCCCGAGCGTCTCCTGGATCAAGCGCCAGTCAGGCATCATGCGGCGCAGCAGAGCGTGTCGCTCGGAGCTCGCCTTGCGGTAGTCATCCATGGCCTCGGCATGAGCCTTGACCATCGACTTGTGAATGTCAGCGAGAATGTCAGCTCCCGCGTTGCGAGCGTCGAGGTCGGCGACGACCTTGACCGCCTGCGCCCAGCCGGGAGCGTCCGGCGGCACCTCCACTGCCTTCTGCTGATCTTCCTCGATCCGCTGGATCGCCTCGCTCAGTCTGCGGTGCATGACCGGGTAGCCCGCCAGGTCCTTGCGGACTGTGTCGCCCACACGGGTGAATTCGCGCTCGACGATGCGCTCCTTGGCTTCGCGGCCGGCCGCCAGCAGCACCTCGCGATTGCGCGCGGCCAGGGCCTCTTGCGCATGTGTCACGGATAGCGATGCGACCCGCAATCCTCGGGCCACCGCGCTGGCGGCGGTCGCGATCGCCTGATGCGCGGTGTCCCTCGCAAAATACAGAGCAGCGACCAGCAGGATCAGCAGGATGCCCGCCGAGACGGCCGGCCACGGCGTGAACGTCAACAGGGTTGTCATGGACATGTCATTGCTCGCGGGACGGTGATGCCGTACGGGAAGGACACTCGATCGGGCAGCCACGTCGGGTGGTCTGCCATCGAAGAGGCGCGAGCCGCGAGATCACCGGGGTAGTCGTACGCCGCAGCCGATCAACGCGCCCGGGTCGACGCGCTCTCGGTCCTGCGGCGATACGTGAAACGACACCACGGAACAGTGGTGGTTGGTTCTGGCAACCCCGCTGTCATAGGAAGACCCCTTAGACCGGTGGCTTTGCGGCCCTTTCTTTCGAAAGGTGTGCCTCTGGCAGATCGTGCGGCTAGGGTGAGGTCGTGGACAGTAGCTGTCAACGCGTCGCGTTTTTGCGTCGGTGGTTATGTCATCGGTGTTAGAGAACATAATGAGCGAGTTTGACTGGGTGGATGAGCCGCGCGCACCCTGACTGATCGCTGACCTAGGCCGGCAACAGCACCAACTCCAGCGCGCGGCTGTTGCGTGAACCCTCATGCTTACATCGCTCTTCATGGAGGTGCGTATCTGGCCGCTCGTGTGGCGGCGCCGGCTCGCCAACTACTGGCTGTTCGGCGACAAGGAGCTTTTGGCCTTTCTCGCCGCACTCGTGTTGCTGATTCTTGCTGCGCTGGGCCTCATCAGCTTGGCCTACTTGCGGGGAACCCGCCTCGAGCCTGCCCGCCTCGAAGCGATACAGCAGCAAGAGACCACTGACAGGCAGCAGGCAAGTAACTTGCAGTGCCTCGCCGAGAACATCTACTTCGAAGCGCGCGGCGAGCCGCTCGCGGGCCAGTATGCGGTGGCGGAAGTTACCTTGAACCGCACCCACGCCCGAAACTTCCCGCACACCATCTGCCAGGTGGTGCACGAGAGCCGCTGGGATCCCAACCGCCGCCGCTTCGTCGCAGACTTCTCATGGACTGAACGCGGCGCGTTGTTCCCGGAGGACGCGGCCGCCTGGAGGCAGGCGGTGACGGTCGCGGAGGGGGCCTACCAAGAGCTGCATGCGCCGGTGGTGCCCGGCGCTCTCTACTACCATGCAACGAACGTCCAGCCGGGCTGGGCAAAGACCCGCAAAGTCATCGGCACCGTCGGCAATCACGTTTTCTACCGCTGATGAACAGCGCGCCCGCGGCGAGCGGACGCGCGCGCCGCCGCGGCGACATCAATCCCCTGCGGGCGTCGGGCCGTACTTCGCGGTCATGCGCTCGATGATGCGCGCGATGTTGACGACCGTGCGCTCATGACTCCCGGTGCCGATCTCCTCCTGGCCGTCCATCGCCCACACGCGGAAGAAGATCCTGCGACCCTCCGTGCCGGTGACTTCCGCATGACCTACGACTTCGTGCCCGACCGGCGTCGCCACCAGATGGCGCACATCGACGTGCGTGCCGACGGCACTCTCACCCGCCTCGAGGTACTGCCTTATGGCGTTCAGCGCCGCGTTCTCCATGATGAGAATCAGGTACGGCGTCGAGAACACTGGCGGCAGAATGCTGTCCTTGAAGCGGTTCGCGAGATGCGCAGACTCGACGCGCAGTTCGTACTGACCCTGCGCGCCGTTCGGAATGGGTCTCACGGAGGCTATCTCCCGAAACTACCCACGAGCCGCTCAATATTAGCGCGCGGCCCACCAGGCGACCGTCTGCCGAGACTGGAGTCGCGGCGGAAGCGCCGCCGAACTCGCTCAGATTGACCGTTCGCACGGGATCTCGCGGATCGCGTCGGGTGCATTCGCCGGAGCACAAAAGTGTGATCGCCGTCACAGGCTCGTCGCGGGTCACCGTCGTCACTAGACATATGATTTTTCAGGGGCCATGCTTGTGACATAGTGGTCCTGGAATGTGACCGAATCGGCGCGTCCACAGTGAAATGGACTCCAGATGGCGACACTTCCTGAGACCCAGTTGGGCTCTTGATTTAAGGGCAAACCCGTTCGAAAGGCGGGGACGCAAAGCCACCGGTCTAAGGGCGTAATGGCCTAAGACAGCGGGGTTGCCACTCCACTCCACAAGTGTGAGCGTGCAAGCTCGCCTGTATTAGATCTCGCGCTCTCCCGACCGTGATGAGGTTCGTTTCAGGGAGAGCTTATGACATCGACAAATCCCGCCGGGTCGTCGTACCCCGGCCCAGTCGACCGCGTCCACACTGCAACTGGCCACTTCATGCTCACGCTGTGCCGGCTGGCTGCACCGGTGTCCATTCGGCCGCCGCAATCGCCGCACCTGAAGCCATTCACATTCTTCACGAGCAGTGAGCCGCAGCCCGATGGCAGCGAGCAGTTGTACCTCCATATGGGGTACTTCGAGACACTGGCGGCTGCCGAGAAATGGGTGAACGCCATACGGGGCCGTTATCCCCATGCGATCGCAACCCTGGCACCGACCGCGCTCTTGCAGCCGGCCAACTCTTTTGCGCCTGGGCCCCGGTCCACGGATGCTTCGTCAGAGGCTCCCGGAAGCGGTGAGCTTGCGCTGGTTAAAGAAGAGTCGTTGACCGACACACAGGTCATGAAGATTCTGGATACGCGCGGTGCCGGTCCGCTGCCGGACGACCGCGAACGGCACAATTGCGATCGGGTCGCGTTGCTCCGCCCCGAGGACACAGGTACGCGGCAGGCGTTGAAGGAGGCTGTGGCTCAAGGTGCACCGGTTTCCTTCGCTGTGCAGCTCGAGTGGTCGGCCGAGCCGATCGACCCGAGCCGCGTGCCAGCACTCCCCATTTTCAAGGCCCACACGGTATACGCGATCGAGAGTCACCGCGCCGGGCGTTGTCGCCATTTTTTGCGGATGGGGTTTTTCGGGGATCCGATCTCGGCGAAGCAGGTCGCCATCCAGGTGCGCGCGAACTTCGCTTCCGCAGCGGTGGTGCCGGTCGAGGAGCAGGAGGTCAAGTGGGCACGCGAAGCCGGTAACAGCGCCTCTTTCATCCCCTGTCTGGTGCAGCACCGTGCCGGGCCGGCGCCCGATGCCAACGGCGCGTCACGATCGCCGACAAAATCACAGCCTTCAAACGGGGTATCCCGCCGCGCGATGCGCGGCGGCAAGACGCTCGAGCAGACACTGAAGCAGCTGGCGGAGCGGGAAGTCTGGACGGACCCCGATTCACCGAGCGAAAGCGGCGTTCGCCACCTGAAAGTCGAGGTGCAGGAGTACTACACGACCGGACGTTCTTGAAGCACTCGGTCCATGAGGGTCACGGCATTGCCAGGGAGAAGTGCAATGACAATCCGGACACCCGCCCAGATCGTTCAACCGGCCATCGTGCTGCTGGGGGCAGTTGCCTGCGTGATCCTCGGCCGCACGAGTCATTCGGCGCCTGGACCCGTGACGCCTACCAGCATCGCGCAGGTGCCACTCACCGTCTCGACACCGGCGCATCCGCAGATCGTGATCGCGGTCGGCAACTCCGAGTCGATGGACGGCAACCTGAGCGGCGCGATCATGACGGGCTCCGGCTCGCTCAACCCGGCGCTCGCCCTGCTGCAGAACTCGAGCTCGCCGCTCAACTTCGCGATCCCGCCCGGGTTCACTCCGCCGCTCAATCCCGGAGCGGGCGGCGTGGCGCCCTACACGGTGGCGGCCAACGGACTCCTGGTCGACAACTCACCCAGTCGGCTCAACGTGGCGAAACAGGGCATCGCGGGGGTGCTGAACGCGTTCCTGCCGAACGCCGACTTCGCGCTGCTCGACTACGTGCTCAACGGCACCAGCGTCTACACGACCTGGCTGTACGAGATGAGCCCGACGAGCGGGCCGTTCGTATTCTCCAACACCATCACGCCGGCGCCCGACCGCTGGGTGGCGAACCCCTGCTACCAGTACAACACCCTCGGTAACGGCACGATCCTGTGGAACGACTGTCACGCCATCGACATCGCCAACAAGGTGATCGGCAACGTGGCGCAATCGCAGTTCATGCAGATCTCCGCCTCGAGCGATGATCCGCTGATCAACGACGTGCTGTATGCCGGCGGCGGAATCGACGCGGTCTGCCTGGACTATGGCAGCCCCAATCCGCCGAGCCCGTATATGGCGTTCACGCTGGCGCAGTACAACGCCAGCCCGGGCAACATTTCCGAAAGCTACCCGAATCAAGTCAACGGCTGCCCGCCGACGACTTTCCCGACCAACGCGGGCTACGTGCCATTCACGCCGCAAACCATGTACGTCCAGCGCGGCTTCGGCTACAACGGCGGACAATCCGCGAATACGGCCAGCACGCTCGTACCCATGACGAGCGCCGGTGCAAATCCGACCCCCGCCTCGGTCAATGCCGCGGTCGCGGCGTTCACTCCCTACCTTGCTCCGGAGACCAACTCTCCGGGAACCTCCGAGATCAAGGCGGCGGGAGGCCAGTCGGCGCTTCCCGGGCTCCTGAGCGGGGCGCTGCAGTACTACAAGAGCGCCAATCCGCCCTCGACAAACGGCTGCGCCGCTCAGCGCTACGTGATTCTCCTGACCGATGGCTTGCCGACCCTCGACCTGAGCGGGGGCTCCTGGCCGCCGCCCGGCACCGTCTCGGCGCAGCAGTGGGGCATGACGGTGGCGTTCAATCCCAATGGCTCGCTCGACACGAGCAGCAATACCAACGACCAGGCAGTGCTCGACACCGTGAGCCAGCTGAGCCAGTTGAAGGCCGCCGGCATCAACACTTATGTCATCGGGTTCGGCGCAGGCGTCGATCCTTCTGTAAACCCGGTCGCCGCACAGGTGCTTACGGCGTTCGCGATCGCCGGAGGGACGGGAAGTTATTTCGCGGCCGGCAGCCCCACGGCGCTGACTAACGATCTGCAGGCGATCGTCGCCAAAATCATCGCGGCTACGCAGTCGACTGCCGCCACCGGAGTAAACTCGACCGGCCTGCACACGGGCTCGGTCGCCTATCTCGCGCAGTTCACTACCTCGGACAGTTTCCAGGACTGGACCGGGAACCTCAACGCCTGGAGCATCGATCCGGTTACCGGTCAGGTGAATACCACTCCGGGGTCCCAGGTCTGGAGTGCTCAGACACAGCTCGACGCGCAGAGCTGGAATACCCGGCTGATCGCCACCTGGGATCCGGCAGCGAAGGCCGGCACCCCATTCCGCTGGAACCCGGCGCTCGCCCCGGCGGGCATCTCGGCGACCACCGGGCTCGGCACGGCGCTGCAGGCCTTCCCGCCGGACACCAATGGTCAGGACGTGCTGCAGTTCATTCGCGGCAGCAACGCGCAGGAGCTGCGCAACGGCGGGGCGTTCCGCAACCGCACCCACAAGCTTGGCGATATCGTCTTCAGCGCACCGCTGTACGTGGGTGCGCCGAATGGGCTGACGCAGACCGCCGATTACTTCGCCTTCGCCACCGCTCACGCGAATCGCTCGCCGGTTGTCTACGTCGGAGCGAACGACGGCATGCTGCACGCCTTCGATTCTGCGACCGGCACGGAACGCTTCGCCTACATCCCCAACGGGGTATTCAACAACCTGGTGAAGCTCGCCAACCCGTTCTACAACCAGCAGCACCAGTACTTCGTGAACGGCTCGCCGCGCGTGGCGGACGTGAAGTTCGCGAGCGATGGCAGCTGGCACACGGTGCTGGTGGGCACCGAGGGGGCAGGGGGCCGTACGCTGTTCGCCCTCGATGTCAGCGCTCCGGATTCGTTGGTGACGGAGGCGCAGGTGGCACAGGCGGTGCTCTGGGAGTTCAGCGACACCGACATGGGATTGAGCTTCAGCGAGCCTGAGATCGTCACCACCGCGGCGGGCTGGATGGTGATGGTCGGCAACGGCTACAACAGTCCCAATCAGAAGCCGGTGCTCTACGGGATCGACCCGCAGAGCGGGGCGCTCCTCGCCAAGGTCGACCTGTGCGCCGCCGTGCCCTCGGCCTGCAACAGCGCGGTCGCCAACGGTCTATCGAGCGTGGCGGTGGTGAATAGCTACGGGCAGGTGTCCGCTGCGGCGAATGTGGCCTATGCGGGGGATCTGCAGGGTAATGTCTGGCGCGTCGACATCACCGATCCCAACCCTGCCAACTGGATCGTGTCGGTGATGTTCCAGGCCACCGATCCGAGCGGCGCGCCGCAGCCGATCACCACCGTACCGGCAGTGACTCTCAATCCGAAATTTCCGAATCTGCTCGGAACGATGGTGTACATCGGCACCGGGCAGCTGCTGGGGATCCCCGATATCAGCACGACACAGATCCAGACGATGTACGGCGTCTACGACCCGCCGACCGGTGCGACGCCCCCGATCGGTTTCGCGGGCATTCCGAACCGCACCAACCTGCAGGCGCAGGTGCTCGCGAATGAGAGCGTGAACGGGGTCAGCGTGCGGACCGTGCCGACACCGAGCGCGGTACCGTTGCCGCCGACGGCGGGGGCGGTACGGGGCTGGTACGTAGATCTCAGCCTGAGTCCGGGTGAGCGCATCGTCGCCGATCCGGAGATCGAAGCCGGTGGTGGCGTCGTCTTCACCACCTACCAGCCCAACGCGAGCACATGTAGCGGTGGCGGGAATGCCTGGCTGATGGTTTTCAACTTCGCGAGCGGCGCCGCGTTCCCGCTGCCCGAGCTCGATGTGAGCGGTGACGGCAAGCTCGACCAGAGCGACCTGCCCGCCTCCGGAAATGTCCCGGTCGGCATGCTGCTCGGACCGGTCTACGCTTCGACACCCACGCTGCTGCCCGGCGGCGGCGCCTTCGGCGGCACGAGCAAATTGACCTCCCTCTCGAGCGTCGGGGTGAAGTCGGTGCTCGACCGCGGCCGCGCAAAACAGCGCATATCGTGGTGGGAGGTACGACAGTGAACGCCAGCCACGCGCTGCTCGCCGGGCGGGCTAGATCTGGGACTTCTCGATTGGATACGGGCCTTCGGCAAACCGCTCGGCGTGATACCCCTTGGATCCGATTGACCGCGCCAGGGCGCTGCGATAGTCCTCCGATCGGCCGAGCAGCTTCATGACGTACGCGAAGTCGTAGGTTGGACGCCAACCAAGCGCAGTGCGCGCGCGCTCGTTCACATAGACGCGTTCGATGCCCGGGGGCATCGTCCAACCCCGTTGCGAATACACGGACTCGAACTCGGGGACGTGTCGCCCGACCACCGAGGATGGATCGCTACGGAGCTGCTGCAGATCACCGCGATCGAACGGTGTCGTCGCGCTGACGATGTAACGGCCGAAGCCGATCTCGGGCGCCTTGCGTGCGGCGAGGATGTGGGCGGAGGCGACATCTGCGATGTCGGCCCGCCGATGGAGAAACTCGTTCACCTTCAGGTTGTCGGCGAGGTATGTTTCCCGAGCAACCCGGTCGTCGTCCTCCTCGGGGAAAAATCGCGAAGTCCGTAACACCACACACGGCAGGGCATTCTTGCGGTGGACCAGTTCGCACAGCTGTTCGGCGGCGAGCTTGGTGACGCCGTAGATGTTTCTGGGCTGCGCGGCGAGCTCCTCGGTGATCCAGCGCGCCGGCTCACCCTCCGCAGGCCGCAACGAGTGGCCAAAGACGCTCGTGCTACTCGTGAAGACGAAGGACTTCGCGCCGGCCGCGACGGCCTCCTCGAGCAGAGTCAGCGTGCCAGTGATGTTCGTGTCGATAAACGCCTGGCGCGTATGAGTCGCAATGTGCGGCTTGTGCAGTGTCGCCGTGTGCAGCACGACGTCGACGTTGCGGATGCACTCCCGTACGAAGCGACGCTCCGTGATCGATCCGACGCGATCGGTGAAGGGCGTGCGCTTGAGATCGAGACCGACGGCGTCCTCGCCCGATCCCCGCAGCACTCGCATGAGCGCCTCGCCGAGATGCCCCGCGCTGCCGGTAACCAGAGTGCGTGCCGTTCCCATTAGGGATATCCCGCGTAATTGCGCGGCAGTGATAGCCGTTGCTACAGTGGAAAGACCAGGGAATCTGCGGATGAACGTAGCACCATAGAGTGTATCAGCCCTCGTGGAGACCGGTGACAGCCTGAGTGAAGCTTCCGGATCCGGGATGCAAGCGGGTCTATGGTCATAGGTCTGCTCGCCTTCTGGATGGGGCTCACACTGGCGGCGCGCTCCTATCCGTCCGAGTACGACTGGCGATACATGACGATCTCGAGCCTGCTGTATCAGGACCGCAATCCGCACGGGTATGGCTGGGGAAGGGCGGGGCTCGCGATCTGTGGGGTGTGCGGCTTGTACTGGGTACTGCGGAGTGTGCGCGGCCAGGGCCTCACGACGGCGAGTCTGGCAGCGGGCTATCTCGCCATGGCGTTGTGCGCGGTGCTGCCGTCGCCGCTTCTCGGGATCCCCAAGCCCCATGAGACGCTGGCGCTCACGGCGTTCATTGCGGTGTGCGTCGGTGTGAGCCGATTGAGCTTCGCCGCGCTCGCGAGGCCGCAGGCTGGCCGCCAGCGGCTTTCTGCGCTCGCTGTGGCGGGCCTGCCGCTGCTGCCAGTGATGCTCGCCGCGGCCGCGCAGACGTATGCCTCGCGAGTGCATCTGCCGTGGGTGAGTCTTGCATGGCGTGCACGCGGCGTACCGGCGTATTGGAGCTTTGCATTTTGGGAGTGGCTGGCGTGTGCGATCTATACGGCGTTCCTGCTGTGGCTCGTGCTCGGCAAACGCGTATGAACCGTCCCCCTTCCTTTATCGATGCTTTCTCCGACCTCGCCAAGCAGTACGCCGCGGCTCGCCCGCGGTATCCGGACTCTCTCTTCCAGACGCTTGCCGCCCTGGCACCCGCGACAACGGCCGCGTGGGACTGCGCTACGGGCAACGGCCAAGCCGCGCTCGGACTCGCTGCGCACTTCCAGAGTGTCTACGCGACTGACGCGAGCGAACAGCAGGTTGCGCAAGCGGCGCGCCACCCGCGCATCGAGTACCGGGTCGCCCCTGCTGAAAATTCCAGCTTGCGCGACGGATCGGTGGACATGGTGTCCGTCGCCACGGCGCTGCACTGGTTCGATCTCGGGCGCTTCTACGAGGAGGTGCGACGCGTCGTGCGACCGCGCGGGTTGATCGCTGTGTATGGGTACAACTGGTTCTACCTGACGCCAGAATTGGATGAGCTGAGCAATCGCTGGCTTATCGAGCCGATCGAGAACTACTGGTCGCCGAAAATCCGCCTCCTCGGGGCGGGTTACCGCACCATCGACTTTCCCTTCGAGGAGCTGACCGCGCCGCCGCTGGCGGTCCACCAGTCGTGGAATCTCGATGAGCTCTTCTCTTACTACCTGACGTGGTCCGCGACGCACAGAAAGGTGGTGCAGGAGGGGGATGGTTTCATCACCGCGGCGCGAGCTGCCTTCGATGCCGCCTGGGGCACCCCGACCGAGCGCCGCCACGTCGTCATGCCACTGGCACTGCGTTTTGGCAGATTACCGTAGCTCTACTTCACCAACAGCGCCGGCACGGACCCCGAGTTTTCGATGAAGGTGCACTTGCCATCGCCGCACACCTTCAGCTCCATTTCGACGCGCTTCAGCTGCACATACTGCTCCGGCGACAGCCCGATCGCCTGACGGTAGGCGTTGTCGGCAGCGGCGCGCGCTTCCTCCGCCGCCTTGCGCTGCGTTTCCGCGTTCTTGATCTGGATCTCGGTCTGAATGCGCTGCTCCTGCGCAGCGGTCTCGATGCGCTGGTTTTTGATGGCATCCGGCGGATTCGCGCGGCCGACCGTCATCGTGACCAGCCGCACCGGCAGGCCCTTTTCCTTGATGAAATCGATCAGCGTGTCGTGAATTTCTGCGTCGATCGCATCGAGCGCCGTGGTGCTGATCGCGGTCTCATTCATGCCGCGCTTGCGTACCGCTTGACGCACCATCGTCTTGAACGGCTCCTCGAGATTGTTGACATACCAGTTCGGGCCGAAGTTCCTGATGAGCGCGACCGAATCTGTGACCTGGAGCACGACGATCGCGTGGAAGCTGATCGGCACACCGTCGGAGGTCATGGTGTCGTGCATTTCGGTGTCGAATTTCTTCGGCTGCATGTAGACATAGATGCCGTCAGTCGAAAGCGCCGCGTATGTGCGACCGGTCTTCACCGATGTATCGACCACGCCGCCGTGGCCGAAGAACCAGGGCTTTTTGACGAGCACAACCTCATAGCCGGCATCTGGCGTGTAGCTCGAGCAAGCCGACAGGACAAGTGCGACGAATGCGACCAGGGTGTGCTTCATACCAACCTCAGTTGAATCTCTTCGGCCGAGCTCGCTCCACGGGCAGATCCGGTCCACCGCGTTCACCGTGAGCCTATTGGTGGCTATCGCGTGGAGACGTGCGATGCGTCACAAAAACGCGCGAGATTTCCGGCGGTCCGGCGCGTGCTCGTGCGCCAGATCCCGGAAGCGGGTTGCAGTGCCGCATGAGTGTTTGTCCCGCTCCCTGCTGATTTCATGACGCGCTCTAGCTCGCGTCGGGCCGAAGCTATCAAGCAGCTAACCGTCGCGGGGATCGCCTCCGTCTTGTCCAACAGCGCATGTGAGCGCATCCTAGGGGCAGGCAGCGCAGCTGCTAATAAGATGAGAAATCGACGGGAGATGCCCATGAAGTACCGGATCGCTGTCTTGTCGGCCGTTCTGTTCCTTGGCGTCTTTGCGGCTGTGACAGAGGCCGCGGAGAGCAAGGCGGTGCAAACCATGGCTGGAATCCTGCTGCGACTTCAGCATTTCCCCAACGATGCCGACAAGCAGTCGTTAAAGCAGATCACAGAGGACAAGACGGCGACCAAGGACGAGCGCACCGTGGCTCAGGCCCTGATGGACGTGCAACACACCGCCGCGGCGGCCGACAAACCGAAGCTGGAAGCCATCGTGAATGATGGCAAGGCAGCCAGCTCGGTGAAGACACTTGCATCGATCATACTCAATCTGAAACACATGCCTTCTGAGAGCGACAAGGAAAAACTGAAGGCATTGGCCACCTGACACCGAGGCATTGGTCACTACAGCGTGGGAGGTCGCGCAGGCCCTGGGCCTGTGCGCGGTCGCCGGTTGCCTCATCCTCTGCGTGCTCGCGGTCCGGCCGCGGGCTGGCGCCGCCGCCGCCTTACCGCTGCGCGGTCACGAGCTTCTCGGCTGGTTGGTACTCGGCGCCGCGATCCTGCACGTCGGGTTATCGCTCGGCGCCGATCACCGGGTCGTCGAGCATGTCAAGCTGACCGCCCCCCGCTACGAATACGCCGGGATCCTGGCGCTCTTCACACTGCTCTTTCTTACCCTGCCGGCCGAGGCCGCAGTCCGCCGGCGGCTTTGGCCGCGACACCGGAACTTTCAGGCGGCGCACGTCGGCGCGGCTTGCCTGCTGGTGGTCACCCTGGCGATACACGTGCTGACCACGGGTCGTTACATCCATGGTCGTGCGCATGTAGTCGCATACACCTTGCTGTCCGGCATCGTGCTGCTCGCGTTGCTACGCGCGCGCGTCCAGCGAAAGCCGGCTCCGGAGTCCGCGCTCTTTTTCAGCGGACTCGTGTTCGGACGACATTCGCGACTGGTGCTGGCAATCGTCCTGGGCTCGCTCGTCGCGCTGGTGGCACTGATGCGTGCCGGCACCGCCCTGGCGCTGCGTGAACCGTTCCTGCGCCGTAGTGAGCCATTGGTGCTGGGCTTTCCCCACGACAAACATCGCCAGGTGAACTGCATTCAATGTCATCACAACTTTGCCGATCGGAGCGGTGCCGACTCGTGCATCAGTTGTCATCGCAGCAACCGCGCCGCGATCCGCGTCGGCGCGGAAGCGCGCTTTCACGACTTCTGTCTCGGCTGTCACCGCGATCCGCCTGCACGCCTGACCGGTCACGGGCCGGTTACGGGATGCAGCACCTGCCATACGCCGCCGTGAGGTGCGGCGCTTCGGGGCTGTGTGCCCGGTCGCAGGCGGAGCTCGCGTTGAAGGGCACCTGCGACCGGGACGCTCGAGGCTGCAGTTAGAGGTTTGCCATCCCTCCATCGACATTGAGCTCGATTCCCGTGATGTAGGAGGAATCGTTGGAGGCGAGGAACGCCACCGCACTGGCGATCTCCTCCGGGCGGCCGATCCGCCCGAGCGGGACCCGAGAGGCTATGCCCGCCTTGAACCCCTCGATCTGCTCTTCCGTGAGGCCACTGCGCCCGAAAATGGGCGTGGCAATCGGCCCGGGGGCGACGGCATTGACCCGGATGTTCCGGCCCTGAAGCTCGGTGGCGGCGGTACGCGCGAAGGACCGCACCGCGGCCTTGGTGGCCGCATAAATCCCCATATTCCCGGTGCCCTTGCTGGCGACGACGCTGGTGTTGAGGATCACGGACGCCCCGTCGTTGAGGTGAGGAAGTGCCTTCTGCAGCGTGAAGTACACGCCCTTTACGTTGGTCGCGAAAAGCTCGTCAAAGAGTGCCGCTTGCGAGTCGGAGTAGGGCGCGAATCGCGCAATACCTGCGTTCGCGAACAGCACATCGATCTTGCCGAGTTTTGACTCGACCACGGAAAACAGCCGATCGATGTCCTCGAGCTTCGAAACGTCGGACTGTAACGCTATAGCTCCGGCGCCGATCGCGCTTACTGCCGCGTCCAGCGTTCTGGCGTCCCGTCCGGTGATCAATACCCGTGCGCCTTCCTCGTGCAAGCGCTTGGCGCTCGCCAGGCCTATGCCGCTGTTGCCACCGGTCACTACTGCCGTTTTGCCTTCGAGTCTCTTCACGGATAGTCTCCTGGTGTAAATTTCAATAGTGCAGTATTATTGAACTATTGAACTAAAGGCAAAGACCTAATGAGAATGAGCACATGACCCGTTTTGTGCATCCCGCGGCCGAGGACATCACGCTTGCGGGCGTGCTCGGCGCACTGAGCGATCCGATGCGCCTCGAGATCCTGAAAAAGCTGCTCGCTAGCACCGACCGTTCACTGTCGTGCTCGGCGGCGGCGCCCTGCCCGGACATGGCGAAGTCTACGCTGTCACATCATTTCCGGGTCTTGCGGGAGGCGGGGCTGATCCGCACGGCGAAACAGGGCGTGGAGAATCTCAACAGCGTGCGCTGGGAGGATGTGAACCGTCGCTTTCCAGGGTTGCTGAAATCCATCATGAAGTTTCAGCCGTGAAGCGTGAGCTCTCCCCGATGAGATGAGGCGGCTGCCGAGCTTCTTGAGTCAGGCGGCCCGGAGCGCACGCACGTTCCGCCCGAAGACGGGTATTACCAGCGCCGCGGAAAACGATTGGCAACGCCGGGCACGATCAGCGCCCCGGCTATGATGGACACGGGCGAGATGAGCAGCGTCCACGGCCCCCAAGTCGCGTACACGCCCTTGAGGCCGGCAAAAACCAGCGAGAACCCGACGACGCAACGCACGTACCAGATCGCTCGGCGCAGCGCCCGGCGCACTTCGTCCTGAGAGAGCCTGCTTATCTGTCTGTCCACCTTGGGGCCGGCCGCAGCGAACTTGGCGAAGTCTGCCGCCGCTCGCGATCGCCATCGAGCGCCGGCTTACTGGAAGCACGACTGCGTCACGGAATGGACGCGACGGGCCGAATGTTTTGAGCGGCCAGTCGGGGAGGGTCATCGGAACATTGTGAAGCACTCGGCGTATTGTGTGCGCGGACCCGCCCAGGAACGACTCATGAGCTTCACGAGTGACCGTGCCAGATTTGCAGGTCTCCTTTACATACTCGCGTCCATCCCTGGTTTCTTTGCCCTCGCTTATGTGCCCGGCAAGCTGTTTGTCCATGGAAACGCGACGGCCACGGCCATCAACATCGCGACGCACGAGACGCTCTTTCGGCTCGGCATAGCTGCGGATCTCGTCGGTCAATGCATGTTCGTCTTTGTCGCTCTGGCCCTCTACGAGCTGCTGAGAGGAGTCGACCGGCGGTACGCTCTGGCCATGTTGACGTTGATTCTGGTCGCAGTCCCGATCGCGCTCTTGAACGAAGTGAACTCCATGGGGGCGCTCGTGATGGCGCGAGGGGACGAATACCTGTCGGTGTTCGACACCGGGCAGCGTTACGCTTTGTCGAGACTATTTCTCATTTTGCGTAGTTGCGGATTCGATGTTGCCGGAATTTTCTGGGGTCTGTGGCTCTTCCCGCTCGGGGTGCTGGTTTACCGATCTCGCTTCCTTCCCAGGTTCCTGGGGGTCCTGCTGATCATCGGCACGTTTGCTTATCTGGCTAACAGCTTCACCTCGCTGCTGCTACCACAGTACGAGGCACAGGTATCGCGCTGGATGGATCCTCTACAGGCCGTAGAGCTCGTGTTCATGCTGTGGCTCTTGATCAAGGGTGGAAAGCCGCAACCCGTGCCTGGCATGGCGTCGACTCAAGCCTAGGACCCGAGGCGGCCGCTCGCGACAGGCCGCTTCCGAAAAGCGATACTCAGCGGCCTCCGGGCGCGCGTGATTGTCTAGGAGCAGATCAATGCAACCGAACCAGATCGTATCGCGGGATGAGTGGCTGACGGCACGCAAGGACTTCCTCGCAAAGGAGAAGGCGCACATGCGTGCAGGAGATCGCCTCGCCGCAGAGCGCCGCTCCTTGCCGTGGCTGTTGATCGAAAAGAACTACGTGTTCGATACCTCCCGGGGACGCCGCTCGCTCGCCGAGCTATTCGAAGGCTGCGGACAGCTGATCGTGCATCATCTGATGTTCGCGCCGGAATGGGAGGCCGCCTGCCCCAGTTGTTCGTTCCAAGCCGAGCACATCGACGGGCCCGCGCAGCACCTCGAGCACCATAACGTAACGATCGTTGCGGTCTCGCGGGCGCCGCTCGCCAAGATTCGCGCCTATCGGCAGCGCATGGGTTGGCGCTTCGACTGGGTGTCTTCCTTCGAGAGCGATTTCAACTACGACTTCCAGGTGTCGTTCACGAAGGAGCAGATCCGCCAGGGCCGGATCGAGTACAACTTCGGCACGATCACAGCTGACCCGCGGTATCTCAGCGAGGAGCTGCCGGGTGTCAGTGTGTTTGCCGCGAGCCAGGGCGCGGTGTTTCTCACCTACTCCACCTTCGCGCGGGGTCTCGACATGCTCCTCACTGCCGATCATTACCTTGACCTGACACCGGAAGGCCGGAATGAGAAAGCCTATCCCACCTGGCCGCGCCGCCACGATGAATATCCGCCAACGGCGGAGCCGCCCCAGGCTCTTGCGCGCTCTGCCGACGGCCGTTGAAAGGATGACAGCGTGCGACTAGCGACAACAGCGACGTGGGCGTGTGCGGCCTTGCTGACCGTTTCGGGCGGTCATGCAAAGTCCGTGGATCACGATCGCGCCGATGCGCAAGCGCTCGAATTGGCAAAGCAGGCGATCGCGCTGCGCTCGGTGCGGGGCCCCGGCAATCAAGTGCCGCAGGTGGCTGCGCTGTTCAAATCCGCATTGGTGGCCAGCGGGCTCTGTCCCAATCGAGCCGTACCTTGATGTCGTACCCGGGCGGCGGCGTTTCATTTGTAACTCAGAGTCGATCTCCAGGTGAAGTTCGGCGTCCCGGCGGCGGCGTGGCATGATTCACGTATGACCAGCGCAACCCAACAACGCCGCATCGAAGCGACCCTGATACCGGGCGATGGGATAGGTCCGGAGATCGTGGCGGCCGTCCAGGTGGTGTTCGATGGGCTCGGCTCGCCTATCACCTGGGACGTACGGCAGGGTGGGATTAGCGCGCTTCACACGCATGGGGATCCGCTGCCTGCCGAGACTCTGGAAAGCATCCGTCGGACGAGGCTCGCCCTCAAGGGGCCGCTTACGACGCCGGTCAGCGGTGGATTCCGGTCGGTCACAGTGCGGCTGCGGGAGGAATTTGGCCTGTACGCCAACGTGCGTCCCGTGCGCACGATCCTTCGTGGACTGCGCTACGACAATATCGATCTCGTGCTGATCCGCGAAAACCTCGAGGGCTTATACGTCGGTTTCGAGCATTACATTGCCGTCGGTGATGATCCACGTGCCGTAGCCATCGGTTCGGGCGTAAACACCAGGGCGGGCGCCCGCCGAATCATCAAGTTCGCGTTCGAGTACGCGCTCCGAAACGGGCGCAAGCAGGTCACGGTGGTCCACAAGGCCAACGTGCTGAAGGCATTGACCGGGTTGTTCCTCGAGGCCGGTCGCGAGGTCGCCAAGGAGTTCGAGGGCCGCATCCAGATGAACGACCGCATCGTCGACGCCTGCGCAATGCAACTCGTGACCGATCCATGGCAGTTCGACGTCGTCGTTGCGACGAACCTGTTCGGCGACATCCTGTCCGATGAAATGGCGGGCCTGGTGGGCGGACTCGGCCTCGCACCGGGCGCGAACATCGGCGAGCATGCCGCGATCTTCGAAGCCGTGCACGGCTCCGCGCCGGACATCGCGGGCAAGGGCATTGCCAATCCCATCTCGCTCCTGCTCGCGGCCGCACTGATGCTCGATCACGTGCAGAAACCCGACCTGGCCCAACGCCTGCGCGCGGCCATCGACCTCACGGTCAACGAGGATGGGATACGAACGCGCGATCTTCAGGGTGTGGCATCGACGAGCGAGTTTGCCGCGGCGGTGGTGCGTCGTCTCTGAGTCTGCGTGCGCCGTCGCACGTGCTTGTTTCAAATCGCGGCTGCAAAAATGAAACCCGGGCCGACGGTCTGGCTGCCCGACTCAGTGCTTACTGCTGAAGGCCTGCTGAACCTGATGCAGGAGCGTCTTCGCCTGGTCCCGCTGGCCCGACAGCTGCTGCGCAGTCGCCTTGCCCTCCGGTTCCAGTGCGTCCAGGAAGGTTCGATTTGCGAGAGCGTATTCGCCAGCCGCCTCGTAGCATTCCCCTGCGCGCTGATACACGCCGTCTTTCCGAAGCTGGTCGCCGAGCGCCAGTGCCTGCTCCCGGGTCGAGGCCGGACAGCCCTGTCTTTCAGCGAGTGCAGCAGGGTCGGCCACGGCAAAAGGCGCACCGCCTAGAAGAAACATGAGAGCAATGAACCGCCAGTTCCGCGAGCCAACCTGCGGAAATGCTGTCTCTCGTCGCCGTCGTGATTGTGTCAGAGCCACGCGATCAGCCTATCACCCGCATCTCGCACGCAGCGGCGCGTACGACCTAATAAGGGCCCTCTCCGATGAGGGAGTCTCACGACCATCAAGCGGTAGAGGTGACGTCGGGGACGGCGCTGCAAGCGAGACTCTGCTCAATGGACTTGTGGACCGACGAGCAAGGCTGATGAACAGCAGCTATGCAGCGGGCAGATTCCAGGAGGGGAATGTGCCGGACCGGTCGATAGTGGACATAATCGACTCCTTCTTAATGGCTAGAAGACCAGTGGTCGGCCAAATTTAGCGCTGTGCGCCTGCGCGGAGGCAGAGGGGCAGGGGGCCGGAACGATCGTCCCGGCCCCTTCAGGGTCTACATCCACGATTCTGGCTACCTGGCGGAACGCCGGTCGAGGCTGAGCGGACCGGCGCCGTTGGCGATGAGCAGCAACAACCCACCTGTGATCGAGACGTTCTTGAGGAACATGATCATCTGTGTCTGATCAGCGAAGTTGTTGTGGAAGGTGAATGCAGTAAGGAGTGAGAAGCCGGCTAGCAGCGTAGCCGCAACCCGGGTCTTCCAGCCGAGAATGATCGCAAGCGCGCCGAGCAGCTCGGTAGCGATGACCACGGGCAGTAACGCGCCCGGAACTCCGGCCGAAGCCATGTAGGCGGCGGTTGCGCTATAGGCGCCGAGCTTACTGAGCCCGGCGAGCAAGAACAGCGATGCCAGCAGCGCGCGGCCTGCGAGTTCAGCGGCATTGGCCATTGCGTTGCGGCTGTTGACCGAACCCGAGGCACTCGAGCCATGGGCCGGGAGGGTGGAGGAGGTATTCATTGCAGACTCCAAAAGTAGTGGTTTGACGATAGGCGATCGATAATCAATAACCGACGGAGAAGCGCTGGCGGCGGTGGCCTGGCTTGTCGAGCTCATCCACGAGCGCAACGGCGTAGTCTTCCATCGAGATGCGGCTCTCCTGCTGGGCGTTGGCAATGAG
>Ga0306920_100002632_pt1 | contig 22671 bp, 23 predicted proteins | sample flu12Cox44000170_FD_204666 | JGI IMG/M metagenome (GOLD analysis project Ga0306920, IMG submission 204666) | Lab enrichment of tropical soil microbial communities from Luquillo Experimental Forest, Puerto Rico - flux4day.12C.oxic.44.000.170 (v2)... | ecosystem: Environmental > Terrestrial >...
CTGGACAGGGCGTAGGATGCCACCGATGTTTCGGCGGCCAAATCGGAAAATGTCCGTTTCGACGTAGGGAGGTCCGCATGACTCTCAAATGGCAGATCGTCGTAAGCCTTGCCGCGACTCTCAGTTTCTTCACTGTGTCCTACCCGTATAGATCGGTAGACGCAGGACCGGCAGGGCCGGTATTCCAAGCGACCGGTCCGGCAGGTATCGTCTTCCTCGACACAGGGAATGGAACGATAAGTTACTGTACGAATCCGGTCCTCAGAACCCTGCCGTCATCGAGCGGCGGGCAAGCTAAGCCTGGTGAGAAGGGCGAGGGTGAGCATCCGGAGCACGTGGGCCTCGTCTGGTGTGTAGAACCGGAAGGGTAAGAGGGCCACTGGGAACGCCCCCGCGAGGAGTAGCTTGAGGGGGACGGCGTAGGGGAGCGGGAGGGTTGGAAGCGTGTATCCGACGGCGTAGAGCGACAGGGCGACGAGGAAGAGCTTTGCGAGACGACCGAACTCATAGGGCAGTGGGAGGAGTCGGTCGGAGATGACGTAAGCGGCGACAGCCATGGTCACGAAGGAGAGGAGGGTGGCGAGGGCGGCGCCGAGCGAGAGAAGCCGCGGGATAAGGAGGTAGTTGAGGACGAGGTTGAGGCAGGCCGTCACGAGCAGGATGAGGCCGAGGTACTTGGTCTGTTTCTGGATGCAGATACCGGTCTGGAGGAGGTAGTACGTGCCAAAAACGAGGTAGGAAAGAACGATGACCGGGATCAGCTGGGCGGCGGCGTGGAATGGCTGGGCCGCGACCACCTGGAGCACGTGCGGGGCGAGGAGGGAAAAAGCCAGACCGAGGAGGAGTTGGCAGTAGACGAAGTACGTAAGGACCCGCCCGTAGATCGCCTCGCTTCCGGGTCGGCCTATCAACTCGAATCGCTTGGCGCTCCAGACCACCCAGAACGTGGAACTGAAGAGCACGTGGGGGACCATGCCGAATTTGTACGCCAAGGAGTAGATGCCGACCTGCTCCATCGACCCGTAGACCTGAAGAAAGAAGTGATCCGCGAAGTGGAGAGTGAACATCCCCATGGTCTCGGGCACGTAAGGAAGGCCGTAGGCGAGCATCGCCTTGAGGATGCGAGGTGAAAAGCGGCAGCCCACCAACCAGAGGGTGCGTACGGAGAGAAAAAGGCCGATGGAGGCGGTGGTGATGAAGGTGGAGTAGAGAAGTCCCCAGATCTTCCAGTCGAAGTAGACGACGAATAGGATGTTCAGACCGAGCGACGAGACCAGCCGGGCGATGGATATCCCGGTGAAGAGGAGGATCCGCTGCTGGGCGCGTAAGAGCGCAAAGGGGATCTCGATGGTTGCCGACAAGAGTAGGTTCCAGAGCGACAGGGTGACATAGGCATGGTACTCGGGGGTCTTGAAGACGAGGCGCGAGATGTCCTCGGAGAAGAAAGTGAGAGGGGGAACGGTGGCGAGCATGACGGCGGTGCTCGTTAGCACCGCGGTACTGACCACGGTGTCGCGGGCGGACCGGTCCTGGTATTCGAAGTAGAAGCGGATCGTCGCAGCCGAAATGCCGAACCCGACGACAAGGCCGATGATGACGCTGGTAAGGTCGAGGAGCTCGGCGATGCCGTATTCCTGGGGGGTGAGGTAGGTGGTGTAGACCGGGACCATGATGAAGGCGGCGGCCTTCCCGAGGATATTCCCGATCCCGGCAACGGCCGAGTTCTTGAGGACCTGTTTGAAGTCGGAGCTCATGCGCCGCGGCCGTGCTGGCTGACCCGTCGGCCGATGGGACGGGCGGGCACGCCGGCCACCAACGAGTAGGGATCGGTGTCCTTAGTGACGACGGCGCCAGCGGCGACAACGGTGCCCCTGGCGAGCCGGACGCCGGCCAGGATGACGGAACGCGCGCCGATCCACACATCGTCCTCTATGACGACTTTCCCGAACTCGTACCCCTGCTCCTCGTAGGGGCGGTCGGCGTCATGGTAGCGATGATTCAGGGAGTAGATCACGGTGCCGGGGCCGAGGCCCACATGGGAGCCGATCTCGATGCCACCGGCACCGTCGAGGTACGTCATTGGATGGATGCGGACGTCGTCACCGATCGAGATGTTTTCGGGGAACCCGATCCACGCCATCTCCCAGATAGTGACGTTCCGCCCGCAGCGCTTGAATCCGAGGGTCGCGACGCGGAGGCGAGAGCCGGTCCGGCCCGGCATAATCCTCGTCAGCATCCAGAGCCACATTCGGAGCTCTCCGAGGAGGGCCGTGAGTTTGTCAGTCGTGTAGGCCCGAATCCATCGTGGCCGGAGGTAGTATCGCAGGGAGTGCCGGAGGGCGAGGGTCACGGGCGGCGCCCCCGTGCGGGCGCGATGTCGCTCTCATCCGGCTGTCGGGCCGTTGATAGCCCCTTTTTTGATAGCCAGGAAGGGAGGGGGCTTCGGATCAGATGCTGGACCCTGCCTACCCGGGCCTCGGATTCGAGCAACTCGGAGGGAATCGCGGCACAGTTGTTCTTGATGAACGGATCGTCCCGGCCCCGGGAGGCCGCATGGATGGCCCGCGCGACAAGGTTCTTCCCCGCGATCCTCTCGATGAGTGCCCGGATTTCCCGCATCTGAGGGCTGCCGTCGAGCAGTGGGGAGGGGTCATCGATGCGACACCGCGCGTGAATATTCCGCCGGGCCAGCGGCCTATCCGCGGAGTCGACCTGATCCGTCCACACTGGGCACCTCCCCAGGAAGGATCTCTAAGTAGATTTCACGTGGTGCGGAGTGTAGTGAGTTAGACCTGAAGAGTGCATGAAGATAGCTTTTTACTTTAAGCTTCACCGCTCCGTCATCGCCGCGTGGTCGCCCGGCGGTACTCTTGGCCAGCCACGCGCGATCACCTCGAAACGCGCGCGTATGCAGCGCCCTTTACCACGAGGAGTCGGCGCTCTGGATCGCGTGCCGCGCCGTCCCCATGCGGTGCCCGTCGCGCTCGTCGGCGAATGCTCCATCCGGGCCGTGTCCGGTTACCGCCGGTTAGGCGTCACTCGTGCTGCGCGTCGATGCCTTTGTCTCAGGCAGGCGCGCCGCGGCCCGCTGGACGGCTGCGTCGCCTCGTGGTTCATGATGCGCGGAGGTTCGCTTCAAGCGCTGAAGGAGATCCTTGGGTACACCGATCTAAAGATGACCCTGCGGTACGCGCACCTGGCCCCAGATCACCTGCCGGGCGAGATGATGAAGACTGAGCGGTCCGGCAACAACATCGACCCACTTCAGCACAAAATCAACACAGACCCGGTCCTCGCTGCTGCGAAGTAGCTGATCCTCCAGCCCTAATTCCCTTTCATTCGCATGTGGTAGCATCACGCTCTCGGAGGGCTCACATCATGCGCATCGTCGTCCACGGGCAACAGGCATTCGGCAAGAGCGTGCTCGAGGCGCTGCTCGAGCGCGGAGAGAACGTCGTCGGTGTCTATTGCGCTCCCGATCCGCAGGGCGGGCGCGTCGATCCGCTGAAGGAGGCCGCGCTCGCGCGAAGCCTTCCCGTCTTCCAACCGCGATCCTTTCGCAACAAGCCCGAGGTGTGGGAAGAGTTCGCGCAGCTCAAGGCCGATCTGTGCGTGATGGCCTACGTGACCCTGATCGTCCCGGAGCAGGTGCTCTATCAGCCGGCGCGCGGCACCATCCAGTACCATCCTTCGCTGCTCCCGAAGCATCGAGGGCCCAGCTCGATCAACTGGCCGATCATCGCCGGCGAGACGCGGACCGGGCTCACCATCTTCTGGCCCGATCAGGGTCTCGATACGGGACCGATCCTCCTGCAGAAGGAGGTCGAGATCCGCGACAGCGACACGCTCGGCAGCCTCTACTTCGATCGGCTCTATCCGATGGGCGTCGCCGCGCTGGTCGAGGCCGTCGATCTCGTGCGGGCCGGCAAGGCCCCGAAGATCGTGCAGGACGAAGCGCTGGCGACGTACGAAGGCTGGTGCAAGAAGGAGCACGTCCAGGTCGACTGGCAGAAGCCGCTCCAGACCGTGTGGAACCTGATCCGCGGCGCGGATCCCCAGCCCGGCGCCTGGACCACGCACGAGGGCACCACCGTGCTGCTTCACGACGCGAAGAAGGTCGCCGCCGCCACGTCGGGTCGCCCCGGCGAGGTCGTGGCGATTGACGATGCGGGCATGACGATCGCCGCACACGGCGGGCAGATCCTGGTGACGCGTGTACGGCCCGAGGGCGGTCAGAAGGTGAGCGCGGCGGCCTTCGCCAAGAGCGCCGGGCTGCGGCCCGGGGCGCGGCTGGGGGCGCTGTGAGCCAGGACGGTCCTCGCGGGCTCGCGCGTGGTCTCACCAACTACGGCGACGCCGACTTCGCCCTCTACCTTCGGCGCTCGTTCGCGACGTCGATGGGCTATTCGAAGGCGATGCTCGCGAAGCCGGTCGTGGGGATCGCGCAGTCCGCGAGTGGCTTCAACAACTGCCACCGCCATTTCCCCGAACTCATTGACGCCGTGAAGCGCGGGGTGCTCGCGGCCGGCGGGCTGCCGATCGATTTCCCGACGATCTCGCTCGGCGAGGTGTTCCTCTCGCCGACGAGCATGATGTTCCGCAATCTCATGTCGATCGACGTCGAGGAGATGATCCGCGCGCAGCCGATGGACGCCGTGGTGCTCGTGGGCGGCTGCGACAAGACGGTACCCGCCCAGCTCATGGGCGCCGCGTCGGCCGACGTGCCGGCGGTGCAGCTCCTGGCCGGCCCGATGATGCCGATGGCCTATCGCGGCGAGCGGCTCGGGGCGTGCACCGATTGCCGCCGCTTCTGGGCGAAGTACCGCGCCGGCGGCGTGACGGCAGAGGACATCGAGCGGATCGAGGAGAACCTGGCGACGACCGCGGGTACCTGCGCCGTGATGGGCACGGCCAGCACGATGGCCTCGATCGCGGAAGCGCTCGGCATGGCGCTGCCGGGCACGGCGGCGATTCCCGCGGTGCACGCCGACCGGCTGCGCGCGGCCGAGGCGAGCGGCCAGCAAGCCGTCGCGCTGGCGACGACGCGCCTGCGGCCGAGCCAGATCATCACACCGCGCTCGGTCGAGAACGCGCTGCGTGTGCTGCTGGCGATCGGCGGCTCGACGAACGCCATCATCCATCTCACCGCCGTCGCCGGGCGCGTGGGCCTCGAGGTCTCGCTGCGGCGTCTCAACGCGCTGAGCGACGAGACGCCGGTGCTCGTCGATCTCAAGCCGACCGGCCAGCACTACATGTCGGACCTGAACGCCGCCGGCGGCCTCGGCGCCGTGCTGCGCGAGTTGGCGCCGATGCTTCACCTGGATTGCCTGACCGTGACGGGTCGGACGCTCGGCCAGCGGCTCGCCGCAGAGGGCGCGTGGATGGACCGCGACGTGATCCGCCCGCTCGCCGATCCGTATCAGAAGGTCGGAGGTCTGGTGGCCCTCTTTGGGAGCCTGGCGCCGAGCGGCGCCATCCTCAAACGTTCGGCCGCCGATCCGGCGCTGTTCGAGCGCGAGGGCCGAGCCGTGGTGTTCAGCTCGCTCGACGATCTGGCGGCGCGGATCGACTCACCGGATCTCGACGTGCGCCCCGACGACTTCCTCGTACTCCAGAACGCGGGGCCGAAGAGCGGCTACGCGATGCCGGAAGCCGGCTACCTGCCGATTCCCTCGAAGCTGGCGCGCGCCGGTGTCAAGGACATGGTGCGCATCTCCGATGCGCGCATGAGCGGGACCGCCTACGGCACGATCGTCCTGCACGTGTCGCCCGAATCCGCGGTCGGCGGTCCGCTGGCGCTCGTGGAGAACGGCGACCGCATTCGCCTGAGCGTCAGCGACCGCCGTCTCGACCTGGCCGTCGACGAGGCCGAGCTGGCGCGTCGCCGCGCCGCCCTGCCGCGTCCGGCGACGCCTCCGGCGCGCGGCTACGCCAAGCTCTACATGGACCACGTGCTCCAGGCCGAGCACGGCTGCGACTTCGACTTTCTGCGCAAGGCGTGAGGCGAGCCGGCGTTCGCCGGCCCGCCCGCCGCGCCTAACCCGGCGACGCGCCCTGCGTGGCGACGTGGAGCGCGTAGAGCGACTGGCTCGCGGCCATGAAGAGACGATTGCGCTTGGGGCCGCCGAAGCAGATGTTGCCGCAGATCTCCGGAAGCCGGATCCGTCCGATCAGCTTGCCCTCCGGCGTCCACACCGTCACGCCGCTGTAGCCCACGGCGCGGCCGGCGTTGCTCGAACACCAGAGGTTGCCCTCGACGTCGCAGCGCACGCCGTCCGGCCCGCACTTCACGCCGTCGATCATGAAATCGCTGAAGAGCTTCCGGTTGGAGACCTTGTTGTTGCTGCCGACGTCGAAGACGTACATCTCGCCCTTGCCGCCCGGCCCCTGGTCGCCCGGGCCCTTGCCGGTGCTGATCACGTAGAGCTTCTTGTAGTCCGGCGACAGCGCCAGCCCGTTCGGGTCCGGCACCTGGTCTTCGCCGACGACGAGCTCGACCTTGCCGCTCGGATCCACCCGATACACGTTGGTCGGCAGCTCGCGCTTGTTGTCGCCCATGCCGACCGCCTGGCCGAGCTTCGACTTGAGCCGACCGGCCGCGTTGCTCGGGCCGCCGGCCGCGTCGGGCGCGCCCTCGTAGAGCTGGCCGCCGTAGGGCGGATCGGTGAACCAGTACGAGCCGTCCGGGTGCGGCACGACGTCGTTGGGCGAGTTGAGGCGCTTGCCGTCGAAGCGATCGGCGATCACGGTGATCGAGCCGTCGTGCTCGTAGCGCACCACGCGGCGGGTCAGGTGCTCGCAGGAGAGCTGGCGACCCTGGAAGTCGAACGTGTTGCCGTTGCTGTTGTTCGACGGCATGCGGAAGACCGTCACCCGGCCGTTGTCCTCGAGCCAGCGCAGCTGGCGATTGTTCGGAATGTCGCTCCACACGAGGAAGCGGCCCACGCCGCTCCACGCCGGGCCCTCCGACCAGAGCGCGCCCGTCCACAAGCGCTGGATCGGCGCGTTCGGCTGGCGCAGGCCGTTGAACACCGGATCGATCGTGAGCACGTCGGGATCGGTGAAGTAGACGTTCGGCGGCGCGTTCGGGCCGAAGTCGCGCGGCGGCGTCGTGACCGTACTCGGCGGCGCCATCGGCGCCGGTGTCTGCGCGGCGAGCAGGTGCGGCGCCAGCGCGGTGGCGCCGGCCGCGACGCCGGCCGACTTGATCAGCACGCGTCTCGATATCAGGTTCGCATCCTTGCGCTCGCGTGCATCGCTCGCCATCACCGACCTCCTTGGTCTCCACGCATCAGAGGGAACCGCACCGCGCTCGAGGTGCGCTCGGCGCCGCGACCCTAGCAGCCTCATGCGCGAAGGTCAATCGCGCGCCGCGGCGCGAACGCGGCGCCAGAGACGCTCGCGCGTGAGCGGCATCTCGGTCACCACGACACGAAGGGGACGCAGCGCATCCGCCACGGCGTTGGCGATCGCGGCCGGCGCCGGCAATGTGCCGCCCTCGCCCGCGCCCTTGACGCCCAGCGGGTTCAGCGGCGAGGGCGTGATCACGTGGTGCACCTCGAGCGGCGGCAGGTCGGCGGCGCGCGGCAGCGCGTAGTCCATCAGGGTGCCGGTCGCGAGCTGGCCGGCCGCGTCGTAGACGATCTCCTCGATCAGCGCGTTGCCGATCCCGTGGGCGATGCCGCCGTGGATCTGTCCCTCCACCACCAGCGGATTGATCATCGTCCCGCAGTCGTCGACCGCGACGTACCGGAGCAGGCGCACGACGCCGGTCTCGGGCTCGACCTCGACGACGGCCGCGTGAGCGCCGTTCGAGTACGTCGACTGCGGCACGTGCACGTAGCCCGCGGCCTCGAGCCCAGGATCCATGGCACCCGGGAGCGCGTAGCCCGGGCGCGGCGCAGTCGCGATCGCCGCGACGTCGCCGAGGGCCAGACCGCGGCCGGGCGCGCCGCGCACGACGATGCGGCCGTCCTCGAGGACAAGATCCTCGGGCGCCGCCTCGAGGTGATCGGCGGCGATCGCGAGCGCCTTCTTGCGCACCTCGGAGGCCGCGTGGGCAGCCGAGGTGCTCGCCAGGACGCCGACGCGGCTGGCGAACGTTCCGACGCCATACGAGATGCCGGCCGTGTCGCCGGGAATCACGGTGATCTGTGCGAGCGGCACCGAGAGCTCATCGGCGACGACCTGCGCCAGGGTCGTCTCGTGCGCTTGTCCCTGGCTGGACGTCCCGGAGAACACGAAAACCCGTCCGAGCGGATCGACCCGAACCCGGATGCCTTCGTACGGCCCCAGTCCGGTGTCCTCGACGAACAGCGCGAAGCCCAGACCGATCGCGCGCCCGGCCGCGCGGGCGCGCTCGCGTTCCTCGGGGAAGCCCGCGGCGCCGACGGCCTCGGCGACGCGCCTCAGACATTCGGGGTAGTTGCCGCTGTCGTAGCGGCGCGGGCCGTTGTCGCGCGAGACCAGGCCGACGTCGTAGGGAAACTCCTCGGGCTGGATGAGATTGCGTTCGCGGAGTCCCACGCGGTCGATGCCCAGGCGCTCGGCCGCGAGATCGAGCATCCTCTCCATCACGAAGACCGCCTGCGGGCGGCCCGCGCCCCGGACGGGCGTCACGGGCACCCGGTTGGTGTAGATGGCGGTCAGGGTCACCTCGTAGTTCGGGACGCGATACGGCCCGGGCACGGTGACCGAGGTAAGGATGGGCACGATCACGCCCCACGAAACGAATGCGCCGCAGTCGTGCGTGAACGTGTCGCGCATCGCGACGATCCGGCCATCGCGCGCGAAGCCGATCTCGACGTCGTGCCACTGGTCGCGCTCCTGCGTGACCGCCAGCAGATGCTCGCGCCGCGTCTCGACGAAGCGGACCGGCCGCTCGAGCGCACGGGCCAGGAACGGTACGAGGATATCCTCGGCGTAGACGATCGCCTTCGGCCCGAACCCGCCGCCGATGTCCTGCGTGACGATGCGCACGGCGTGCTCGGGGATCGCGAGATAGCGCGCGAGCAGCCGTCGCAGGATCTGCGGCGCCTGCGTCGTCGACCACACGGTGATCTGGCCGAGGTCAGCGTCCCAGCGCGCCGAGATCGCACGCGTCTCCATGGCCATGCCCGCGCCGCGGTGCAGGTGGAACCGCTCGCGCAGTACCACCGGCGCCCGCGCCAACTCGCCGGCTGCGTCGCCGACTCGCTGCGTGAATCGCGACGCGACGTTGCCGCCGGAATGCACGCGCGGGCCGTCGGGCCGTAGCGCGTCGTCGAGCGAGGCGACCGCGGGCAAGGGCTCGTACTCGATCCGCAGCGCATCGAGCGCGTCCTCGGCCTGCGCGGCGCTCTCGGCGACGACCAGCGCGACGGCCTGACCCGCGTACGAGACGACCTCTTGCGGCAGCATTTCGGGACAGGCCGGCGTCACGAGGCTCGCGTGCGGCACCAGCAGCGGCAGCCGGCCGAGCGCGGCGGCGTCCGCGGGCACCATCACGTGGACCACGCCGGGCTGGCAACGGGCCTCGGCCGGATCGACGCGGACGATGCGCGCGTGAGCGTAGGGGCTTCGGTGGACCGCGACGTGAAGCAGGCCGGGGTGCGTCACATCCGCGACGTAGCGCCCGCGCCCCGTGACCAGGCGCCCGTCCTCGCGCCGGCGCACTCGCGCGCCGAACAAACGCTCGCCCATCGTGCCGCCTCAGCTACCGGGCGACGTAGAGCGAGTTCGCCGGATCGACCCGCTCGAACAGCTGCACGTCGGCGAAGCCGGCCTCCCGCAGCATCCGGGTGGCGACCTGGTGACCCCACGCAGTCCCGAGGCCGGGACCGCCGGCCGCGAGCGACACGCTCATGCAGTGCATCGTGCTCATCGTGTAGAGGTACGCCGACATCGGCAGACCGATGTTCTCGGCCAGCTCGCTCGACGCGCACACGTCGAGCATCAGAAAGGTGCCGCCGGGCGCGAGCGCGCCGCGGACCCGGCGCAGCACACCGGCCGGATCGGCCTGGTCGTGGATCGCGTCGAACGCGGTGACCAGGTCGAACGGCGTGGCGGTCTCGAGCTGCGCGACGTCCTGCACCACGAACGACGCGTTGTCGAGCCCCGCGGCTGCCGCGCGAGCACCCGCGATCCCGGCCTCGGAGATGTCATAGCCCACGAACGTGCTCTTCGGGAACCGGCGCGCCATCAGGGCGACGCAGTGCCCGGTGCCGCAGCCCACGTCGGCGACGCGGATGCCCGCCTCGAGGCGGGGGACGAGCCCGTCGGGCTTTCCGAGGTAGGCGCTGAACAGCAGCTCGTCGTAGCGCGGCCGGCTCCGCCGGTCCATCAGGCCGGTGAAGTCCGGCTGGAACGCGCTGTACGGCACGCCGCTGCCCGTTCGAAACGCCGCGGCGACGTCGGGGATGACGCGATTCATGAGCGGAAACATCTCCACCATGCTCGTGAGGTTGCGGGTCGACGATCCGGTGAGCCCGGTGGCGTGCTCGCGCGGCAGCCGATACGTGCGCTCGCCCGCCGCGTATTCGACGATGCCGCCGCAGACCATGGCGGCCAGCCACTCCCGCACGTAGCGCTCGCTGAGGCCCGTCTGGCCGGCGATCTGGGCGCTGGTCGCCACGCCCATCTTCGCCATCGCCTCGAAGAGACCGACCCGGCGTCCGACTTCGAGCATGACGGTGACGGCCGCGCCTTCGAGGTGACGCACCATGAGCTGGGTGAACGCCTTGGCCTTCGCCCGGTCGAACTCGGCCTCGGGCATCTCAATCGACCTCTTACTGTCCGCGGCTCACACCGCCAGGTAGCCGCCGTCCACGGGCAGCTCGACGCCCGTGATGTAGGACGCCTCGTCCGAGGCCAGGAACAGCACGGCGTGGGCGACCTCTTCCACGCGGCCCTCGCGCTTGAGCGGCACCGCCCGGAGCGATTTCTCGCGCCACGCCGGATCGGCCGACGCCTTGGACGTGCGCATCGGAGGCAGGATGCCGGGATGCACGGAGTTGACGCGAATCCCGTGCGGAGCGAACTGCACGGCCGCTGACTTGGTCATGATCCGCACCGCGCCCTTCGAGGCGTTGTAGCCCATGTGGATCCGGTCCTGGCCGACGAAGCCCGAGATCGACGAGATGTTGACGATCGAGCCGCCGCCGGCGGCGCGCATCGCCGGCACCGCGTGCTTCATGCCGAGGAAGACGCCCTTGGCGTTCACGTTCAACAGCGTGTCCCAGGCCGACGTGCTCAACGTGTCCGGGTCGAACGTGCCGCTGATCCCCGCGTTGTTGACGAGGAGGTCGAGCTTGCCGAAGGCGCTCACGGTCGCCTTGACGGCCGCCTCCCAGTCCGCCTCGCTCGTCACGTCGAGCTTCACGAACCGCGCCTGGCCGCCGGCGCCCGCGATCTTCTCGGCGACCTGACGCCCCTCGAACTCGAGGACGTCGGCGACGACGACCTTCGCGCCTTCTCTCGCGAAGATCGTGGCTTCGCTCTGCCCCATGCCGCTCGCCCCGCCCGTGATGAGCGCGACCTTGCCTGCCAGCCTCATACGTCTCTCCTTGAATGACCCGCGCGTTCTCGTGGCGCACACCGCACGGGGTTCGATCTCCCGCGCGCCGCCGAGTATCGCAGAGAGCTCTCACCGTGTACACTGCGGGTCGCCGCGCCCGACTTCGGCACCAAGGTTGTGCGCGCTGCAGGCCGTCGCGAGGCTGGGGCCCCGCCGGCCGAGGCGCGCCTCTAAACGAAGGAGCGAACCGATGGCCACGTACGTCCTCGTTCACGGCGCGTATCAGGGCGGGTGGATCTGGAAGCCCGTCGTCGACCGCCTCCGAGCCGCCGGGCACCAGGTGTACGCGCCGACGCTCGACGGCTGCGCCGAGCGCCACCATCTGGTCCGCCCGGGCATCACCGCGGGCACGCACGCCGAGGAGATCGCGCAGCTGATGTTCTACGAAGACCTCGCCCGGGTCGTGCTGGTCGGGACGAGCTCGGGCGGCATGGTGATCTGCAAGGCGGCCGAGCTGGCCCGCGACCGCATCGGGCACCTCGCCTTCGTCGACGCACTGGCGCTCATGCCGGGCGAGCGCGTCGGCGACATCGTCAAGCGCGTGTCGGCCAACGAGACCACCTCGATCACCACGGGCCCCTCGCGCAGCGACGTCGAGACGCGGCTCTTCGGCGACCTCGCGCCCGAGCTTCGCGCCTGGGCCCTGGCGCGGTATACCCCGCACCCGGTGGCGGCGCTCGAGGCGCCGGTCGAGCTCGGCAATTTCTGGACCCAGACGTGGCCGACGACCGTGATCCGCTGCCGGCGCGCGGCGAACCCGCCCGAAGCGCACCAGCGACGGACGGCCGAGCGGCTCAAGGCCGTCTGGCACGAGCTCGACACGGGCCACTACCCGATGCTGAGCCAGCCCGAGGAGCTGACGCGCCTTCTGCTGGGGCCGGTTTCTTGACAGGATCACCGCCGCGTTGCAAAGTGCCACGCGAGGCCTCGTGACATGAACGGCATCCACGACATGGGCGGCATGCACGGCTTCGGCCGCGTCGAGCGCGAGGAGAACGAGCCCGTCTTCCATGCGCGATGGGAAGGGCGCGTGCTCGGGATCAGCCGCGCGTGCAGCGCGCAGGGCATCTTCAACATCGACGAGAGCCGTCACGCGATCGAGCGGATGGCGCCGGTCGACTACTTGAGCGCGAGCTACTACGAGCGCTGGCTCGACCGCAACGTCCGCCTGCTCGTCGAGAAGGGCGTGATCACGCGCGAGGAGCTGGAGCGCCGCATGGCCCAGCTGGCCGACGGGAAAGACCCGGCGACGCCGCACTCGGACCCCAAGCTGCTCGACCGCATGCTGCGCGTGACCCGGGAGCGGACGCCGTACCGCCAGCCCGGGCCGGCCCCGCGCTTCGCGCTCGGCGATCGCGTGCTCACGCGTCACGACGCGCCGATCGGCCACACGCGGCTGCCGCGCTATGCCCGCGGCAAGCCCGGCGTCATCGTGCGCGTGCACGGGACCTTCATCTTCCCAGACACCCACGCCCACGGGCAGGGCGAGCAGTCGCACGCGCTCTACAGCGTGCGCTTCGACGCCGCCCTCCTGTGGGGCGAGTCGGCCGAGCCCCGCGCGCCGGTCCACATCGATCTCTGGGAGCGCTATCTGCTGCCGAACGCTCCCGCAAGGAGCACGCGATGAGCGGCACCCACGAGCACGGCCACCACCACCGCGAGCCGGAGTCGGTCCTCTCCCTCCGCGTCCGCGCCCTCGAGTCGCTGCTGGTCGAGAAGAAGCTCGTGTCCAGCGAGGCGGTCGACCGCGTCGTGGCCGCCTACGAGCAGGACATCGGGCCGCACAACGGCGCCAAGGTCGTGGCGCGCGCCTGGATCGATCCGGCGTACCGTGCGCGGCTGCTCGCCGACGGCACCGCGGCGATCGAGGAGCTGGGCTTCGGCGGCGTCGACCTGCAGGTGGTCGAGAACACGCCCGGCGTCCACAACCTCGTGGTCTGCACGCTCTGCTCGTGCTATCCCCACGCGCTCATCGGCCTGCCGCCCGTCTGGTACAAGTCGTTCGAATATCGCTCGCGGGCGGTGCGCGAGCCGCGCGTGGTCCTGCGCGAGTTCGGGGTCGACCTGCCCGAGACTACCGAGATTCGCATCTGGGACTCGAGCGCCGAGCTGCGCTATCTCGTCCTCCCGGAGCGTCCGGCCGGCACCGAGCGCCTCGCCGAGGCCGAGCTGGCCAAGCTGGTCACCCGCGACGCGATGATCGGTGTGGCGGTGGTCAAGCCGCCGGCCGCCGCGGCGCGCTGACGGGAGACGCGCATGGACGCCGTCCCCAACCGAGAGATCGCCGACATGAAGGGCGCCGCGGCGCTGCCGAGGAAGAACGGCGAGCTGGTCTTCGACGAGGCGTGGCAGGGCCGCATCTTCGGCATGACCGTCGCGATGAGCCACGACGCGTGCTTCGCGTGGCGCAACTTCCAGTCGCACCTCATCGACGAGATCGGGCACGCCGAGCGGGGGGGCGAGTCCACGAGCTACTACGAGCGCTGGCTCCACGCGTTCGAACAGCTCCTCGCCGACAAAGGTTTGCTCGACGCGGGCGCGCTCGACGAGCGCACGCGCGAATTCGAGAGCGGCCGCCGCGACGACGTGTTCTGACCGCTCGATCGGCGTTTCGTAGCCGCTCGTGCGCCGTTCTCGGGCAATCTGTTGGCCTCACGGACCGAGAAGGCGCATATGGTGGGCTCGCCTCGAGCTTCAACAACCCGGCCGATTCGGAATGAGCGGGTGATCGGCCGGCAAAAGGGGCGGCTCGTCTAGACGACAGGGCCATGGCACAATCTCCCGAGCTTCGATCCCCGAGAAGGGAGACGTGCCATGGCCCTCGATCCCCAGGCCCGAGCAGTCATCGACCTCGCCATCAAGTCCGGACGGCCCGCCTACAACACGCTGGCACCCAAGGACGCCCGCCAGCTCTTCCGCGAAACGCGGCCGGCCTCGACGCCGACGCCGAAGGAGATCGGCGCGGTCCGGGATCTCGCCGTCGACGGCCCGGGCGGGCCGATCCCGCTGCGGGTCTACCGGCCCGCGGGCGTGGGGGCCGGCACGGCCCTTCCGGTGCTCGTCTACTACCACGGCGGCGGCTGGGTCATCGGCGACCTCGACACGCACGACGTCCAGTGCCGGCAGCTCACGGCGGAGGCCGGCATCACGGTCGTCGCCGTCGACTATCGCCTGGCGCCCGAGCACAAGTTCCCGGCGGCGGTGGACGACGCGTGGGCGGCGACACGGTGGGTCGTCGCGCACGCCAGCGAGCTCGGCGTCGACGGCGGCAAGCTCGCGGTCGGCGGCGACAGCGCCGGCGGCAATCTCGCCGCGGTCGTCGCCCTCATGGCGCGAGAGGCGGGCGGGCCGGCCATCGCGCTGCAAGTCCTCGTCTATCCGGTGACCGACGTCGGGGCCGAGTCGAAGTCGTACCGCGATTTCGCGGACGGCTACATGCTCACGCGCGACAGCATGCGGTGGTTCACGAATCACTATCTGAAGTCGCCGAGCGAGGCGCCGGGCTGGCGCGCCTCGCCGCTGCGCGCCGCGTCGCTCGCGGGGCTCCCGCCGGCGCTGGTGATCACCGCGGGGTTCGACCCGCTACGCGACGAGGGCGCCGCCTACGCCGCGCGGCTCTCGGACGCGGGCGTCCGCGTCGACTACATCAACTACGGGGGAATGATCCACGGCTTCATCGGGATGGGGCGGCTGATCGACACGGGTAATCGCGCGACGTCTCACGTCGCGGCCTCGCTCCGCGAGGCGCTGCGCTAGGTCTATGCCGGCAGCGTGAGCCGCACGACCTCGTCGACCGACAACGCCTTGTCGAGCCCGCGGACGGCGGCCACGAAGCTCTCGTAGCGCTGGGCCGAGATCGGCAGGCCCGGGACGAAGCGGCGAAGCTCCTGGGCATCCCGCGCGAAGTCCCACATGAGCTCGCGGCCGTGGTACTCGCCGACGACGCGCCGGCCGTCTCGCAGGCAGACCGTCAGCCGCGGCGCGAAGCACTCGCGTCCGACCGCGCCGACGATCTCGACTTTCTTCTGCAGCGCGGCGACCCGGGCCGCGAGCTCGGCCCCGGTCGAGGCGCCGGTGTCGCGCGGATCCTCGACGTTCGCTTCGAGCACCGGATAGTCGCCCTCGATCAGCGTGTACGCCAGCATGTACGCCGTGCGGCCGAAGCCGCTGCCGTCCGGCGCCGGCGGGCGCGGAAACCTCGGCGAGGGATACAAGGTCTCGAGGTAATTCATCTCGAGCGTGACATCCGCGATCTCGTCGGCGACGAGCCGGTAGCGGGCCGCCACCTCGCTCGCGAGCCAGACGACCGGCTGATTGAAGCCGGGCGTGGGATAGATCTTGAACTTGACGTCCAGAACCTCCCAGCGGTGGCCGAGATCCGTCACGATCTCGCCGAGGTCAGCCTTGGGCGGCCCGGTGAACGCGTACGTCAGGTCCCCCTTGTTGCTGCCGGTGAACGCATTGTAGAAGCCGCCTTCGCCCTCCAGCGCGGTCGCGGCGCCCTGAAATCCCTGCGCCGCGAGGCTGGCCGCCCACATGCCACTCCGCGCTGCCTGCGCTTCGGCGAAGTCCGCGTCGCGCGCCCCGGTGCGCTGGCCCTCGATCAGGCTTCCCGCGAAGCTCGCGGCCAGCGCGATGGCGTGGCCGATCTCGCGGGCGTCGAGGCCGAGCAGCTTCGCGGTCGTTGCCGCGCAGCCGAGGATGCCGTACACCGGGCTCGCGCGAAAGCCGTGCGCCGGCGTCGACGGGATGAAATCGCGCGCGCATCGGCATTGCACCTCGTAGCCGGCAACGAGCGCGGTCAGGAGCTCACGCCCCGACTTCCCCTCGCCCTCGGCCGTCGCGAGCCCGGCCGGCACGATCAGCACGCCGGGGTGCGTGAGCATGTGGTACGAGTCGCACTGGTTGTTCACCGCGACCGCCACGCCGTTGGCGAACGCCGCACCGGGACGGGTCGCCCGCGCGCCGTCGGCCCACAACGTCGCGCCCTGACCGGCACCGATACGCCGCAGATCCAGGCGCTCGTGCGCGAGCACGGCGCGCCGCGCCGCGACCGACCGGGGGTGCGACGAGCCCGCCAGCCCGACGGTCACGGCGTGGTTCACGAAGGCCTTCGCCTTGTCGACGACAGCCGACGGGAGCTCCTCGAAGCGGAGCCCACCGACGAACTCTCCGAGCCGAACCGCCAGCGGCGTCTTGTCCATAGGGTTGGATTCATCGGCGCAGCTCGGCCGGCGGGCCCCAGCCCCGCGACGGCCTGCGCCGCGCTATTCGGATTCATCGGCGCAGCTCGGCCGGCGGGGCCCCAGCCCCGCGACGGCCTGCGCCGCGCACTACCGGTGCATAATACGGCGCATGCGACCTCGTGAGGAGACGATCTCGGTCGGCGGCATCGGCGCACACACCTGGGTCGGGGGGCGGGGCGAGCCCTTGCTGGTGCTCCACGGCGCCGGCGGCAACCGCGGCTGGACGCGCTGGCTCGATCAGGTCTCGGAGCACTTCACCGTGTGGGCGCCGACGCATCCGGGCTTCGGGCGCTCGGACGACGCGGACTGGATGGAGGACATCGACGACCTCGCCCGGTTCTACCTCTGGTTCATCGAGGCGGCGAAGCTCGGGCGGCCGCACCTCCTGGGCCACTCGATCGGCGGCTGGACCGCGGCGGAGATGGCCACGATGAGCGCCGGCGCCCTCGCCCGGATCGTCCTGGTCGCGCCGGTGGGCCTCAAGCCCGAGACCGGCGAGATCCTCGACGTCTTCTACTACTCGCCGGCGCAGCTCCTGACCATGACGGTGCACGACGCGAAGACGGTCCCGGAATGGCAGGAGCTCTACGGCCGGCCGCCCACGCCGCAGGAGATCGAGATCGCGACGCGCAACCGTGAGATGGCGGCGCGCCTGACCTGGAAGCCCTACATGCACAATCCGCGGCTGGCGCATTTCCTGCCGCGCGTGACGAACCCCACCCTGATCGTCTGGGGCCGCGAGGACCGCGTGGTACCGGTCGAGTGCGGCGAGCAATACCGCCGGGGTCTGCCGAATTCCACGCTCACCGTGCTCGAGCGGTGCGGGCATCTGCCGCCGATCGAGCAGCCTGACGTCTTCGCCCGCCTGGTGCTCGACTTCCTCGGAGGAGATTCGCGGCGATGAAGCTCTACTATTTCAGCGAGATGCCGCACCACGAGTTCCCCGACGCGGAAGGCGACAAGTACCCGTCGCTCCGGCTCGAGTTCCCGAATCGATTCTTCGACCGTGAGAAGGCCGCCGCCAACTACCAGCGCTATCTGACCGAGTACGAGTTCGCCGACCAGGCCGGCTTCGCGGGGCTCATGATCAACGAGCATCACTCCACGCCGTCGTGCGTGAACGTTGGCGTGAACATGACCGCGGCGGTCCTCGGCCGTACGACGCGGCGCGCGAGCATCCTGATCCTCGGCAACATCCTGCCCATCGAGGACAACCCGGTGCGTATGGCCGAGCAGCTCGCGATGGCGGACCTCATCTCGGGCGGCCGCGTGCTCTCCGGCTTCGTGCGCGGCGTCGGCGTCGAGACCTGGTGGTCCAACTCGAATCCGGTGCACAACCGCGAGCGCTTCGAGGAGTGCCACGATCTGATCTTGAAGTGCTGGACGGAGCCGGGCCCGTTCCGCTGGGAAGGGCGCCACTATCACTTCCGCCACGTCAACCCGTGGTGCCTGCCGCTCCAGAAGCCGCACCCGCCGATCTGGATTCCCGGCACCGCCAGCCCCGAGACGGCGGTGTGGGCCGGCCGCCGCGGCTACACGTACGTGCCGTTTCTGGTGCCGTTCGAGATCGCGCGCGAGCTGTTCGACTTCTATCGGCGGGGCGCGGCCGAGGTCGGCCGGACCGTGACGCCGGACAACCTCGGCTTCCTCATCTGCGCCGTCACCGCCGAGACCAAGGCGAAGGCGCTCGAGGCCGGACGCCATTTCGTCTGGCGCATGGGACCGACCTTGCGGGCGCCGGCGGAATGGTTCGCCCCGGTCGGCATGCGGTCGCGCGCCGGATCGCAGTTCGCGCTGCGCGCGCGTCCGCGCTCGCTGGCGTCGATGAGCTACGAGGAGCTGCTGGACGGCCAGTTCATCGTCGCCGGCACACCCGACGAGGTGATCGACCGCTTCGCTCGCGTGCAGCGCGAGCTCGGGGTCGGCCATCTCCTCCTGGAGGCCCAGGAGTCGCGCATGGACCATCCGACCACGATGCGCTCGATCGAGCTGATGGGCGCGAAGGTAATCCCGGCGGTGGCGTCGCTCTAGGGCTCAGCCCCGCCGGCCTTCGAAGAACTCCTTCAGCAGGGCCCCGCACTCCGCCTCGAGGACGCCGCCGAGCGTCTCGACCCGATGGTTGGAGCGCGCGTCGTCGAGCAGGCGGTAGCGCGACACGACCGCCCCGGCCTTGGGATCCGCGGCGCCGTACACGACGCGGGCGATCCGCGCGTGGATCGCGGCGCCGCAGCACATCACACACGGCTCGAGCGTCGCGTAGAGGGTGGCGCCGGGCAGCCGGTAGTTGCCGGCCTTCCGGGCGGCCGCGCGCAGGGCGAGAACTTCCGCGTGGGCCGTGGGATCGGCGTGGGCGATCGGCGCGTTGTGCGCCTGCCCGAGGATCACGTCGTCGAGGACGACGAGCGCGCCCACCGGCACCTCGCCCGCCGCGAGGCCGGCGCGCGCCTCGGCGAGCGCCGCCCGCATGAACGCTTCGGCGTCCAACTTCTCAGGAGCTCAGGGGCTCTCGACCGTCGTCGTCTGAAAGACCACCACCACGGGGCCACCCGCCGCGAGCGACGCCGCGGCCGTCCGGCGCCGGCCCTCCGACGCGTTCGCGATGATGATCACCGCGATCACCGCGACCACCGCGATCCCGGCGCCCACGATGATCAGGATCACGTTCGGATCCATCGCCTCCGCGCGCGCCGGCTTCACAACGACCGCGGTCAGCGCGACCAGCAGCACGATGCACACAAAGCGCTTGAAGGTCACAGAGCCCCCCTGCTGAATGGTGGTGATTAATGGTGGTGCGCCCTAGAGGATTCGAACCTCTGGCCTTCGGATTCGTAGAGCAATCCACTCCTCTCACGCAGTCCACAACTCCGCGCATTGCCAGCACAGGCGCATGGCCCAGGTCGCCTCATACTACCCCAAGTCACGGGGTCTCACGGCGCGAATGGACACGCTCTTGGTCACCCGCAAGATCGCTTGGGGCGTGCCGCAGTACGAGGGCTTCACCTTCACCGACCCGTTCGACCAGAGCCCGGTCATCTGGTATCCGGTCCGGGTGAGTGAGCACGAGATCCGGTCGAACACGAAGGGCGAGTCGTACAAGCTGAAGACCGACGTCCCAATGGACCCGCTGAACGCCGAAGGTCGCGCCGACGTCAACCGCTACAAGCTCCAGCAGGAACTGGCTCCGATGCTGGTTCATGCGATGGACTCGGCCTTCAGCGGCTTCGTGATCGAAGGGCTGGTCGAGCGCGGTGACAAGACCATCGTCGCGCTCTTCGATTGCTGGTTCGTCCAGGAGGGCTGCACCGGCAGGGAAGAGCGTCGGGCGCGATGTCTGGAGCAATGCTAGTCAGGTGCGTGCAAGTGCGCGATGACGCTCAGGGTGAGCGCGATCCCCGGGCGCTATGCTGGCGCGTGTCATAGTGTTCGGTTAGACTTCAAGCAGCCATCCCCGCCGAGGTCCACCATGCGGTCAATCGGGTTCGCGGTTGTTCGCGCTCAACCTGTTGCTTGCGCCGCTTACGGTAGGGAACCGTGATGCTCGTCAGCACCGCGGTGGATGCACGGATCCGGTGATTGAATGAACCGGAGCTTGCGTATCACGGCGGTAGCAGCTATCGCTGTCATCCCATGGCTCCCGTCCGTGGCCACGGGAGGCGGCATCGCCAGCAGTGGGAAGGCCGGTTCCACGACGGCGATGGCGGCAAAGAGCTCCAGTATGCGGCGGCATCGTGGCCAGTCGATCGTGACGGGCTTCGGCGGATCCTGTTGCTTTGGATCGACACACTTCGATGACACGAGCTTTCTCATCGTCGATGCCACTCCCGCAGAGGCTCAGGTCTTCCTGGATGGCCGGTTCCTCGGGACAGCAGCGGACCTATTGGCCCGCGCGCTCCCGCTCGCCCCGGGCCGACACTTCGCGCAAGTCATCGCGCCAGGCTTCACGCCCTACGTCATCCGATTCGCCGCAGACCCGAATTTCTCGACCCGTCTTCGCGTGGCGTTGTCTCGCGAGTGAAGCCGTGAAGATATGGCCAAAAGTGGCCGACGGTATGCCGGTGCTCTAAATGATATGTGTCCAAGCTATGAATGCCTTGCGCCTTCGCCGTGCTGAGGTCGGTCTTCGGCTAATCGCCATTTTCAAGCTTCTGAAGGGGTTAGGGCTGTTCGTGGCAGGTCTCGCGTCCTTGCATCTGGCGAATAGAGACGTGGCCGATGTCTTGACTTCGTGGATCAGCGAATTCCACATCGATCCCGACAATCGCTACCTCACAGCGCTCATTGAACGACTGTGGTCGGTGGATACCCGGACATTGAAACTCTTCAGTGTTGCGACATTCTTCTATGCGGCGCTGCTCCTCACCGAGGGAATTGGCCTATTGCTGCGAAAGCGCTGGGCGGAGTATTTCACCACCATCGTGACCGCGTCGTTCATCCCGATCGAAGTCTATGAGCTTACGAGGCGCTGGACCCCGATACGTGTCAGCGTGATTGGGATCAACGTTGCCGTGGTCTGGTACTTGGTCGTTAGATTGGGGCGGGTCGGCAAATGGACGAAGACCAGCGCGCAGGATGAGCCGTTTTCTTGCTGATCTCGAGGATTTCGTTCGCACGATGATGGCCCGCACGGCACGATGACGGGGGACGCCACGGAGCCTGCGCTGAATGGCGATCTGCTCACCGTTGCCTGCTCGTGTGGGGTGGTGTTCGCACGGTGGGTCACGCCGCAGGAGGCCGATGCAGACCTGCTGCGCCTGGCTGAGTTCGACAAAATCCTCAAGGGTGCCAAGCCGGGTGTTTGCCGGTCGAGCAGGCCACAGCCACGAAGTTTGAACTTGTCATCAACCTGAACACCGCGAAAGCCCTCGGGGTCACGATCCCCCAGTCCATCCTCGATCGTGCCGACGAGATCATCCACTGAGTGAAGCGCGAGCCTAATTCCGGCGTACAGCAACCTACGTAGACAAGATCCTCAAAGGCGCGAAGCCCGCCGATCTCCAATCGAGCAGCCGACGAAGTTCGAGCTGGTCGTCAACATGAAGACCGCGAAGGCCCTCGGGCTCACCATCCCGCCTTCGGTGCTGCTGCGGGCCGATCAGGTCATCGAATAGCCGGTGCTCGACCAACGCGAAACGGCGTGCGATCAGTCGGTCATCTGCAAATGCCGGCGGTGGCTGGCCCATACTAGGCCGGTGGTGCTGATACGCGGGGAGGGGACTGTGTCGCTGGCGATGACGAAGCAAGAACCAAATTCCCCTAAGCGCTTCGGCAGCTCCTTCCCGATCTGCTTGACTAAGAGGTCTAAATCCGGTGCAGACTGGCTGGCATGGAGGCCGCCGCATTGGAAGCAGCGCTACTGATAGCACATGCCCCTGACGCCATCATATTTGCAGATCGCACAGGGGTGATCCGCCTGTGGAATCGCGGGGCCGAGACACTGTTTGGCTACAACGCCGGGGAAGCAGTCGGACACACGTTGGACCTCATCGTGCCAGAGCCGTATCGCACGGCGCACTGGGCCGGATTCTCTCGTGCAGTGCGGCGAGGCCATTTCGCCAAGGATGAGGTGTTGCTGACAAGCCGTGCGCTGACAAAAGACGGTAGAGTGATCGTCGTGGAACTGTCATCGGCCATCATTCGAAGTCACGACGATCAGGTTACGGGCATCATGGCTATCGGGCGAGACATCACCGCTCGACGCGTCCGAGAGCAGGCAGATCATGAGCGCATTGTGTGGTTAGAGCGGCAGGTCGTCGCACTTGGCGAGGCTATCGCGAGAGCCGGCGAGGACGACAATCCCAACCCCGCGAAAGACTGTCAGAGCGACAGCGATGAACGTAGTCGCTGAATGTCGCCCATAGTTCAGGTCTGCTA
>Ga0306920_100002634_pt1 | contig 22666 bp, 24 predicted proteins | sample flu12Cox44000170_FD_204666 | JGI IMG/M metagenome (GOLD analysis project Ga0306920, IMG submission 204666) | Lab enrichment of tropical soil microbial communities from Luquillo Experimental Forest, Puerto Rico - flux4day.12C.oxic.44.000.170 (v2)... | ecosystem: Environmental > Terrestrial >...
GCCTTGCCGCTCGATTAGGGCGCGCAGCTGGACGAGATGCGGGCTGTCGCCAGCCTCCTCAGCGCTGGACATTGGCCGCTGCCCGAACGCGCCGTCCGGCAGCGCGGATTATGAGAACCCCGGCCAACAGCATCGGCAACGAATAGAAGATGCCGGCGCTGAAAGGCCCGAAGGTGAAGAGATGGCCGACATCGGGCTCGCGGAAGAGCTCGCAAAACGAACGTGCCAGACTATAGCCGACCAGGAAGACGCCGGCCGTCAAGCCGGGCTGGCACAGTGAACTCCTGCGGTGGGTAAGCCACCACAGGATTGCAAACAGCACGATCCCTTCCGTGAACGCCTCGTAGAGCTGGCTCGGATGGCGCGGGACGTCGCCGGCCTCCGGCACGGGAAAGACCATGGCCCAAGGCACACCACTCGGCCGGCCCCACAGCTCGGCATTGATGAAGTTGGCGAGCCGCCCAAAGAACAGGCCCATCGGTGTCGCCGCCGCCGAGAGGTCCATCACGCTCCACAGGTTGGCGCCGATGCGGCGCGCGAACACCACCATGGCAGCGATCGAGCCCAGCAGCGCGCCGTGGAACGACATGCCGCCGTTCCAGACGGCGACCATCTGCAGCGGATGGGTGGCGAAGAACCGCGGTTGGTAGAAGAGAACGTAGCCGAGGCGGCCGCCCAGCAGCACGCCGACCGTCATGAACAGCAAGAGATCGTCCACCCGTTCCGGCGCAAAGGGGCGCTTCTCGCCCGGCCACAGCCGCCCCTGCTGCAGCAGCGCCTTGACGTAGAAGCGGCCGAGCAGCAGGCCCGCCACGTAGGCGAGGCCGTACCACTTTACCGCCAGGGGCCCGATCCGCAGGGCGACCGGGTCGATGGCCGGAAAGGGGATGGTGAGGAAGTCCATGGGCGCGCAGCTATGGGCAGAAGCGACGGCCTGTCAAGGAACCTCAACCATCCGGGCGGCACGCAAGGGCGGCTTGCAGCCGGCGCTGCACATCATCATAGTAATCATCACCCTAACCATGAGTAGATGGCAGCCTTGAGGGCCGCCCTGGGGCTGCCAGACGCGACGAGCACGCCCATGACCCAGATCAACAACCGGTTTCTCGACGAGCTCGCCAAGCTCATGACCGACGCGGCCGGCGCGGCACAGGGTATGCGCCGCGATTTCGAAACCATGCTAAAGGCCCAAGGCGAGCGCCTGCTGCGCGACATGGATGTGGTGCAGCGCGAGGAGTTCGAGGCCGTCAAGGAGATGGCGAGCAAGGCGCGCGAGGAGAACGAACAGCTCACGGCACGGGTGGCTGCGCTCGAGGCCCTGATTGCCGCCTTCCGCCAACCCTGAGGTGCCGATGGCAACTCAGTAGATGGTTTCCTTGAGCCGCTCGGGGTAGCTGCGGTCGTACTCGGCACCGTCGATGGCGCCGTTGCTGAGCGCGGCAAGCATTTCGCCGGGGCTAGGCAGCTCAGAGCGGTCGATCTGCGACTGCGGGTTCCACAGCCGCGCGCGCACAAGCGCCTTGGGGCATTGCGTATAGACCCGCTCCGCCGTCACCACCAGCACGCACTTCGGCAGCTTGCCGTGCATGGCGAAACTTGCGTTCAGCTCCGGATCGACCACGATCTCGGCCCGGCCGTTGATGCGCAGCGTCTGGCCGATGCCCGGAATTAGGAACAAGAGTGCGATGCGCGGGTCGCGCACCAGGTTGCGCAGCGTATCGACCCGGTTGTTGCCGCGCCGGTCCGGTATCAGCACGGTCTTACGGTCGCGCACGCGCACGAAGCCTGCGGCATCGCCGCGCGGGGAGCAATCCATGCCCTCCGGCCCAACCGTTGCCACCACCACGAACGGCGCCTTGTCGATGAAGGCCTTGTAGTGATCGGAGATGTAGTCGATCTCCTTGGTGACGGCCGCTCCCACCGGCTCGCCGTACATGGCATCGAGCTCAGCCAACGTCGTGATGCGGCGCATTGGGCCCTCCAGGGTCTTTAGGCGGTCGCCAGCGTCCAGGGCTAGGATAGGCGGCCGGCAACGTCAAGGTTGGCGGTGGCCTTGCGTGCATTGCGCCAAGGAGCCGTCATGCCAATTGCGCCAACCGTCATGCCCCCGTTCCGCGCCGAGGTGATCGGCAGCCTGCTGCGATCCCGCCGGCTCAAGGACAGAGGTCGGGCGGCCCAGGAGGGCCGGCTGGCGCCGGCCGATTACCGCGCGACCCTGGAGCGGGAGATCGCCCGCGTCGTCGCCGGCAGGAGGACATCGGTTTGCCGGTGGTGACGGATGGCGAACTTGCCCGCTCCTCCTGGTTCGGCTTCTTCTTCGAAGGGCTCGAGGGCTTCCGGCTGGAGCCGTCCCATTTCAAGTTCAAGGACGCCCATGGCGCAAGCTTCGATTGGCCGACCTGCGTTGCGGCCGGGCAAATTCGCCGCCGTGCGCCGATCATGCTCGAGGCGTTCGAGCATGCCAATGGCCTTGTCCCGCGCGCTGGTGAAGACGACCATGCCGGCACCCAGCGCCTTCCATTTCTTCCGTCTCGGCCAGTCGGTTGACGCTGCGGCCTATCCCGACCTGTCGCAGTTTTTCGACGACCTGGTCGCGGTCTATCGCGCCGAGCTAGCCGAGCTCGCGCGAGCCGGCTGCCGCTATGCAATTCGACGAGGTTCCGATCGCCATGCTGTGCGACCCGGACGTGTGCCGGCAAGCCAAGGTGCAGGGTGGCGATCCGGTGGCCCTGCTCGAGACCTACATTTCCCTGCTGCGACGTATCGCCGCCGATCGACCGACCCACATGCGGCTCGGCCTCCACCTTTGCCGCGGAAACTTCCGCGGCCGTTGGATGGCGGCGGGCGGCTGCGAGCCGGTGGCGGGGAAGCTCTTCGCGGAGGCGCCTGTCGATAACTTCCTATTGGAGTATGACAGCGCCCGTGCCGGCGACTTCCGGCCATTGCGCTTTCTGCCCAGGCATAAGACGGCCGTGCTCGGCCTCGTCTCCTCCAAAACCCCGGCAACTCGAAGGGCAGGACGACCTGCTGCGCCGCATCGAAGCGGCCGCCCGCGTTCTTCCCATCGAGCAGCTCGGGTTGTCGACGCAATGCGGCTTTGCCAGCGTGGCCGGCGGCAACATCCTGGCGGAGGACGAGCAGTGGGCCAAGCTCGAATTGGTGGTGGCGACGGCTGAGCGCGCCTGGGGCAGGCCATAGGCCTCGTCCGAGCCCGGCAAGTATTTGGCCCGGCAGGTATTTGGCCCGGCAGGTATTTGGCATGCCAGCTTTGCGCGCGGGCATGGCGCAAGGCGAGGGGACCACTGGGCCCTTGGCGGAGCTGCGGGGGCTGCTCTAAGATCGCCGCTAGATGCCCACGGATAGAGGACGATCACCGACAAGAGTGACCGGCTCGCCGTCGCAGTGTGAGCCGTGGGTCTGGGAGGGTTCCCTCGATGCAAGCCGGCCCGCTCCATCATGCGCGCGCGCATCGGCGCACCGCCACGTCAAGGGCCGGCTGATGAACTTCACGCCGGCTTCCCAGCAGATCAAGGCAGACTCGGTTCAGCTGTCGATTGCCGCAGTGGGCAAGCGTTTCGGCGGCGTCACCGCGGTGGACGACGTATCGATCGACATCCCCAATGGGCGCATCCTCTCCATCATCGGCCCGAACGGCGCCGGCAAGACCTCGCTTCTCAACATGATTTCCGGCTTCTATAAGCCGGACATGGGCCGCATCTGGCTCGAGGGCCGCGATATCACCAGGAAGCGGCCGAGTGAGATCGCAGCGCTCGGCGTGGCGCGCACGTTCCAGAACATCGCCCTGTTCGGCGGCCTCACCGTGCTCGACAACCTGATGCTCGGTCGACACGTGCACATGCGCTCCGGCGTCTTCAGTTGCGTGCTCTACTGGGGCCTGGCGCAGCGTGAGGAGATCCGTCACCGCGCGGTGTGCGAGGAGATCATCGAGTTCCTCAAGCTGCAGGACCTGCGCAAGCAGCCCACAGCCGCGCTCCCCTATGGCCTAAGGAAGCGGGTGGAGCTCGGGCGCGCGCTCGCTCTCGAGCCCAGGGTGCTGCTGCTCGATGAGCCCATGGGTGGCATGAACCAGGACGAGAAGGAGGACATGGCGCGCTACATCCTGGACGTGAACCAGGAGCGCGGCATCACGGTTGTCCTCATCGAACACGACATGGGCGTCGTCATGGACATCTCCGACCACGTGGTCGTGCTCGATCGCGGCCGCAAGATCGCGGAAGGCGCGCCCGCCGACGTGCAGGAGAACCCGGCGGTCATCGCCGCCTATCTCGGAACCAACCAAGGGAGCGTGCCAGCATGACGTTAATCGCCGATGCCGCCACCGACACCCTGCCGAAGCTCTTGCGCCGGAACATGAAGAAATTCCCGCGCAAGCCGGGAATGCGCGAGAAGGATGGCGGCATCTGGAAGACCTACAGCTGGCGCGACTGTTACGCGCACGTACGCGATTTCGCGTGCGGGTTGGCGGCCACAGGCTTCAAGCGCGGCGACAAGCTCTCCGTCTTGGGCGACAACCGGGCCCACCTCTATTGGGCGCAGCTGGCGGCACTGTCGCTGGGCGGCATGTCCGTGCCGCTCTACCAGGATTCAATCGCCAGCGAGCTCGCCTTTGTCCTCGATCACGCCGAGGTGTCGGTCGTGGTTGCCGAGGACCAGGAGCAGGTCGACAAGGTGCTTTCCATCGCCGACAGGCTGCCCAACCTCCGCCTCGTCATCTACGAGGACCCGCGCGGGATGAGCGCCTACGACCAGCCCATCCTCAAATCCTTCGCCGAGGTGGAGGCGATGGGGCGCGACTTCGCCCTGCGCAAGCCCGGCTACTTCGAGCGCGAGCTGGAGGCAGGTAGCGCCCCGGATATCGCCGCCATCGCCTACACGTCGGGAACCACCGGCAGGTCCAAGGGCGCGCTGCTGAGCCATGCGAACATGATCGCAACCTCCGAGATCTTCCAGAAGATCGAGCACCTCGCCCGCGGCGACAATTGGCTGTGCTACCTGCCGATGGGTTGGGTCGGCGACATGACCTACTCGCTCGGCACCAGCATGGTGTCGGGCGCCACCTGCAACTGCCCGGAGAGCCCGGAGACCGTGCAGCGCGACCTGCGCGAGCTGGGACCCACCATGTTCCTTGCCCCGCCGCGGATCTGGGAGACCATGCTGACGGGCCTTGAGGTTAAGGCCGTGGATGCTTCCTGGCTCAAGCGCAGCGTCTACAGGTATTTCCGGAACCTCGCAGAGCGTCGCGAGCTGCTCAACGCCGACGGCAAGCCGATCCCGGCGTGGACGAGGTTTGGCTACCGATTGGGCGAGATATTGGTCTACGGCCCCGTGCGCGACCAGTTGGGCCTGCGCAACGCGCGGGCATGCCTGACCGGCGGTGCCCCGTTGGGTGCCGACACTTTCCGTTTCTTCCGCTCGTTCGGCATCAACCTCAAGCAGGTCTACGGCTCGACCGAGGCGTGCGGCCTCGTCGCTCTGCAGGGCGACGACGAGACCGATCCAAATACCGTCGGGCGGACGGTTCCGGACACCCAGGTGCGCATTGCCGAGCAGGGCGAGGTGCAGGTCAAGGGCCCCGGCGTGTTCGTGGGCTACTACAAGCAGGACGATGCCACACGGGCCGCGCTGACGGAGGATGGCTGGCTGAGGACCGGCGATGCCGGCCTCTTCGACCCGCGCGGCCATCTTGCCATCATCGACCGTGCCAAGGACGTGGGCAAGCTGGCCGACGGCACGCCGTTCGCCCCGCAGTTCATCGAGAACAAGCTCAAGTTCAGCCCCTTCATCCGCGAGGCGGTCGGCTTCGGCGATCAGCGTCCGTTCGTGGCTGCCATGGTTGCCATCGACATGAACACGGTCGGCAAGTGGGCGGAGCAGAGGAGCCTCCCTTACACCAGCTACATGGACCTCTCCCGCAAGCCGGAGGTGGCGCGCCTGATCGTCGAGGAGGTCGAGAAGATCAATGCTACCCTGCCCGACGTGACCAAGGTCCGCCGCATCGTGCTGCTCAACAAGGAGCTCGACGCCGACGACGCCGAGATCACGCGCACGCGCAAGGTGCGGCGCGGCTTCGTTGCCGAGAAGTACGCACCGGTGATCCGCGCGCTCTATGACGGCGCCAAGGAGGCACAGCTGACCATGGAGATTACCTTCGAAGACGGCCGCAAGAGTGAGCTCACCTCGACGTTGCTCGTGTACGACATCGGCCCGGCCGAGGGCGCAGGCGCCAGCCGCATGGCCGCGTAAGAGAGAGATGCCGATTGCGTCGTCGTCACCTGGCCGGCCGCCATCCCTGCCCGAGCGCGCAAGCATGGGTAGCGCCGCCGAAACACCGGCTGGCACGCCTGCAGTTCGGGGAGATGGCTGATGTGGGATGAGCTGGAGTTTGCCTTTGCGCTACTCGTCAGCGGACTCTCGATCGGGCTCATGTATTCGCTGATCGCCCTCGGTTTCGTGCTCATCTACAAGGCCACGGACGCGATCAATTTCGCCCAGGGCGAGTTCGTGATGCTGGCCGGCTTCATGGCGACGACCGCGCTCGCCGCCCACGTGGGGATATGGGGAGCCATCGCCGCTGCCATCCTGGGCATGATCGTGCTGAGCTTCGTGCTCGAGCGCACCGTGCTGCGCCCGCTGCTGGGTCGCCCCGTGGTAGCGGTCATCATGGCCACCATCGGCCTCGCCGCCATCTTGCGCGGCCTGCCCCCGATTACGATCGGCGCACAGACCAAGGCCTTGCCGCTGCCGACGGGCGATACGCCCATCACGGTGTGGTCCGCTGTCATCCCGCCGGTGCAGGTGGTGGGCGTTGTCGTGTCGATCGGCTTTCTCGCGGTCTTCACCTGGTTCTTCCTGAAGAGCCGCATGGGTATCGCCATGCGCGCCGTTGCCGACAATCAGCAGGTGGCGATGGCCATGGGCATCAACGTCGAGCGCTACTTCGCCATCGCCTGGGCGATGGCCGGCGTCGTTTCCGCGCTCGGCGGCATCATCTGGGGCAGCATGCTGGGCGTCGACACCCAGCTGTCTCTGATCGGGCTCAAGGTGTTTCCCGTCGTCATTTTGGGCGGGCTTGATTCGATCGTCGGCGCCGTCGTCGGCGGACTGATCGTCGGCGTCGTGGAGAGCATCGCCGCCGGCTACCTCGACCCCTACGTCGGCGGCGGCACCAAGGACTTCGCGCCGTATGTGCTCATGATCTTGACGCTGATGTTCAAGCCGTACGGACTGTTTGGCACGCACCGGATCGAGCGCGTGTAACAGGGAGCGGGCCGACGTCATGCTGCATCGGGAGTCCGGCGTCTTCAAGACCAGCTACGCGGCCGACATGGCGCTCTACCCGCTGCCGATCGCGCGGTGGACGGTCGCCGCCGTCGTCGTGCTGTTCGCCGTGGTCCTGCCAGTGTCGCTCGACGAATACTACCTGTCGGTCATCAACCTGGTGCTGATCGCCATCGTCGGCGCTTTGGGCCTGAACATCCTCGTCGGCTACACGGGCCAGATTTCGGTTGGGCACGCCGCCTTCATGTCGGTCGGCGCCTACACCGCGGCCAACCTTGCCGTGCACTTGCACCTTCCCTTCTGGGTGACGTTGCCTGCCGGCGGCCTAATGGCTGCCCTCATCGGCGCGATCGTCGGCATTCCCAGCCTGCGCATCAAAGGCCTCTACCTCGCCATTGCCACGCTCGCGAGCCAGCTCATCATCGAGTGGGTGATCAACCACACCCCCGCCATCTCGGGCGGCGCTCAGGCCTCCATCGAGGTGCCGCGCCCCACCGTCTTCGGCGTCGAGCTGAAGACGCAGGGTGAGCTCTATTTCTTTCTGCTGGCCTTCGCCGCGGCGGCGGTGGTTGCCGCCCTCAATATCGTGCGCAGCCGCATCGGTCGCGCCTTCGTCGCCATCCGCGACCAGGATATCGCGGCCGAGATCATCGGCATCAACATCTTCGGCTACAAGCTGCTGTCCTTTGCCATCTCCTCCTTTTACGCGGGCGTGTGCGGCGTGCTCTACACCTACTATTTCGGCATCGCCAACTACGAGGCGTTCCAGATCGTCGTCTCCATCGACTATCTGGCGATGATCATCATCGGCGGTCTCGGCTCGGTGCTGGGCAGCATTTTCGGCGCCGTCTTCGTGACCATGTTGCCGATCGCCATCCGCATCTTCGTCGAGGCCTTCGGCGGCTACTTCTGGGACACCGCGGCGCTGTCGGCGGTGGCCGCGAGCATGCGATTGATCATCTTCGGCCTCCTGATCATCTTCTTTCTGGTGGTCGAGCCGGAGGGGCTCAACCGCCTCTGGCGCAACATCCGCAATTACTTTCGAGTCTGGCCGTTTTCGTATTAGATGGCCAAAATCAGCAATGAACACAAGCTAAAGGAGGAAGACATGTCGAAACGAGTGAGACTTGCGGTCAGCCTTTCCCTTGGCCTCATGGGCCTCATGGGCCTCATGGGCCTCACGCTCGGCCCCGCGATCGCCCAGGACAAGGAGGTGGTCATCGGCCTGCAGTGCGACCGCACCGGCGCCACGCAGATCGTGGGCACGACGATCTGTCCCGCCTATCACGATTACGTTGCCCTCGTGAACAGCAAGGGTGGCGTCGAGGGCTATAAGATCAAGGTGATCGAGATCGACCACGAGTACAAGGTGCCGCCGGCCATGGAGGCGCACGAGCGCTTCAAGAAGGAAGGTGCAGTCATCGACAGCGTCTACGGCACGCCGCAGATCGCCGCGCTCAACAAGAAGCTCGAGGAGGACAAGATTCTCGGCACCTCGCCCGGCTTCGGCACCGCGGCCGCCGCAGACGGCAAGAAGTACCCCTACACGTTCCCCATCGCCGCCAGCTACTGGTCGCAGGGTGCGGCCGCGGTGAAGTTCGCCAAGGACAAGCTCGGCGGCAGTCTCAAGGACAAGAAGATCGCCTATCTCTATTTCGACAACCCCGCGGGCAAGGAGCCGATCGCCGTGCTCGAGGACCTTGCCGCTTCCGAGGGGTTCCAGCTGAGGACCTTCGCGGTGCCGTCCCCGGGCGTCGAGATGGCAGCCCAGGTGCTCGACATCACGGGCCGCTACAAGCCCGACTACATCATCACGCACCTCTTCGGCCGCTCACCGTCGGTGTCGATCAAGGAGCTCAAGGGCAAGGGTTATCCCCTGAGCAAGGTGGTCGCGCTGGTGTGGGGTGCCGCTGAGGCCGACATTGACGCCGCAGGCGGGTTTTCGGCCGCGGAAGGCTACAGCTGCATGCAGTTCGCAGGTGTCGGCCACGATTATCCGGCGATCGCTGAAATCAATGCCATGTACAAGGCGCAGGGCAAGGAGCCGCCCAAGGAGCAGGCCAACTCCGTCATCTACAACCGCGGCGTGTTCCTCGCAGCCGTCCACCTCGAAGCGGTCCGCAACGCCATCAAGGCCAAGGGCGGCGGCAAGCCGACCGGCGAGGACGTCAAGAAGGGGATGGAGCAAATCAAAGACTTCACCCTCGGCGGGCTCGTTCCGCCCCTCAACATCACCCCTGAGGACCACGAGGGCGGCGGCTGGGTGCAGATCTGGACCGTCAAAGGCGGTAAGTTCGAGAAGGCCACCGAATGGTTCCAGGCCTACCGCGAGGTCGTGAAGAAGCACATCGCAGCGACCAACTGAGATCGCGCTCCGGCCGCTGCCGGCGAGGTACTCGCGCACGGCGGGGCTCTTGCAGGCAGCGGGCGGAGCAGGACCATTGAATGGTGGGAGACCACCGGGCTCCCACGCCTCGGCCGCAAAGCCACACGCGCCATGCTTTCCATCAACAACATCGAGGTCGTCTACGACAACGTCATCCTGGTGCTGCGGGGCGTGTCGCTGGAAGTCAAGCCCGGCTCGATCACGACGCTCCTGGGTGCCAACGGGGCGGGCAAGACCACGACGCTCAAGGCCATCTCCGGCGTCCTGCGCACGGAGCGCGGTCAGGTGACCAAGGGCTCCGTCACCTTCGAGGGCAGGCGCATCGACGGCATGCGCGCCTTCGACGTGACGCGGCTTGGCATCTCGCAAGTGTTCGAGGGGCGGCGCGTGTTCGAGCACCTCACCGCCGAGGAGAATCTCGTGGCTGGCGCCCACCTGCAGCACCACTACCGCAAGATCCGCGACGGGATGGAACGGGTGTTTGCCTACTTCCCGCAGCTCCAGCAGCGGCGCCATCAGCTTTCGGGCTATCTTTCCGGCGGCGAGCAGCAGATGCTGGCGATCGGCCGGGCCCTGATGTCGGAGCCGAAGGTGATCCTGCTTGATGAGCCCTCGCTCGGCCTCGCGCCGATGCTGGTCGAGGAGATCTTCGGCATCGTGCGCCGCCTGGTGGAGCAGGAGAAGCTCGCCGTCCTCCTGGTGGAGCAGAATGCCACCATGGCGCTGGCCGTGGCCCATCACGGCTACGTCATGGAGAACGGCCGCATCGTGCTGGAAGGCGACGTTGAGACCCTGCGCGAGAACTCCGATATCCGCGAGTTCTATCTCGGCCTCAACGAAATCGGCTCGCGCAAGTCCTACCGCGACGTGAAGCACTACAAGCGCCGCAAGCGCTGGCTTTCCTGACCGATCAACCGCCGAGCCAGGCGACGGATTGCCGGGCCCTGCCGCGTCCACGTTGGCGCCGTCGGGTTTCGGCAATGGGGACCGTTTGCATCGCCAGCGGGACAGGACTACCTAGAGGCGGGGAGGGAAAAATTGCGCCCAACGACGGAGGCAGCCATGCTCTCGGTCTTGGATCGTCACATACAGGCCTGGCACTTCTGGGTCACCAATGCCCTCGCCGTGGCTTGGTTCGCGGGCATGAGTTACGCCACGCAGACGGCTTTGCCGGGCGTGAAGCTCTTCCGCTGTCCGATCGGGCTCTGCTTGGGCTATTACTCACCCGCGGAGCTGCATGCGACCCTGACCAAGATCGGCAAGGGCGGGCGGGAGTTCCTCACCGAGACCCTGCTACCCCTCGACATGGTGTTGCCGGCATTGCTGCTGCTCGCGCTGAGCGTTACCTACATCTGGTTCAGCCGCACGCATGCGCCGACCGCCGTGCCGCTGAGCCGCGGCGCCCGCTATGCGCTCCTATGCGTGCCGCTCCTCTATTGCGCGGCCGATTATGCCGAGAACTGGACGTTGGTGGAGGCCTTGCAGGCCTACCCGAATATCCCCTACCGCCTGGCTCGCAGAGCCAGCGTCCTCACCGCCGCCAAATCGCAGCTGATCGTGGCGGCGCTCGGCATCGCCGTCGCACTGGCGATCGCCGGCTGGGGCCTGGCGCACCACTGGCGAGATAGCTGGCGCGCCCGGCGTTAGTCGCGGCCCGGTGGTGCCTACTTGCCCGGCTCGACCTCGGCAAACACCTTACGCGCGGCGCGGAAGCACTCCACCCCCAACGGCACGCCGGCATAGACGGCAATCTGGTGCAGGATGGCCTGGATCTCGTCTTTGGTCACGCCGTTCCTGAGCGCGCCGTTGAGGTGCAACTCCCATTCGTGCATTCGGCCGAGGCAGGCGAGCATGACGAGGTTTAGCATCGAACGCGTCTTCTTGGGCAGGCGCTCGTCGGTCCATACCGTGCCCCAGCAATATTCATTGAGGATCTCTTGGAATGGCGCGCTGAACTGATCCGCCGACGCCAGCGACTTGTTGACATACTCCTCGCCCAGCACGGCTTTGCGCATGGCGAGGCCCTTGTCACGCAACGCTTTGTCCATGTGTCGTCTCCCCGGGGGATGTGGATGGTCGTCGAAGGATCTTTGTCAGCGTTTTGTCCACGGCTCAAGCGCAGTTGCCCCTGCCATCGTCCCCCGCGATTGCGAGGGATGGCGCTACGCCCGGGGATGGGCCTTGTCGTAAACGGCCAGCAGACGCGCGCGGTCAACCTCTGTGTAGACCTGAGTGGTGGAAAGGCTGGCGTGGCCCAATAACTCCTGGATCTGGCGCAGATCCGCGCCGGCGGAGAGCAGGTGCGTCGCAAACGAGTGGCGCAGCGCATGCGGCGTGGCGGTGTCGGGCAGGGCAAGCGCGGCCCGCAACCGCTCCATCAGCAACTGGACGACGCGCGGGCCGAGGCGGCCGCCTTTGCTGCCGAGGAACAGTGCGCCGTCGGGAAGGAGCGGGTAAGGGCACAGATCGATGTAGTGGGCGATGGCTGACTGGGTGATCGGCAACACCGGTACGAGCCGCTCTTTGCCGCCCTTGCCGGCCACGCGGAGCACGTCACGGTCGTGGAGCGGCGCTTCCTTGCGCAACAGGCCCAGCGCCTCGGAGATGCGCAAGCCCGAGCCGTAGAGCAGCAGCAGCACGGCCGCGTCGCGCGCCATGATCCAATCGCGCTGTGCCCCGGCACCGGCGGCGACCACGGCCAGGGCCTTCTCCACGGTGAGCGGCTTGGGGATGCCGTGCGGCACCTTGGGCATCGCCACCTGCAGCAGGCTTCGATTGTGGGCGATCTCCTCGGCCTCGAGCCAGCGGAAGAAGGCGCGCAGTGCCGACAGGGTGCGCGCCAAGGACCGGCTCGACAGGCCCGCCCGGCGCCGGCTCGCCATGAACGTGCGGAAGCGTCTGGCATCGAGACCGACGAGATCAGTGAGGCAGGGAGCGTGACCGAGCTCCCCCCTCATCCACTCGAGGAACTGGCAAAGGTCGCGCTGGTAGGCCGCAAGCGTGTTGTCGGCGGCACCCCGCTCGTGTGCCAGATGGGTCAACCAGGCTTGCGCGGCGCGGCGCGTATCGCCTGCCAGCGGCAGCTGCCCGTCGTCGAAAACTCCCTCGAGCCTCGCCATTGGCGGCCTCACCAAGCGCGCAGCGCGCACGACTGCGGCAACATCCTCGCGCAACGGTTAAGCTATCGTAAAGATCGCCTGGCCTATGCCGGACCGCAGGCATCCCTGGGCCCGCAGGAGTTGCTTCAACCTCACGCCGAGCCAAGGCCGTCTTCGCCGCGCCGCAGGTGCAGTTCCCGTCAATTGCCCAGGCGCGGGCTGAGCGGCGCCACCTGCGGCACCCGCTGCATGGGAGGTGCGACTTCCGACCTCGGCGCCACATAGGGGCGCTCCGGGGGCATCGGGGGTCCGCGTCCCCACCCATCGAAGTTCAGGGGTGGCTGGGACGGGGGTCGGCTCATGGCCGGTGGAGGCGACGGCGCTTGCTGCGCATAGGCCGGCGCAACAAGGCCGATCGCCGCAAGCACGACCAGCGTCTTTCCCATGGCTTTCATTGGCTTAGCTCGCGCTTTTAAGGCGCTTCTCAATGACATTAGAATGGGTACGGCGATCCACCATGTCAACCGGCTGGAGGGCTTATTCCGAGGAGCCCATTTCTGTGGAGCTCATTTCTTTGGAACTCATGGACGGCGGTGGGCTTGGGGTGCGTCGCTTGCACAGCGCGCCCAGCGCCGGCGGGGTGGGACAACTCGGGCCCGAGCCAAAGTGGCTAGAGGCACGGGCCCTAGTGACGGGCCATATCACGGGTCCTGTCGCGGGCAATTTTTGCGACCCTTGAACCTGACGATGCCACCCCTAAATAGAGTGTGTGCACGCCAACATCGGGTGCACACCGAGCGCTGCCTGGCCGTTTCGGCAGGTAAGTTCCCTGGCGTCATGCCGGGCAGAGCACAACGTCGCTTCTGAAGGAGGACTTGTGATGAGACAGATTGATTTCGCCCCCCTCTATCGCTCCACCGTCGGCTTCGATCGGCTGTTCGACATGCTTGATGGCGTGTCGGGCTTCGACGCCGGCCCAGCGGCCTATCCGCCCTACAACATCGAGCGGTTGGGCGAGAACGAGTACCGGATCACCATGGCGGTGGCCGGCTTCAGCGAGGATGAGCTCAAGGTCGACGTCAAGGAGCAGACGCTCAGCGTCCGCGGCGAGAAGAAGGTCGAGGACAAGGAGCGCCAGTTCCTGCACCGCGGCATCGCCACGCGCACGTTCGACCGACGTTTCCGCCTCGCCGACCACGTCGAGGTCAAGGGCGCGGAGCTCAAAGATGGTCTGCTCCACGTCGACCTCGTGCGCAACGTGCCCGAGCGCCTCAAGCCGCGCACGATTGCCATCGGCAACGGCCAGGCCAAGCAGGTCGAAGCGAGCGCGAAGTAATCCTGCGACCGCTTTATCGGTGGCCGAGACGGGCGCCGCGCCTGCGGCGCCCGTTCATTGCTGGCCTGCGAGCTTCAGCCACTCCTCCTCGGTGATGATGTTGACGCCGAGCTCGCGTGCCTTGGTGAGCTTGGAACCGGCGTCGGCCCCGGCGACAACGTAGTCGGTCTTCTTCGACACGGAGCCCGCGACTTTGGCGCCGAGCCGCTCGGCCAGAGCCTTGGCTTCGCCGCGCGTCATCTTGTCCAGCGTGCCCGTGAACACGAGGGTCTTGTCGGTGATGGGCGAGGCCATGGCAGCGGGGCGCGCGAGCGGCTCCACCGTCACCTCGGCCAATAGGTTGTCGAGGGCACGCACGTTGTGCGGCTCGCCGCAGAAATCCGCCAGCGCGTCGACCACCGTCTCGCCGATGCCCTCGATGTTGTCGAGATCGCGGTAGGCCTCGCTGTCTTTGCCGCCCTGTGCCGCGGCCATGGCGGCGGCACGGAATGCCTCGAGCGTACCCAGCGACTTGGCGAGGTCGCGCGCGGTCGTCTCGCCGATGTGACGGATGCCGAGCGCGTAGATGAAACGATCGAGCGGGATCTTGCGGCGAGCCTCGATGGCCGTGAGCAGGTTGTCGACCGATTTGGCGCCGTAGCCCTTCTTATGGGCGAGCCGCTTTTCTTCCGGCAGACTCGCGTCGCGCTGCGCCAGCGTAAAGATGTCGGCTGGCTGCATGATGCGACCCTCGTCGTAGAAGGCCTCGATCTGTTTTTCGCCCAGCCCCTCGATGTCGAAGGCATTGCGTGACACGAAGTGCTTCAACCGCTCCTTCGCCTGCGCTGGGCAAATGAGGCCGCCGGTGCAGCGACGCACCACATCCACCCGACCCGTCTTTTCGTCCACCTCGCGCACGGCGGAGCTGCCGCAGGCGGGGCAGGTTGCCGGCATCTTGTAGGACTTGGTGCCTTTGGGGCGCTTGTCGAGCACCACGCCCAACACCTGCGGGATGACATCGCCGGCCCGGCGCACGATCACCGTATCGCCCACGCGGATGTCCTTGCGCGCGATTTCGTCCTCGTTGTGCAGCGTAGCGTTCGCCACCACCACGCCGCCCACCGTCACGGGTTCGAGCATGGCGGCGGGGGTTAGCGCCCCGGTGCGTCCGACTTGGATGCCGATCCCGAGCAGCTTGGTCATCGCCTCCTGCGGGGGAAACTTGTGGGCGATAGCCCAGCGCGGCGCCCGCGAGACAAATCCCAGCCGCTTCTGCCAGTCGAGCCGGTTGACCTTGTAGACCACGCCGTCGATGTCATAGCCCAGCGACGCGCGTCCCTCAGCCATTTGGCGGTGGAAGCGCACGATCTCCTGCTCATTCTTGCAGAGCCGCATCAACGGATTGAGCGGCAGTCCCCAGCGTTTGAAGACGTCGTAGGCTTCCCATTGCGTATCAGCGGGCGGCGACGGCGTGGACACCCCCCAACCATAGGTGAAGAAGCGCAGCGGCCGTCGTGCCGTGATGGAGGCGTCGAGTTGGCGCAGGGACCCTGCCGCGGCGTTCCTCGGGTTGGCGAACACCTTGTCTCCAGCCGCCGCCTGGGCGGCGTTGAGCTTCTCGAAATCCGCATGCCGTAGGTAGATCTCGCCGCGCACCTCGATGAGCTCGGGCACGCTTCGCCCCGCCAAACGCCGCGGCACTTGTTGCATCGTCATGACGTTGGCCGTGACGTTCTCGCCCTCGGTGCCGTCGCCGCGGGTGGCCGCCTGCACGAGGCGCCCCCGATCGTAAGTGAGCGAGATGGAGAGCCCGTCGATCTTGGGCTCCGCCGTGAGCTCGACGCCCGCATCGGCGGCAAGACCGAGGAAACGGCGCACGCGCGCTACAAAATCGACGACGTCGTCCTCGCTGAAGGCGTTGCCGAGCGAGAGCATCGGCGCGGCGTGGCGCACCTTGCCGAAGGCCTCCACCGGCGCCGCGCCAATGCGCTTGGAGGGACTGTCGGGGCGCACATGCTCGGGAAAGCGTGCCTCAATGGCAGCATTGCGCTGGCGCAGGGCATCGTAGTCGGCGTCGGAGATCTCGGGCGCGTCCTGGGCATAATAGAGGAGGTCGTGATGGGCGATCTCGCGCGCGAGCCGCTCGAGCTCGCCGTTGGCTTCCGCGACGGTGAGCTCATCGACAATCTTGTGGGACGCCGGCTTGACCTTCATGCGCGCGAGACTGCCTCCGCGGCGCCCCGAAATCCAGACCCTATCGGCGGACTTCCGGCTGCCAGTCGGCGCTATTCTGCGCAAGCCCCAATGGCGGCTTGGCGGGCGCGCTCGATACCGGAACGTCGCTCGGCACGCGCGGTGCGGGCATGTCCTCCGGAGCGGGCAGGCCCGGCGAGGGTGCCGGGTCGGGTTTGGCTTCGGGCTTCGTCTGGGAGCCTGGCGTGATGGCCTTGACCGCCTTGCTGAGCCAGGTGCCCTGGGCCACCTGCGGACTAAGGCCACCGGACTTCAGGAGCGCGAAGGCATGGGCGTACCACTCGGAGTTTGGGTAGTTGTGCCCGAGCACGGCCGCGGCGGTCTGCGCCTCGGTGACAATGCCCAGCGACATGTTGGCCTCTACGATCCTGTAGAGGGCCTCCTCGACCTGTTGCGTCGTCTGGTACTCGGTGACGACGGTCTTGTAGCGGTTGATGGCGGCGACGTAGTTGTTGCGGTTCTGATAATAGCGCCCGACGGTCATCTCGGTGGCCGCCAGCAAGTCCTGGGCCAGCCGGATGCGGTTTTGCGCCTGCTTGGAGTAGGGGCTGTCTGGATAGCGCTGCACCAGCGTCTTGAGCTCCTCCAGTGCCTTGCGCGTGGAGGTCTGGTCCCGAGCCGGGTCCTTGATCTCGTCAAAGTGGGCGGAGGCAATGATGTGGTGGGCGAGCGCCGCATCCTTGGTGCCGGGGTGCAGGGTGGTGTAGCGCTTCGCCGAGGCTATGGCCTCCGGGTACTTGCCGGCCTTGTAGTATGCGTAGGCCGCCATGACGATGGCCCGGCGCGCCTCTGGCGCGTAGGGATGGTCGCGATCGAGGTCCTCAAACTTCTTGGCGGCGTCGGCGTAGGCGTGGTTGTTGAGGAGGCCCTCCGCGAAGGCGTACATCTTGGCGGGCGGATCCGGATTGAGCGCCTTGACCGCATCGTTGTTGGTCGAAGCGCAGCTGGCCAGAACGCCGCCGGCGAGCGCGCAAACGAGGGCCCGGTACCACCGTCCCCTCGCACTCCCAGCGCGTGCGCTCGCCAATACCATGCGCCTCACGTCCCCGTTGCCTCAGGTCCCCGTTAGCCCAGGTTCCTGCTCGCTCAAGTCCCTATTGCCTCAAGTCCCGTCCTTGCTCGTCCCCGTCCTTGCTCGTCCCAGTCTTTGCTCGTCCCAGTCTTTGCTCGTCCAAGTCTGGGCCCGCTATCCCCGCGCTGGAGGCCTACCACAGGAGGCTCACCAACTGACCGCATCGACGCACCAACGCTGCCGCTCACTAGCGTCACCCCAAACTTTGGCGTAAATGCGAGAGCCGTTGGCTTGGGCTAGCGAAAGTTGGCCCTGTTGCCGATCTGCCCCTGGGCCGGCCGCTCGAGCCGGGGCGAGCCCAACCAATCACGTGCGATCGGCGGCGTAATTGACGGCAGCGGTCCCGACCGAGACATCGACCGGAACGGCCTCGCGCACCCAGGGCGCCCGGACCATCGTCCACGCGTCCGCGTCTGCAAGCAGTGTCTCAACGACCCGGGCGTTGAGCCGGTGGCCGCCGCGCACCGAGCGGTAGGAGCCCAGCATGGGCCCCCCGGCCAATGCCAGATCGCCCATGGCATCGAGCATCTTGTGGCGCACAAACTCCTGAGGATAGCGCAGGCCTTCCGCATTCATGATGCGGTCGTCGGCGAGCGCGATGGTGTTGTTGAGCGATGCGCCCAGCGCCAGTCCGGCCTTCCACAGGCTTTCCACATCGCGCATGAAGCCGAAGGTGCGCGCACGCGCAATCTCGTTGCGGAACTGGCCGGCATTCATCTCTAGCGCCAGACGCTGGCGGCCGATCAGCGGGGTCGGAAAATCGATCTCGACGTCGAGATGGAAGCCTGAATGCGGCGTGAGCTCGCCCCAGCAGTCGCCGTCTTGCACCCGGATCGGCTTCAGCACCTTGATGAACTTGCGCGGCTGCGAAAGCTCGCGAATGCCCACTTCGTCGATCGCTTCCACAAAGGCAGCCGCGCTGCCGTCCATGATCGGCACCTCGCGTGCGTCGATCTCCACGTAGCAGTTGTCGACGGAGAGACCGCGCAGCGCCGCCAAGAGGTGCTCCACGGTGCCGACGGTGACGCCCGACTCATCGCCGAGCACCGTGCACAGCGTCAGGTTCTTGACGTAACGGACATCGGCGGGAATTTCGGCGATGATGCGGCCGCGTTTGCTGACGAGGAAGCGATAGCCGGTGTCGGCCTCCGCCGGATGCAGCACCATGGAAACCGGTGCGCCGCTGTGAACCCCCGTGCCGGACAATTCGATCTCGCGGCCAATCGTCGTCTGGCGCGATCCGATAAATCGCTTCGACATTGTGCGATGTCCCTCGGTCCCCTCGTCGGCTCAGAACACCCATCCGTTGTCGGATGTTCTAGCCCCCGCCCGTCACCCCTGCGCGATCGCCCCCCGTACGCTTGGACCCACCCGTTATTTTGGTCCATCGGGCTGATTCGCCTGAGTTTATGATCAAACGATAGGTGCTGTGCGGATCGGGGACAAATCACGGTTTCTTACACTGTGTTACCGCACCGCTGCACGGCACTGTTGACTGGCTTGGGCGGCTAACGCTTGCCACGACCGAAAAACACCGGAAGATCAACTTCTTCTCGACTGCCGCCGGCTGCCTTTGTACTGTCCGAATGCTTGGGCAAATGCGCATCGGCGCTTGGCTGCCGCCTGCCCAGAGCCCCTCCCGTCAGCCGGCGCAAAAGGCTTCCCTTGGCGCCTGGCGATTCGGGTTGCCGGTGATACACAAACGGTGCCTCCGTTGCCATGCGCTGAGCGCCCTCGCCGGACGCGGCCCAATACTCACGCTGGGCGTGAGGTGGGAAGTCATGCCCCGTGGGGCGACGCTCCCTCTCCGCCAGCGGTTGCCTGTCATCGGTGCTGCTAGCGCGATTCTCCAGCCGTGTCGCGTGACCCAGCGGCGAGAGCTGTGGGGGACGTTCGGTGATGTAGACGTTGCCGGGCGCACGCCACCCATCCTCGGCGGCCCCATTGCCGGCGCCGACGCCAGCTCCGTTGGCCTCGTCGATGGCCTCGCTCAAACGCAGGCGATAGTCGTGCGGCCCAGCGCCCGCGGTGGCGCGCGGCGTCCAAGCTGGCTCTTGCGCGGAGCGCGGTGGGGCATGCGCGTGGCCCATGCCGGAGGCCACGATCGACACGCGCACCTTGTCACCCAGCGCTTCGTCGAAGGTCGCCCCGACGATGATGTTGGCGTCGGGATCGACTTCTTGGCGCACCCGATTGGCCGCCTCGTCCACCTCCCACAGCGTCAAGTCGCGACCGCCGGTGATGGACAGCAGCAGGCTCTTGGCTCCCTTGAGCGAAGTATCGTCCAAGAGGGGGTTCACGATGGCCTCTTCGGAGGCGACGATGGCGCGCTGTTCGCCCGAGGCTTCGCCGGTGCCCATCATGGCGGTGCCCATACCGCTCAGCACCGTCTTGACGTCGGCCAGATCGAGGTTGATCAGACCCTCTTTGACGATCAAGTCGACGATGCAGGCGATGCCGGAATAGAGAACCTGGTCGGCCAGCACGAAGGCTTCCGCAAACGTGGTGCGATCGGTGGCGACGCGGAACAAGTTCTGGTTGGGAATGACGAGCAGCGTATCGACGTGCTTTCTGAGCTCGGCAATGCCCGCTTCCGCCACGCGCATGCGGCGCGAGCCCTCGAATTGGAAAGGCTTGGTCACGACGGCGACCGTGAGCATGCCGAACTCCTTGGCCACGCGCGCGATCACCGATGCAGCGCCGGTGCCGGTGCCCCCGCCCATGCCGGCAGCGATGAACACCATGTGACGGCCCGCGACCGAATTGCGAATGTCCTCGATGGCCTCCTGCGCGGCGGCCTCGCCGATTTCCGGTTTGGAGCCGGCACCGAGACCTTCGGTGAGATTCGAGCCGAGCTGAATGCGCTTCTCCGCGCTCGATGCTTCGAGCGCCTGGGCGTCCGTATTGGCGACCATGAATTCCGCGCCCGTGAGCCCGGCCGCAATCATGTTGTTGATGGCGTTCCCGCCGGCGCCACCCACGCCGATGACGGCTATGCGCGGTCTCATGTTCCTGCGCCCTTCAAAAGCTCTCGCGGAGCCATTGTCCCATACGCCTCAGATAACCCTTAGCCTCCGGCCCGCGCTGACCCCAGAGCATTCCCGCGCCGGGATCGAGTGCGACCTGCACGAGACCGGCAGGCGTGGAGAACGCCGCGCTGGCAAAAGGCCCCAGCAAGGCGTCCACCGGCTGCAAGCGCGCTACGCGTACGGGCCGCGCAAAGTGATCAGCCGCCAACTCGCCCAATCCAGCTTGCTGGCTCGCTCCGCCGGTCAGGACGATACGCTTGGCATAGCCCGCCGTCTGCGAGCGCTCGAGGCGGCCGGCAACCTCGCCGAACAGACGCAACATCCGGTCGCGGACGATGGCGCGGACCTGTCCCTTGGTCGTCCGAGACGCACCCTGCGCCGCATCGTCGACAAGGGCGTAGGGGATGGTCTCCGCGTCATCCGCAGCGCTTGCCAGCGTCACATGATCTTTTTTGATTCGTTCAGCTTCGTTAACGGGAGCCGACAGCGACTGGGCCAGGTCAAAAGTTGCATGGTTGCCGCCGATCGGCACCACCTCGCAGCACAGAAGATGTCCCTGCGCGAAGGTCGCGAGCGAAGTTGTGCCCGCCCCCATGTCGAGACAGAGCACGCCCCGCTGACGTTCCTCGCCCGTGGTGGCGGCGAGCGCGCTGGCATAGGGGGCGGGCACCAGGCCGGCCGCCGACAGGTAGGCGCGCTCCACCACGTGCATCATGTTGCGCAGCGGCGCATCGTCCGCCGTCACCACATGCAGGTCGGCACTCAAGTTGTTGCCGGCTAGCCCAAGCGGGTGGCCGATGCCTGCCGTACCATCGAGCCGGCAGGAGATGCAATTCATGTGCAACAGCGTGCGACCTTCGCGCTCGGCATGCCTGCGCGCCGCCGCCATCAACCGCTCGATGTCCGCCGCCTCGACCACGCATCCCTCGACGTTCGTTTCGGCCGTGAACGTTCCCGATCGCAGCCGACCGCACCCCACCGCCAGCAGTACGCTTTCCACCGCCGTTTGCGCGGCCCGCTCGGCCTGCGCCACGGCCTCCCGCACCGCCTCTTCCGCCGCATCGAGCGCGAAGACCGTGCCGCTTTTCACGCCGCGCGAGGGGCACACCCCGGCGCCCAGCACCCGGACCGCAACCTCCTTGAGACCCACGGCGGCCCGCGCTTTCGGCACCGCCACGATGACGCAAGCCACCTTGCTCGAGCCGATGTCCAAGAGCCCGAGGACATCGTCCGAGCGCCTGACCGATGCCATGCTTGCACTCACGCAACTAATTTCACATTCCCTCAAATGCCGCCGGCCGACCTCCGCGCTTCCGGCTCCATCAGGGCTTCGCCCCCCTCCGGCGCGCGCACCAGCGTGCGCTCCGGAACTCTGATATCGATCTCGACCGCTCCGGGCCCGCGTGCCGCCCAGACGCTGAGCGCGCGAGCGATCGCTTCTGCTTCGCCGTGCGCCGGCAACTGCACGCTGCCGCCATCGGCGAGCCGCAGCATCCATCGGCGCTTGCCCACGCGCTCGGCGACATCCACGCGGGCCATGAATGCGGGATGCTGGGCGAGCAGGGCATGAAGCCCAGCCGCCTCGCCGGCGGCACCTTCGCCGGCGACGCGCGGCAGCGACGGCATGGCGTCGCGTGGCACCGCGGCGAGGATCCGGCCCGATTGATCGATGAGGAAGTTGCGGTCGCCACGACGCCACACGGCGGCGGGCGAGCGCTCCGAGATGCGCACCTCGAGGCGGTCGGGAAGCACGCGCTCGATGCTTGCCCGCTCCACCCAGGGCAGACGCTCGATGCGATCCTGGGCCGCACGGGTATCGAAGCCCAGCATCGTGCGCGCGTGCGCAAACCCGATGGCATCAAAGATGTCGCTGTCGAGCGTGTAACGATAGCCTGTCACCGACACTTGGCTCAGGCCGAAGCCGGAGAGCTCCATGAGATGCTCGATTTCGGCCAGCGCCGGTGCTGGCGAGTAGAGTGGCCGCGCCGCGCCGGCAAAAGCCATGAAGGCAATGCTGCCGATTGCGGTGAAAGCCAGCACCTGCAACCGGAACTTGAGCTTGCGGCCGAGCCGGCGCCGACGTCGCCTGCCCCGGTGATGGGCGCCTCTCAGAACCGGGCGGGGCGCTGGCGATGGGCTCGCCCGCCACCGAAATTCGGCCCCGGTCCCTACCTGTTGCAACTGGCCTCCTCGACCATCCAGCCCACCAGCTCG